>Ga0115006_10001164_pt1 | contig 15928 bp, 2 predicted proteins | sample ArcOceMetagenome_3_FD_88943 | JGI IMG/M metagenome (GOLD analysis project Ga0115006, IMG submission 88943) | Marine eukaryotic phytoplankton communities from Arctic Ocean - Arctic Ocean- Svalbard ARC20M Metagenome | ecosystem: Environmental > Aquatic > Marine > Oceanic | place: Arctic Ocean...
ACACACACACACACACACACACACACACACACAGATTCTGACTAGCGGCAACATGGGCGGACTGATACCATTTGTAAGTTTTGTGTATTTTGTTTTTCTTTCAAGTTATAATCGTCTTTGATCTTATTATTTCAAGATTGAATAGACCTATTTGGTGCTTATTTGAAGATTGAATAACCTATTTGGTGCTTATCTGAAGATTGAATAGACCTATTTGGTGCTTATTTCAAGATTGAATAGACCTATTTGGTGCTTATCTTATCCGTTTGCATAGGGGTCTGGTAGTCTGATGTTTTTCATTTTTTTTTACATGTTTATTTTGTTTTCACATTTTCAATAGACCTGTTTGGGACATATATTATCCGTTTGCGTAGGGGTCTGGAAGTCTGATGCCAGTAGCATTTTTCCCGACCTTTTTCATGATATTTGCAGATTTTAACAGAACTTCCCGTAGATTTTTTAATGATTTTGCATGGGGATCTGATAGTCTGATGCCTGTAGGTTTCGTGTGTGAGTTTCATATCGTTTGTAGATTTGAGTATTCGTGTTTGCACATTTTTCGTGAAACACTAACTGAACCCTAAACCCTAAACCAGGTGTTCACGGAGTTCGTGTCCAACATGACCTTCTATGCTATCGCTTCCATTGTCGGCTATTCTTGTTTCTCTAAGTATGTGTGATGTGTATGTGTGTGTGGAGGGGGGCGGGGGAGAGAATGGGCGAGAGACACGGAGACAGCCGGGGGGGGGGGGGGGGGAAGAGGGACGGTGGTGTGGAGTGGATTGCATCTCTTCTGGTTTGTAGATATGACATGCTATATAAATGGAAAGACTATGCATGATGAATACTATCTTTTGATGAATACTATCTATTATGACATGCTATGTAAATGGAAAGACTATGCATGATGAATACTATCCATTATGAGTACTATTGTGCTTGCAAGGTACTGCCCCTGTTTTTGCGTAGAACCTGATGCTTCTCGTCTCTCTCTCTCTCTCTCTCTCTCTCTCTCTCTCTCTCTGTGTGTGTGTCCATGTGAGCGCAGCTTGATGGGAGAGCTGCCGTGTAAGATCCCCGTCATCTCCACAGCCGTGTTCCAGCAGATTGGCGGCGGCGCGGGGTTCGACGACTAAATCGGCCTTGGATGAGAAAGACACAGAGACAGCGCGCGCGGGTAGATCGGCGTTAGATGAGAGAGGAGTAGAGGGAGAAGCAGAGTGAACGAGCGAGAGAGTCTTTCATATATGTTATCGCGCTGTGCCGGTACCTCTCGCATGTTCCTCTCGCATGTTATAATACACGTACGTGTTGCGCAGTGCAGAACTGGAGTGTGTGTGTGTCACCGAGTAGACAGACATCTCTGTCAACAACTTGTACAGGATGGCCGGTACGATCGGCAGACACGAGGTCGGTTTCAGCCACCACCTATTGGACATACCGGGAAATGTCTGTGTTCATTGCCGATCAAGGGCCTAAACTTAAATCACATACGTGCAGTCGAGAGCTGGAGACTGAATTAGACAAGATCAACGTGTGAATATGTGTGTGCGCATGTGCATACGTAGATGCATCAAATCTGTGAGACCTTTCCTTTGTCAGCGCACTGTTCACAACCGTAATTTCGATCGTCAAGGAGTAAGAGCAAAAGAGAGGTCTGATTCCTTTATTATGACGAACAGACTGCGCAAATAAAGCTCTATGCTCCGGCATTCGGCATGCTCATGTCAACAGCATGCCGAGGCATTGGAGTATGCGCCACTGCTAGTGCCAGCATAAGGCAGTGCCACAAATTCGATCCCCCAAGCTTGCTGCGCCGTGGAGTCGGCGGGGGAATAAGGTTTCTGGAGAAGCGTGTTGAAGTGCGGGAAAGAGACAGAGCCATCCCACATGAGACCGTAAGACACCATCTCGTTCTCGTCGTGCTGGTCGAGGCCAGCGCCATGCCGCGTAACTTCGGTACCTCTGTCCTCAACCATTGCCGACAGCACGTAGTAGCGATTGCCAATGAGAGCAACATCGAGGGACCAAACGCCGGTGCCAGTTTCGGCCTCAGAGTATTCTTCAAACGATTCACCGTTCCACAAGTAAATCGCAATACTGCTAGGGCACCTCAAGGGGTACCCCGTCGAGGTGCCCTGGTCGGGGTCTTGAGGTGTAATTCCATCGCACATTCCGGACACTTTTTGAGTTCCCAGGGCCCAGTTGGACACGGCCAAGTAGTGGATCCCACCACGGGTGAAATGCTTGAAGAAAGCACCACCGTACGTCGAAATAGATTGTACCTCACTCGTTGCGTATACACCTTGACTGCATGTTAGCTTGTAGACCGTTGACTGTGTCATGAGACTGCCGGTGGTTGAATTCGCATAATTTGCGACGGCAAAATACAAAGTTTGGGATATCGTGAACGGCTCAACAAACATCGCTGCACTTGATGCAAAGGTTGTCAGGGGCTGGAAGCGAGAACTCCTTGGATGCCACATGTAGATCATCGACTCGGTCGCCAGCGACACTTCGTCAGCCGCGCGGAACTGCGAGAAGAAGAGGAAATGCTCCCCCGCATGTTCGACGTGTTGCACCGAGTGCGCACCTACTGTGGCAATGCGTTGCAGAACGGTAAAGTTTCTCGTGCTGTGTGACCATTTGTAGACTACAGAATCCACAGAGTGGAACGTGCCATCGAAAAAATTTGAAACGACAAGGTGTTGTACGCCATTTACGTCTAGGCTTTCCCATTTTGTGGCGCCTTCAGTTTCCAGGTTTTGATAAAGTTCAAACAGGGAGAGGCTTGCGTTCCACTTGTAGATGCTTGACAGCGTCCGGTACCCATATTCATCGTCATAATGATTGGCCACAGCAAGAAAATGTTCGAATCTTGTTACGCCAGGCGAAGGTCGGGAAGAATTAGTTTGCAAATTGGTCTGCGCAGATGACGAAGCATTTGTCTGGGAGATGGTGAAAAATTCGAAATCATATGCGCCCATTGTCGTCAAGGCTTGTATCTTCTCAAAACCAGTTTTCTTCCATTCATACAGCACAGAATCGAGCAGGTACGAAGTACCGTCGAAGTTGTTTGCAACGGCCACGTAGTGGCGGGAGCCAATTACAAAATGCTCCACGTCCCTCACTCCGGTCGAATACAGGTTTTGTATTTCCTCTGTGGATTTCGTCCGGGCGGGGCTGTCCAGGACCGCTGTAACTTTCGGGCAGCCGAAATCGGTATCACAACAAACATACTTTATGTCGCTGGTTGAGCCATTCACCCAGTCTCCCACAAACACAGACTTTGCGCACGTGCCCACAGTAGTCCCTTGGTAAATCTTAAGCTTTTTTGAGGTTTCCGCAGGCCAGTCCAAATTCGGTTCTCCTGCAGGAATGTCTGCATCATCAGCAAGGAGACCGAATGAATGCGTTCCGCTTGACCCGATCCACGCACCCGAGCTCATATATGAAAACCCTTTTAGCTCACCATCAATATACAGCCGTAACCACAATTGGCTATCCGCAGCAGAGCCTTGATAGTCATACGCGACGTCGACCAGTACTTGATGGTATAGCCCGTCGACGGGAAAATCCGTGATGTCGATGTAAGAAATATTAGCAGATTGCCCCCCGGCCTGGATCTTGTCGCCATGGCCAACACGCAACCTCATGACAGGCGATGTTGCAGAACCTCTGATGCCAAGCCATGCCCCCAACTCGCCTGCGCCTCGTCCCAAATGCCACAACATTCCGTCCTGCGGAATCTCTGGGAATCGGGCGAAACATGCCAGCACACAGCTTGTATGCATGAGGGAACTTGTGTCGAAAGTGATGTGCCCTGATGGGTGGATTGAATGGATGACTGTGGCGCCACTGATCCTGGACACCTCCTGCCCCACGGAAATATCGTTTCCTCCTCCGTCCACCAATTTCACAGCTGGAGTAACACCGTAGGCAGCAACGCTTGTAGTTACTATACCACGAGGATTGCCGAGCCCGACTGTCAATTCCTGGCTCATTCGATAGGAATGGAACAGCGAGGGGGTAAAGAAATCATTTTGCAGGCTGATGGCTGCAAACGAAAGCATGTATTGCCCTGTGGAGTCAATTTGAAGGTCCGTGAAAGCCACTATTCCGTTTACCGCTGTTACGACCGTGGTTCCCGACAGCTCTCCCCCATTGTTGAGCCTATAGACAGCTGGTTTGCTTCCCGCATACATGAGGTATTTACTGCCCTCTGACGATCCCCACGCGACTGCACTAACATTTTCGCGGGTGTGCCAGATCGTTTCCAGCGACGACATGCTTCCACGAACGACAGCCATACCAAACTTTGATGCCACCACAAAGTAAGTATAATCGTTTCCGAACCTCTCAGCTTTGATGTACTGTGCCATAAAGCCTACAGAGGGAAATTCGAACACATCGTCAAGGAAGCCCTGCTCGTTATGAAGGCTGATGTTTCCGTGGACTGTAACTTCGTGCAGATCAATAATAAATGAGGGCCAGCCTGCGAATGCCATTCTAGGTGGTCGTGCTGGATTGTCAAAATACAAAGCCATTTTATTTGCAAATCTTGCGCCCACCGATCTCGTATCATGCAATATGAAATATTCGGTCAAGTACTCACCCCACCGGTATAGGCTGATTTGGGAGTCCGCTGCAACAACAAGCCAGTCCTGATATCTATAGTGAAAGCTCTCCATGGAAAGCACAGATGGCGAGGTCGCTGACGAGTTCCAGACCTTCTGGACCACCTTGACGTGAAGCGCCAAATCCTGTATAGACGTGTTTGCTGCCGGAAGCACATCGGAGGGGCGCACCACAAGTATTCCCGACACGCCATCGTAGGATGAGTCAACAGCCACTGCAAAGTAGAGTCTGTCGCCGCCAAGTTGTATCGGTAGGACCTGATACACCCCCGTCAGGTTGAAATATCCGCGACTGAGAAATCGTTCGTTTGGCGCATCGAAAGAGTACAACGTACAAGATTGGCCCTTGGCAACTGTCACCATCCAAGTCGTACTCATTTGTTTCCACAATGATACTTGTACAGCCGAGACATTCCAGCTCTGGATAGGAATCAAACTGTTGCATCCCGGCTTATACAGCTTCATGATGGGCATCTGATTGTCTTGCAAGTGTCCAAATGCAACAACATATCCGATATCGAAATGGGAAAAAGTCTCAATTCCCGTCCAGTTCACTGCCTCGAAATCAGTATTGTCAGTCAATGAGGAAAATCTCATGCACTGTGCGATGCAGGAGTCTGGGCGATATGTGTTTCCGGACTGGAGTTGAGCGTGAAAACATTGATCCAGGCATGGATTTGTGCAAACCTCGTTGCACGCAGGATTTGTGCAAGCCTCGTTGCACGCAGGCATGGATCTATTCGAAACGCCATCGAGAGAAGTATACGTCACTGCAACATCTGCGCTGCCATCGGGAACAAGGTTGTTGCATGCATCGTAAATGGCAAAAGCTGGTTGCTGTCCGAACACGATGCCGCCGAATGCGGATCCTGCTGTGGATGTGAAGTTCAGGTGATGCGGCTTCCCAACTCCGATGTCAGTTACGTTGATAGTGTCCACCAGAATGGCTGGATTGCACTTCTCGATGCAGGTGTCTAGACGCGATGCGTTTCTGGTTTGTCTGGACGCGATTTGTTTCTGGAGGCATGCATCCAAGCATGGGTCTGTGCAAGACTCGTTGCACGGAGACTCGTATGGGGGCCAAACGTCGCACGGGGAATATATGAATTTCAACATGTGAGTTTTCCAAGACGAAGCCAGCGACAGCCCTAAATTTGTGAAGACAGCACGGCCATTTTGGACAAGAGCCGCGGTCGAACCGGTCAACTCGACCGGCTGGTTACTGGATGAATCAATGTAAACACGCACGTAGTCCTCATTCACAAATGGCATAAGGTTGCTTCCCAGATCTCTCAGCACGACGACAGGTTGGACATCAAACGCGTCGCAGGCAGTTCCAGACGTTGGGCGTGTCTCCACCCGGATAGTGTGAAGCTTTCCATAGCCAACAGAGAATACAGCGCCGTATGCTGTCTTTAGGCCTGTCGACCTGTAAGAGAGGGACACATCCTCAATCTTTCGGTCAATGTAAAGGTCTGTAAATTTAGCGATGCCATCGACAGTAACTGCCGTCGAAGTCCCCTTCAGCTCCAGCTCTGACAAAAATGTGACGACTCTCAGGCCGTCTGCGTTTGCACTAAGCACATGATGATTATTTCCAGCAGCTTCAAAGTGTGTCGTGGTTCGGCATGAGCCGTCAAGGCGTCGGAAAAATGTGAAATTTACCATTTCGTCGCACACGCCTTGGGATGTCGTGCAATTTGACCGATCCCATGAGAAGATGCTTGATGCACCTGGTAGTGACGAGCCTACGAGCGTGGGGTCAGTAGCAACAAAGAGCCACTCTGCTCCGTTTGCGTGGAAAAGCTCAATGTCAGACAGCCCCACGAACCCATTGAGCATTTGTCTGATCACAAACATGCTTGAAACACGCTCGTACACGACGACAACACCGGGATCACTTGTAGTGTTCAGGCCAAAGCGATTTGCAAACACCACGTACTGGCGTCCCCCAACATTAAATGACTTGATCGAAACCACGCCGCTTGTCAAAATTGTACTTTCTTCTTCAAGCTTGCCTTCGACATATCGATATACAAGAGATTTGGTGATATAGGTGCTAGCAACAGAATCAAAAAATTGAGCTGCAATTACAAGATCTTCCCCTGCAGATCCTCTGAAATAGTGAAAAAACGAGGCAGCCATGGTTGGCAGCTGTTGAATTTTCAAAAAGTGCGTAGGAAAACCACCACCACATGCGCAGCACGCTTGTCCCGGATCGATGCCGTCAGCATTTGTAAACATGTCGGAATGCGAACAGAGATTAGTCCAATCAGCCCAAACCTCACATGTGTCGCCATCTCTGTCAAAGTATCCAGGCATGTCATCGCAGTTTCTGCTTGCGTTTACATCAAATCTGTAAAGAACGGAATCGACCTCTATGGTTTGGTCATCGTAGCTGTTTGCAACTAACAGCATGGTTTCACCACCAATCTGTATTACTTCGATTGCTTTCGCCCCTTTCGTTGGCAAAGATGCTACCAATATCAGGCTCCCCGAGGCAACATCCATCTTATATATTTTAGAAAGCGTGTTGTAAGTGCCCTCTATAACCCCACTTTCAATCGTCACCACCTGGAAGCTGTTTGCAATGACTACGTAATGCTCATCATTTATCAAAAAGTGATTCAGGTGCTCGGCACCTTCAGTTCCTATTTGTTGTATCTCGTGAAGCTGAGTCGCGCTTCCATCCCACCGGTACAAGGTGGAATTCAGGCTATACGTCGTTCCATCATACAGCTTTGCCACCAACACATATTGGGTCCTGTTGACCTGGAAGTGCAGAATCTTTGACACTATGGAGTTGGACAACAGAACGTCTCTCGGAGGTAATATCTGTGTGGTAGGGTCTCTCTCGATGCTCGCAGTTACTACGATTCCGTCCATGGACAAAAAATTTCCCCCAAAATCTCGGATTGCCACAGATGGCTGCGATGGAAAGGCTTCTCCAGCAGCAGCATATGGACCCTGAGGCATTTCGCCAGCGGGCCAATCGGCACATAGAGAAGATGCGTTGGAGACATTTTCCATTTTTCCTGCATCGAAATTTCCGGGCGGTGCTATCTCCTCCAGATTGGATTGCTCGCTGTGAGTGACATTGAATTTGGGGCTCTCAATACCCAAGCTTGCCCCGCAGCATGTATCATTCAAAGAAAATCGGACAGAAAATCCCATTCCAACAGGATCTACGGTCAAGTCTGTAAATACAGCTCTCCCAAGGATTGCTGTCGCTTCAAGGTTTCCTTTCAAGATCGCATTCATGGTGCCGTGTTGCAAAGTTGCTGTGATGGGCACCGAAATTGCAATCATATTTTTGGCTATGTCTGAGACCATGACCACAGGCTGTTGATGGAAGGCTAAACCTGCGAGTGCATCTTCAACGGTCTTGCCTATCCACATCTCTGCTGGCGTGCCGGGGACAACAGAAAATTCCACAGTCTGAGCAGTCGGAAGGATTGAATTAGAAAATACGAGACGAAAGCCTGATCCGACAGTATTTACTGAGATGTCCGTGTAATTGACTATTCCGGAGATCAGTTCAGCCGTTGTCGTGCCGTTCAGGTCTGATGCATTGTGCACTGCTGGAGATAGATGGACGTCGAAAAAGAAACCAGGATCATGGCGGAACACGGAAGATGTGCCTTGAAGCTGAACCATTAAAGATGGTTGGACAAGAAGAGGGACCCCAGCTATGAGTGCATTCAGACCCTGGGCATAGTTCAAATACGCATCACACTGTGCCGACAGGCCTGCCGCCGTGTTTGAGCACGCCAGTGCTCGTATAGGCAAGAAAGCTGTCGAAATGGGCCCTTCGGTGCCATTGGATGAACTGGATGGCAAGATATCGAATTCACAGAATTCAGGAAGGACGCCTGCGATTCTATATCCAACTCTGAAGTATCCCTCTTGGGCAAGACGCGAAATGCCTAGGTCGGCAAACTCTACCTCTCCATTGATTGGTACTTTTGTTCTTTCGCCCGTCAGCCACATTGTCATGTCTGACCACAACCCGTTTGGCGTAGCTTTGTACTCTAAAAAAGCAGAGACAAGAGAATATGAATTGTCGGTGACTATGTTTCCTGCTACATCTGTTAGTTGTACTATAGGCTGCACGATGAAAGGAGCTCCTCGATATATCCCATCGGGACATTGATCAGCATGTAGTTTTGACATCGGTCCTTGGCCCACAGAAAACGTTGACGACGAAACCCCATGAATACAGTCAGATTCGAAGAAGAGGTGTACGTCGGCCGAGCCGCCGTCGACGACTAGGAAATCGAACTGTGCAACACCATCCACAGCTTGAACTTCAGTATTTCCGCTTAATAGAATCTCATTCAATTCAGAGTCAAATGCGGACACGCGCACAATTGCATTTCGCGAAGAATCTTTGACGACACCCCCCTGATCATCGACTATAGTCACTGACGGCGCAGGAAACATCACCAGCCCCGCCGCTGTCTGCGGAGGGACTGGCTTCAACATCCTCAGCGCTATCGAATTTACGAGCGAAACAATGTATGAATGGGTAGAACAGTTAGCCAGGTTTGAAGAAAAAATGAAAGCCCGGCCGTGGCAAATTTCTGCAAGCGCGTAATGCCGATCCATAATTACATCAGGCAAACGTAGTGTTGTCAGCCAATGCACCTCGTTGCTGCTGACTTCCAAAGCGTGAACATGTGCATTGCTGGAATTTGCAGCGGCAGGATCCTGAATCGGTTCAGTTACGTGATACCACCTGTTTTGGAATAAGAGGGGAGCGTTTACTAATGGGTGTGGAGATATGAAGGTTGCGTTCAGCATTTTCCAGTGGATATAGTATTGTGGGCCTTCGAACGTAATCGCAAAGGAGTACACAGCGGTGTCACTGACATTGATCCCTCCCGTCAAAAAGCCTGTGTCGGAGTCCCACACCATTACAGATCCACCACGAGCGGATGGCGCATCTCCAGATACAATTGGGGAGCCCTGTGTATTCTCGATGAATCTTGGCATGACTTTCAAAAGAAAAATGTCATCAACCAGCAGTCCTGCAGCATTCTTGCCACCAAAGACTACGACCAGGGAGGTCACGTCAGTGAGCTGGGCTTGATAAGGACTTGAGGTTTGTAAGACCGCGTTCACCGCCGAGTGCTGGGTCCTCGCTGGCAACGAAACTGTGTCGAATTGAGTCCACACGTGCTTATCGAGATCCAGGCTGTACAAGTCGTTGTAGAGCAACCCATTTTCATCTTCTCCACCCAGTACCAGCATGGACTCTGTACTAGCGATTGTCAGAACGAGAGCAACGTGATTGAAGCGAGCCGGAGGCACTAGGCCCGTGGTAGGCACTAGCATCGCCTGCAAGGGCAGTTTCGCCGGAATTCTCAGCAGGGTATCCATGGGCCCGTGCGAGCACAAGCCACCGAACATGAGCACACCCCCGGCTCCTGTCCTGTCTTTGTTGTTCACGAGCGTAGCGCCTGGAAAAAGCGACAGATCGCCCAGATCGCTGACATAAGCCATTCCGATCACATCGAATATTTCAGAAACTACAGGAACCAATCCTTCTGCAGTGAACTCAAGCTGATTTCTTGGATGTTGGCCAAAAAACTCGATTCCAAATTGAGCACAGCCGCCCTGCAATGGAGCAGCCATGTTGTAAACAAGTAGGTCCGGCGGTGCGATCTTCATGGTCGCAATGACCGAGTGATTTGCGTCTTTCTTGAAATTTCCAAACACATCATGCACTGATATGATTGGCCCGAAAAGATCTGCAGATATCGCCTGCGCAGGCAACGTATGTATCTTCAGCTGAAAATCTGCACCAGGCACGATGGTCATCTGATCTGACGAACTGCCCGACAAATCGCTGAGGTATTTGTTGAAAGCATGCAACCTGACCAGACCCGAGTAGGTGGTCCGTACGGAGTGGAAATATGCACGACCCTCTGCATCAGTGTAAACGCTCGTTATACCAGAAGCTGGCACGGTCAGGTCGTACGTGTCGGAACATGGAGCGTCCTGGATCACTTGGAGCTCAACTTCAACCGGAACATCCCAAGCAATTTTAGCTGGTTCCGTTAAATTATAGACGTCTGCTTGCGGCGAAGTCAGGAAAAGTGGTTCTGGGAAAAGCGTTGAGTTCAACCTTGGAACCTTTTCAAAGTCGTATTCATAACTAGTAATGTCGGTGGTGTACGAATAGAACGGAAGAAATTTGACGTGCGTGGCAAGCTGTCTGGCCTCAAGGGGAAATAAGCGGAAGATCTCTGAGCTGCTGTTATGACCGCAATTCACAGCCATTATCAACCGTTGAAAGGTCTGTTCGGGATCGTGGTCATAGTGATCACCATCTGACCTCTCCTTCCTCGTTGAGCATGCCCCAGGCGTACCAACTGCACCCGTAAGCTCGCACGGCACGTCCATGATAATTACGCTATTTGCTTTCCTGGTTGGGAGAGATTGGAACTCACGGAAATGAGTTCCATTCCAGCGATGGATGAGAGTTTTAGCGTCACGAAGGCCCTGGTGCACCTCGACCAAATTGAGGAAAGAGTCCGATCCATCTGAAAAGTACCTGAGCATCTTTAGCCTACGAGAGGTCAGGTTTTGAAAGGACTCAAACAGGTTTCGGGAGGGATTGAAACGATATATCTGCACAGCGTCGGATAGCGACCGAGTGGCAGTCTGGTCTGATATCGAAATTGCAAGCATTGTAACGTCATGGAGTGAAAACAGCTCAACGCCCGTTGCTGGACCCACCTTCAGGCTTTGAAAAGTCGTGAAGTGAGGCACTGATCCACTCGACTCGTAAATGTCCACGCTTTTCCCCATCCAATTTGCAAAACCAAGGAACTGCCTGTTTGAAATAGCCACGTGTGCAACATCCCTTGCTCCATTCGTTGGAATGGCTTGCATCACTTTGATATCAGGTGTCGGTAAATCCGGATTGTTGCGCTCCACTGCATAGACTATCGAATGAATATCGAAATGGGATCCATTGAAAAAGTTTGACACGACCAGATATGACTCTCCACCCCACTCGAAGTATTCCCATGCAGTGGCGCCTTCTGTACCGATAGACTGCACCGGAACGAACTGATACTTACCCACTGATTCCTCCCAAGTAGAGCGGTAGAGAACAGACGGTACACCGAAGCCACTCCCATCAGGATCATAGTGATTAGCCAACATCAGATAGCTAGCTTCACCCATTTCAAAGTACCGGCTTGAGACTGCACTTGGACCCGGGAGTCTCTGGTGAAGACGAAGTTTACCTGCCTGCCATCTGTATATTGCAGAGTCACAGATGTTTGTGTTTGCACACGTGGGGGGTTGATTTTGAACTACAGCTTTTCGCAGTAAGGTTTGTGCAGCTTCTTGCAATGAGTCACAAGCGATTGGATGTCCACAAAAATCTTCACCAAAAATGAAGCCGTTGGCCACTACAACATAATGGCTCTCGTTGTGCTGTGGAAAGTGATGATGAATGTGGAAGTTTTCTACGTGCATCCCGCAACTCGTTTGATCAGTTTCATTGGTGAAGTCAGAGGTTCTAGTCGAAACATAACCACGCATCGGCTGTTCAGAACCGCACTCATTTACCAGCATCGACCCTTCACCCTCTTCAGAAAGCTCATTTGAAATTATCGATACAAACGAGACACAGAATCCGGCCTCGGTTGCTTCGAACAGGGGCGCGAAAGTGGAACGCAAGGAAAGCCGAGATCCTGACCATACATCCGCCCAGATACCTGACGTGGGTCCTTGAAGATACTGTCCCTTCAACGATAACTGCATGTTTCTGCCTGCATATGTAAGGTTCCACCAGCCAGTAAACGGATCAATCACCAAGACTTGTGCAGATTGAAAGACATCAAATCTGTATGACCCATCCAAACTCGGCTTCTCGTCTCTACTTGAAGACATGACTGTTTTCCGCAAGACCGCAATGCCGTCTTCGAAATTGAGCGGCTCAAGATACTCCAATTTCGCGTCTGATCCTGTCGAAACTCTCGCCAAACCAACATTAACCACCTGCATTCCATTGATCATTCCATTGAATTCGCCAACAGGGTCGCCTTGCGAATCCAAAGCTCCGATCATAATGTTTGGCATAGACACAAAGGCTCGCACAATTTTCGGCACTTCCAAATATACCCATTGGGTAGCTTGGACTCCAAAAATTTTGAAGGGCGCGCTCGAACATTCTAGCAGCCCAGGAGCTGTGAACTTCAGCACGTAGTCTTTACGGGCGGTATCGATCCTCAGATTATACCAGTACGCCAATCCGTGCCACATGTGACCGTAGTTCACGTTGGTCAATATTGTGTCGCCACTCAACGAATATAATTGTGGGGAAGCCCCATTGTCCAAAGTGGGGTGAAATGCAATGCCGCCACTCAAAGAAACAGAAACATTGCCACTCCACAAAGCGACTTTATTTCCTCCTCTGTCATGGACTTCTACCGCAGGCTGAGGGTCCAGAACTTTGTCCCGCTTCCCATCCGATGGCGAACGAGAAACCACCAGCCGATACGCACTTCCCACTGCGATGTTGAATGAAGCGCTTGTCACTGCAGTCAACCCCGGTGAGGAAAAGCTCAAAGAGTACAGTCGTCCAGCCTTATCGATTGTCAGATCCATGAACTCTGCCAATCCACCCACAACTGATACCGTGAGATTTCCCGTCAACATTCCATTCACCCCGCCATTGTTTTCAATGTGGGCTGACACAATGGTGGTCCCTGAAAACGATGGTACAAAATTTCCGCCCATGTCCACAACCTTTATCACCGGCTGCCGCGAGAGTGCTTCGCCGCCTTGACCATTGCTCGGCTGAATAGCGACCTCCAACCCATGAGGATCACCCCGTGACACAGAAAATAATGAGCTTGACGCCATCACTGCAGGCTCAGCGGGACCATCACACGATATGCAGGGACGTTCAGCATCTGAGCAAACACAATTGAAGCATTTAACATACGAGTCAACGATGTCCAAATAGTTTCCAACAAAGAACTCGTCCACGGGAAGACTGCTTCTCCCAAGGACAAGAGAAGAATCATCAACATGTAGCTTAAACACCATGATATAGCCCTCGAATATTTTGCCCACAAAAAGATCTGTAAAGACAGCAAGCCCACTCGATGGATGTATTGATGTATTTCCTAAAACACTCACGCCAGTGGGCATGGGGTTGGCAGGTGGGCAGGCAGACATCACACTTGCTGTGACTGTGTAAGCAGGGCCACTCGCATGCACGACCCGATTGTTTCCAAAATCAAGGAGTTCGAGAATGGGCTGGATGCGTAATGCTGAGCCTCCTGTCCCATTTGCAGGCTGCTGTAGGATCCTCATACTCTTTACTTGTCCTGGATTCAGGACAAAGACGTCTGTGAAGGTTTCCAGCAGGCCGGTAGCGTTGAAGCCCAGCGCAAATTTCTTGTTGACGACCGGTAAGACGAAGTCGTCAAAGATAACCGAATGTTTGGAGGTACTAATCTCGACCTGTGTTCGACCACTCAAGAAACCATTTGAGTCTGGCACGAGATATTCCAGTTGCACGCCAATCTTCAGGTTCACAAAATTGCCGCTGCAAGGATGAAAATTGACAGTTTCTGGCACGTCGACGTGCAACGGCAACATCGATGGGGCTTCACTGATCACTCGGCTCAAGAAATCCCAGCGCGCCTCATCACCGTTCCACTTTTCGTGGTACAGTATTCTTCTGCAGACACGCCCGCGAGAATCGAAACAAAATTTGCGCATTACGTCGTAGCCTTGGACAACTGGCCTGGAGTCAAGACAATTCCTGAAACAGCCTGGCCATGGACCCGTGTCATATTCAGAAGGAAATTCGAGCTCGTAGTTGCCGAGTCTCACCCGGGAGATATTTTCACGTGATGAATCGAAGTCGGTACACGAAATGTTCATTGAGATGGACGCTGAAAGTAGCCTAGAAGCGGGTGGCAAGGCCAAGTCTATATCAGTTTCGCAGGAAAAGAGTCCGGTACAATTCAGCGCAAATGCGCGAGTTTCTACCGAATACAGTTGAGCTGAAATGTCACCACCCTGAGATGGAGGAACAGAATTGCCGCCTCTATCCTTGACAGAGACAGACACATTGAAAGTCTCGTATGCTCGTACAGCAGTGTTCACATCCACGTGAAGCGCCACAGCTGCTCCAGCAACGATGGTAATGTTGTTAGATCTGGCCGCATCCAAGCCAGGAGCTTCAAACAGAAGACGGAATCCTTTCCCAGCCGTGTCCAGAGCCAAATCCGAGAATTTCATGAGATCCCCATGCAGATTCGAAGACAAACGTCCGGAAAGGAAAGCGGGAAGGAGTGGAGAAGGTGATATCACAGTAACGCTTGCCACAACAGCTTCACCATGCATTCGGTTGCCTCCAGCATCCAACACCTGCAAAATTGGCTGATGCTCGAAAGGGATGCCTGCAACTCCTTGCTCCGGATGACACACCACATGAAGGCTAGTCGCAAAGCCAAGAGTGATTTCAAAAGTGTCACTGGACGCACTTTGAAGCAGGTCTGCCTTAAAGAGAAACTTCTGGCCGGTTCCCGCCATTCCAACATTCAGGTTGGTAAAAGTAGAAATGCCGCGTAGCGTCGGAACTGTGACAGCACCCCAGACAGCATGCGCAGTCTCGGACATATTGCAGCCAGACCCGTTTATGACAAGCTCGCTCACGAAAGGCGCTTCGTATCGGGAGAACACTGACCTATTCAACGAAATAGTCACCATTACGCCATCAACCAGTACTGGGTTCCCCACTCGATCAACGACGACTACGGCGGGCTGAGGGCTGAGTACATTCCCCGCAACAGAAGACCTATTCGGCTGAATATGCATCTCCAGTCTGAAAGGTTCACCCACGGAGAGATTAAAATGATCACTCAAGAAATCCCGTTCAGCACTCAACGCGAATGCGAGCTGGTATGTGTCTGGCGCCGGAGCATAGACCCCTAGATCTGTGAAGTCTAATGTGCTTGCATTGCTCTCGTAGAGTCCAACAAAATAAGTTCCCTGCGTACTTTTTGCATTCACGGACACACTTGCGTCTTCTTGAATCAAGTTTCCTCCGCCATCAAGAATCTGAATGCGAGGCTGTCTATCAAGCAAGCCTCCGATCCCGTTTCCGGGCTGCACAAGTATTATTATGATGGCAGGCGGTCCTGCTGTGACCATGAAGTGCTCGCTGTCGACGGGTTGCACATTTTTGCCAGTATCGAATGTAATATATGTTCGTCCTAAGGTATCTATCCGCAGGTTGCTGAAAGTCGCCA
>Ga0115006_10001167_pt1 | contig 15920 bp, 14 predicted proteins | sample ArcOceMetagenome_3_FD_88943 | JGI IMG/M metagenome (GOLD analysis project Ga0115006, IMG submission 88943) | Marine eukaryotic phytoplankton communities from Arctic Ocean - Arctic Ocean- Svalbard ARC20M Metagenome | ecosystem: Environmental > Aquatic > Marine > Oceanic | place: Arctic Ocean...
TCCCAATAGCTATTTCAGCTCAAGAAACAGTCGTTGACTCAGTTGAATTAAAAATAGAAAAATACTATAACACAGCTTTATCGGACTCTACTAGGTCCTATTATAAATCTAAAATTATCCATATGGATAAATATATTGCCCAAGATAGTGTTAATGCAGAGGCATTTTTGCAACGTGGTATATTTTATTCTTTTTTAGGTTTAAGTGTAGAGGCTATTAAAAATTATAATAAGGCATTAGTATTAGATAATGAACAACCTATTGCTTATTTTAATAGAGGCGTTGCAAAAGCAAGGTTTAAGTTTACTTATGAAGCGTGTTATGATTTTAAAAAAGCCCATTTGTTAGGCTTAAGTAAGGCTACTGAAGTTTACAAGACCAATTGTCAATTACACAAAAAAAGAATAGATTCTTTAGTTTCTCAACATTGAGAATATTTATTACAAAAAAGCGGGTGAAATAATTTCCCCGCTTTATTAGAATAAAATTTATTTAATGTGTTTTATGCATTAGAATGTAGTGCAGCGTTTAATTCTATGGTCTTAGGGTTAGGTCTGCAAACGATTCTCCCTGTTTGGGAATCTTGAATGAATAATAATTTGTCTTTACCATTCAATTCCATTCCTTTAACAATATTATTACCTTCTATAACAACGTTGTTATTTAGATCTACAGGCTCATTATTTCCGTTGTATAAAGCAATTTTACTTCCTGCAGTAATATAAACTCCAGCAGCTATAGTACAGCCAAAGCCTAGAGAAATTCCAGTTCCTGCATTTGCTCCAAGTAAACATTCTTGACCGATTGAGATAACGTTCTTATTACCACCTGAAAGTGTACCCATTATAGAAGCTCCACCACCAATGTCTGTGTTCTTATCAACAACTACTCCTCCTGAAACTCTGCCTTCAACCATTGCATTACCAATAGTTCCTGCATTAAAGTTTACATAACCAGCTGGCATTACAGTTGTGCCTTCTCCAAGGTAAGCGCCTAATCTTACTTGAGACCCTGAAACTATTCTAGTGCCTGATGGGGCAGTATAGTTTACTAAGTAAGGGAATTTATCAATATGTGTTACATTTAAAGGTTCTGTAAAAATGTATTTAGCTATTTCATTGTGTAAATCTTCTGGTAAAACAGGTCCTTTGTTTGTCCATGCAACATTCGTTAATTTCCCAAAAGCTCCATTTAAATTTAAACCGTGGGGAAGAACACATCTTTGAGATATTGCTTGTAATTTGAAATAACCTTCTGTAGCTGTAGCAACTTCTTGATCTTTATCAAACAAAAAATAAACTATTAAATCTGAATTGTAATAACTATGATTGTTACTATAACTATCTAATAAGTTCTTGATGGCAACGATGTTAGGGTGGTTTTCAATCTCATGATGAAATGCAGAAAATTTAGCATAAATATCGTTAAGATTTTCAATATCTAAAACATACTCAGAATTTGATCCGAAATCGATATTGGCTATATCTGCAAAAACAGCTGCGGAGCCAAAAGCATTGTTCCAGTTTATTTGAGGGAAATAAGCATCAAGTGTTTTTTCTCCTTTGCTTCGTTTAACTCCTAATGCAAAAGCAAGAGGTTTAATATATCCTGATTTTGCTTCGATTGAGGCAACGTATCCTTTGAAATCTTCAACAGTACTCATCTTAATGTTTTTTAATTTTTAACAGGTGACAAATTTACATTTTTACTTTTAGCTTTTTGCCAATCTCCAAAGTTTCCTGCTTTATATCCTTCTTCGATAAAATAATCTAAAACTGGATCTATTGATTTTGGGGCAAAAAACTGAGGAACTCTCATAATTAAGTTTCCTTCATTATCTAAAAAGCTATGTGTTGGGAAACTAACGCTATTTTGCATTAGTGCTATTGAAAGTTGGTGTACTCCGTTTACATTTACTAAAGTTTGATCTCTGTATTTAATAGGAGTTTTTTCATTAGCGTTTAATTTAACAGCATGAAAATTGTCGTTGATTTTTTTTGAAGTTGATGGATCCCGGTAAGAAATTTTATCCATTATGTTTGAGGATATTGAGTTTTCGTTAATTAGATGAACCAATATCTTTTTTCCGTCATTTTTTGCTTTTTGAATTGCAGTTTCAAAGGAAACCCATTTTACTGTTTCTTTTTGTAGTGTCGAATCTGGTTTGATAATTTGCTTGAAAAGTTCAGTAAATAATCCAGCATCTCTAGTTGTGCGATAAGCTCCTTCGTTAATAAAAGCTAAGTAACCGAACAAATCTGGTACTTTTTGAAAGCCTTTAAGGGGCATGTTTGCTTTAAGTTCATTGAATAATATAATAAATGTAGGATAAGACATTTTTCCTCTGCATAAATCGATAGCAACATCATGTGTAGTTTTTCTTGATTTCCTTTTTATGTTACTTATCTGAGAAAGATATTGAACCGATGCCTTTTCTGTGATTTTTTCAGCTTCTTTTTTTGAAAGTTTCAGTTTAGCTATTGAGTCAGTAAGTAATGTGATTTTCCGATTAATATCATCAATGATTTGTTTGGCCTTAGCACTTTGAGAATTGGTGTATGTTTTCCCATTAAATGTAATTGTTTCATTTGTTTCTGCGTTTAGTTTAACAGAATAAAAATTAGTATTTAAATAAGCAGCAATATTAGGATCTTTAAATGTTGTCGCATCCATTCTTTTACACCAACCACACCAATCTGTGAAAACATCTATAAAAATTGGTCGTTTTTGAATTTCGTATAAAGAATCTGCTTCTTCAAGCGTTAACCAGTTAATAGGTCCTTTGTTATTTTTCTCTTTTTGACCAATTAAACTAATTGAAATAAAAAGAAAAAAGAGTGTATGTTTTATTGCTTTCTGCATTGTTTACTTGGGATTGTTAGTATCTTAAGAATTACTAATATACCAAGAATAATTAAATCCTTAAATTTGCAGTAGTAGAAAAATATTTTTTTTTAAAATTTTTGTTCAAGTATATCCAAATATTACTAATTGTTGTGCTCTCCTCTTTGCATTATGTAGCTATAGCTCAAAAGCCTAAAGGCAATTGGTCTATTGGATTAACGGGGTCTGTAGATTATTTTATAAGGACATTAATTGATGTTGAAAGATTTAATTTAGATAGTACATTACTTATCGGAATTACTGATGCTAATTACTTATCCAAGAGAGAAGAAATTGACAAACCATATTTTCCAGGAAAAATGGCTGGATTTCTTTTGAGCTATAAAATTAGTCCCAGAATTGAATTAGAAACTGGACTAAGATTTGTTGAAGGTGGTTCGAAAATAGACATGAATAATGTTTCTGATTTTAATCTTATTCAAAACGTTTTTGGTATTGAAAATACTGGTGAAATTATCACTAATAAATTTAGGCTAATTGAACTTCCAATTATTTTTAAGCATAGGTTAGGGAATGCGAACAAACATGATTTAGCAGGTAGGAAAAAAGGTGTACCCTTGACTAGTATGTATAGATATTTCTTTTTCTCCTATGGATTAGGAGTCGGTTTTCCTATAAATGATAACATATACTATAATAGGATTGAGTATTCAGGTATTGGTTCTAATATGGGACTTTCAGGATTAGCAAGTTTTGGTTATCATATTGATACTAGATCTCCATTTTTCATTAATTTCAGAACGCATATTAGAGCAACGTTTTTAAGCTATTATCAGTACGCACCAATCCAATCGTATTATCATTCGCTTGGGGCTGAGATTAAATTGGGATATCGATTCGAGTATAAATCAAAAAATAAAAATTCAAAAGCAACTGATTGTGCATCATTTACAGATGGGCCAAATAGTAAATCTAGGCCGAAATTTGTATTTGGTATGCGATACGGTGTAGGTATTAATTCCCTTTTTGGTGAAGATGCTTCAAATTCGGAGATTGGCCTAAAAGGGCTTAGTCCAGCTCGGTTTGATGAAGTTGAAACCTCTAAAGGAGAGTCGTCTTCTAATTTAACACCTCATATTGGTTTACATCTAGAGTATTTGTTCCATCCTAATTTTGCATTAGGCTTGTCTCCTGTTTTTACTCAAAGAGGATTTAAATCAAAACATACCTATTTGATTGATGACGGAAGAACGATAAAAACAAGACAAAGAGTTTATATTGATTATATTGATTTACCAGTGAAGTTTATATATTACCCTAAATCAAAATTTTGGGCGCATATTGGTGCCACAGTTTCATTCTATTCTAGCAATAGATTATATGATTACTATCAGGTTTACAATAGTTTGAGTAATTTCCCTGTTGAGAATATTAACTATAGAGATAATTCCGATGTGAGTAGCTATTTTGGATATAACCCTGATCATTTTATCTTAGGATGGGAGTTTGGAGCAGGAGTTCATTTGGATGAAAATGTAGCTGTTTCGGCTCAAATGTTATTTTATCAATCCATTTTCCAAAAAGGTAAAGGGAGAGAGGATATTTGGAATTCCTCTTTGCAAGTATCGATTTATTATTTCTTTCATAAACAGTAATGAGATTTTTATTAACCATATTAATAATTGTAACAACATTTAAGACCTTTAGCCAAGAGTCTTCTGAAAAGAATAGGACTGAAAGAAATAGAAGGGAATCGTACTTTGGTGCCCATGCAGACATGGTTTATTCAACATTAAAAGGAATAGAAGGTAATGAAAGGAGTGTTTTTTTAGATGATTATATCAAAGATTTAAATTTCAATGGAATTGCTGCTAAAGGAGGAATGACTGGAAGATATGCGTCTTCTATCGGTGCTTTTTATGATCGATTCGTCGGGCAGCGATTTGCTTTACACTTCCAAGCAAGTTATTTACAGACAGGGTATAATGAGAGACTAACGGCAAAAGGAACTACTGATAACGGTTCTCTAGAAGAAGTTATAAACTTTAAAGCACGGTTAGATTACATTAATTTTCTAGGTGGGATTAAGTATTTTAATGACTTTGGTTTAACGTTAACATTAGGAGGTTTTGTGAATTATAACTTAATAGATAAAATTGAAAATAAGAATCTTAAAATTACATCTGGAAGATTTGGCTCTAATGAGATTAACAAAGATGAGAAACTATATTTCCATGAGTATTATGGAGATAATAGGGTTGTGTTTTTAACAGGAGGTGCTTTTGCTATAGGCTATATGTGGAAAGAATTTGAAGTTGATTTTTCATTTAAAATAACATCGAACATTCTTTCAGAAAGAGAAGATATGTTTCTTCATTTGTTACAGGTTGGGTTTAAATATAAAATCTATACACTCATATAAATAGCACTCACAAAATGATATTTGAGTTATTTAATTTTTATTGCAATATTTTGCTTCGAAAGTGTTAATTTTGTAACTCATTTTCAGTGAATAATATTATGGATAGTAGGAATTTTGTTTTTGATTTCGATAGCACACTTACGCAAGTTGAAGCATTAGATGTTTTAGCAGAGATTTCTTTGGATGGTAATCCTGAAAAAGATGCTGTTGTGAAAAAAATTCAAGAAATTACTGATTTAGGAATTGATGGGGACATTTCATTTACAGATTCACTAAGCCAAAGAATAGCTTTGTTAAAAGCAAACAAATCACATTTAGTGAAATTGATTGATCGTTTAAGTGGTCAGATTTCAAAATCAGTCGCTGAAAACAGAAACTTCTTCGATAAATATAAAGATGATATTTATGTTATAAGTTGTGGTTTCAAAGAATTTATTATTCCTATTGTTGCTGAATATAATATTGATGCAGATCGTGTTTATGCGAATACGTTTAGATATGATGAAAATGGAACCATTATAGGTTTTGATGAAGATAATCCTCTAGCAAAACATAATGGGAAAATTGATTGTTTGAAAGGGATGGACCTAAAAGGGGAAATTCAAGTTATAGGAGATGGTTATAGCGATTACCAAATGCGTAAAGCAGGAATAGCGGATAAGTTTTTCGCCTATACTGAGAACGTTGCAAGAAAAAAAGTTTTAGACATTGCTGATTACATCACGCCAAGCTTTGATGAGTTTTTGTATGTTAACAAATTACCAATGAAAATATCTTACCCAAAAAATAGAATTAAGGTTCTTCTTTTAGAAGGAGTTCATGAAGATGCCATTCAACTAATGAATCATGAAGGATACGATGTTACAGTATCTGCTGATAGTTTATCTGAAGAAGAGCTTTGTGAAAAAATTAAGGGAATTCACATTATAGGTATTCGATCAAAAACAAAAATAACTGCTAAGGTAGTTGCTAGTGCAGATAAATTGCTTGGAGTTGGTGCTTTTTGTATTGGAACAAAGCAAATTAATTTAGAGGCTTGTAAAGCAAAAGGTATTGCTGTATTTAATGCTCCATATTCAAATACAAGGTCTGTAGTAGAGTTAGCAATTGGAGAGATCATTATGTTAATGAGAAGTACTTTTGTTAGAAGTTCGGAACTACATAACGGTATTTGGAAAAAGACTGCTAAAGGTTCAAGAGAAGTTAGAGGTAAAGTTTTAGGTATTATCGGATATGGTAATATTGGTAAACAACTTTCTGTTTTGGCCGAATCGATGGGAATGAAGGTTATTTTTTATGATCAATTAGAAAAACTTGCGCTCGGTAATGCTGAGAAAAGAAATTCAATGAAAGAGGTTTTTAACGAGTCAGATGTTATTTCTTTGCATGTTGATGATAACTCGGACAATAAAAACTTAATTGGGTCTACTGAGTTTAATCAGATGAAAGACGGTGTAATATTCGTTAATCTTTCAAGAGGTTTCGTAGTAGACATTCCAGCTTTAATTGCAGCGCAAAACTCAGGTAAGGTTGCAGGTGTAGCTGTTGATGTTTATCCCACAGAACCAAAATCTAATGATGAGCCTTTTATAAACCAATTAATGGGACAGCCAAATACTATTTTAACACCTCATATTGGTGGTAGTACGATGGAGGCACAAAAACATATTGGTAATTTCGTTCCAACTAGTCTAATGTCTTATATAAATACTGGTGCCTCATTTGATAGTGTTAACTTGCCCCAAATAAAGATTGTTCCACAGAAAAACGGACATCGTTTCTTACATATTCATAAAAACGTTAGTGGAGTATTAGCCCAGGTTAATAATATTTTAGCCAAATATGAGATGAATATTACTGGGCAGCACTTAAAAACTGATGAGAAAATTGGTTATTTGATTACTGATGTAGATAAAGAATACAATAAAGAAGTAATTGAAGAATTAAGAGCAATTACAGAGACAATTAAATTCCGTTTATTATACTAATAAGATTAAAGACTAATATCTTTATTTATTTTACTATTTTTGTTAATATATAGCTTTAATTATGGCAGAGAACGAAAACGATATCGAAAAAGACATCCCTGAAGTATTAGATGATTCTTTAAATAAAACAGAAATTATTTTAGAAGAAAATAAAAAATTAATAGGTAATGTAATAATGGGAGTTGTTGCTTTATTGGTAGTTTTCTTTGGTTATGATAATTTAGTGGCTGCTCCAGCTGAAAAAGAAGGATTAGAAGAGATTTGGGAAGCTCAACAAGATTTTGAATCAGAAACAGGTAAAAGAGATTCGTCATCAACTATTATAGAAGATTTCGAAACAGTTATTGAAAACTATTCCTCTACTAGTTCTGGAAATATAGCTCAATTATACCTTGGTATTTCTTTAATGAAAACAGGACAGTTTTCGGAAGCAGAAGAAGCTTTGGAAGATTTCTCTCCCGCAGGTTTATTAATGCCAGGACTTAAATTAGGACTAATCGGAGATTGTCAAAGCGAAAATGACGATTATCAATCTGCTGTTACAAATTATTCAAAAGCAGCCGAATTATTAAACTCTAAGACTGGATCTGTATACTTTTTGAAAAAAGCAGGTATTCTTTTGGAGCAAAATGGACAATTTTCTGAAGCTATTGAAGTATATGAAACTGCTTTAGATAAATATTTAAAAGGAGCTGATAGAACTTATGCTCAAGAAAAAATTGAAATGGAAAAATATTTAGCTAGAGCTCAAGCTTCTAAATAATTAATTAAAAACAATATTAAAAAAAGTGCACCATATGGCTGCACTTTTTTAGTCTTAAAGCATTTATTATGGCAACGAAAAACAAGAACCTTTCGATTTACGACGCAAATGATATCCCATCTGGAAGTGGAAAAAAGATTGGGATTGTAGTTAGTGATTGGAATGCTGAAATAACTAATGGTTTAAGGGACGGTGCTGTAGAAACGTTAATAAATTGTGGTGTTTATTCTAGAGATATAATTATCGAAAATGTACCTGGAGCTTTTGAGTTACCTTTAGGAGCAAAATTACTTATTGAAGAAAAATTAGTTGATGCTGTAATTACTATTGGTTGTGTTATAAGAGGTGAAACTGCTCATTTTGATTATGTTTGTCAAGGAGTAACACAGGGAATTCAAGATTTAAATTTATCAACGGGGAAACCTGTAATGTTTTGTGTGCTAACAGATGATAAATTAAAGCAAAGCAAAGATAGAAGTGGAGGTAAGCATGGTAATAAAGGAGTTGAAGCAGCTATTGGTGCTTTGAAAATGTTAAACTTAAGTGATCGTTTGAAAAAGTGATTTTAAAGGATCTTTCACTAGTTAACTTTAAAAATTATAAAGGGATTGAACTTTCGTTGAATCCTAAGATTAATTGTTTTGTCGGTAATAATGGTCAGGGTAAAACTAATCTTCTTGATGCTATCTATTACCTTTCTTTTTGTAAATCCTTTTTAAATCCATTAGATTCTCAAAATATAAACTATGATGAGAGTTTTTTCATGATTCAAGGAACATATCAGAGGGAAACCAAAATTGAGCAAATATATTGTGGAATTAAAAGGGGACAAAAAAAGATATTTCGAAGAAATAAAAAAGATTATGAAAAACTTTCTGATCATATAGGCTTATTGCCGTTAGTTGTAATATCCCCAAGTGATTCTTCTTTAATAAATGAAGGAAGTGATCTTCGCAGGAAATTTATTGATGGTATTATTTCTCAATATGATACAAGTTACTTAAACGCCTTATTAAGTTATAATAAAGTGCTTTCGCAAAGAAATGCTTTATTGAAGTACTTTTTTAAACAAAGAACTTTTAATCAAGATCAATTGGACGGTTGGGATTTACAACTTGTAAAGTACGGCGATATTATTTTTGAAAAGCGCAATAAACTAATTGCTAATTTGTCGCCTGTTTTTCAGAAGTATTATTTGCAAATTTCTGGTGGTAATGAAACTGTTCAGTTAATATATCAGTCTCAATTAGAGGCTGGTGATTTTGAGGGGCAGATTAAAAGAGGAACAGGAATGGATCGAAGAAAAATGTATTCAACTGTAGGTATTCATAAAGATGATTTACTATTTCAAATTTCAGGTCGTCCAATTAAAAAATTCGGTTCACAAGGTCAGCAAAAGTCATACTTAATAGCTCTGAAATTAGCGCAGTTAGAATTGCTTAAAAACGCTGTAGGAATTGACCCTATTTTATTGTTGGATGATGTTTTCGACAAGTTAGATGAGCAAAGGGTTTCTCAGTTGTTGGAGCTTGTAAATAGTAATCAATTTGGACAGATTTTTTTAAGTGATACTCACCCTCAAAGGATTGAGCAAATTTTAACTCAATTAAAGTTGGATAGTTCTGTTTTCGAAGTGAACAATCAAGAGGCAAGAGTTCGTGTTTAATTCTATGTTATGACTAAATTTTATTCAATTTTTTTGATTGTAATATTTACAATCACAGCTTGTCAAAAAGTTCCAATCACCGGAAGAAAGCAAATGAATTTGCTGCCTGAAAAGGATCTTATTAATATGAGTACAAAAGAGTATTCCAAATTTTTATCTACGCATGACTTTGAGGTAGGTACTAATGACGCGGAAATGGTAAAAAGGGTAGGTAAGAAAATTTCTGACGCTGTTTCAGTATACATGAATGATAATGGTTATGCTTCAAGAATTGCAGGTTTTAGTTGGGAGTTTAATTTGGTTAGAGATGATGCTGTAAACGCTTGGTGTATGCCAGGAGGTAAGGTTTGTGTTTATACTGGGATTTTGCCAATTACTCTAAATGAGAATGGATTGGCAGTTGTGTTAGGACATGAAATTGCCCATGCTATTGCAAGACATGGGAATGAAAGAATGTCGCAGGGTTTAATATTCAAGTTAGGAGGTATTGCTTTAAACGTAGCTGTTTCAAATAAAAGTCAAGAAACACAGAATTTATTTAATGAGGCTTACGGAATTGGGGCACAAACAGGATTAATGCTCCCCTTCTCTAGAAAGAACGAATTAGAATCTGATAAGTTAGGATTGGTTTTTATGCAATTAGCTGGTTACGATGCTTCTAAAGCAACTGATTTCTGGACTAGAATGTCTAAAAATGGATCAAGTCAACATGAATTTTTAAGTACTCACCCAAGTGATGAAAAAAGAATTAATCAAATTAATGATTTTTTAAATTCGGACACTTTTAATAAGCATTTAAAATAATTAATCTTTTTTTTAATCAAGCTTTTTCTTTAACTGAGAAAGGTTGTGGTATAAATTTGATTTAACTACTGAGGGGTTTGGCTTGTGTTTCATCTTATACTTTCTTTTAAAAACAGTAGTTCCTTTTTTTATGTCAAAAACATAAAAAAAGTGCATTGTTAAATGATTAGGCGTGACAGCATCGTAAATAACAAATGGTAATATTGGATACAAAAGTAAACTACCTACAATATTAGCTGCAGAAGCACTAGGGTCTTTTTCAGTAACGGAAACCATAATGTCCCAAGCTATGTTGGATATGCCATATTTTTGAGTTATTTCATTTAAATAAGAAAAATCAGTTAAAACGATGCTATCTAAACCTTTGTGCAGTTGTAATTCCCTGATCATATAGTTCAATGCGACTAAATCATTGAATTTGTCTGTTTCTCCTTGTTTTAAATCTTTAGCATCAAGCATTACAGTGTGAAGCCCTGCGGCCTTTGAACATTCCATAATATACTTTGATAATTTTTTCTGATGAGAAGTTGTTTTTTTAATTCTAAAAACATCTTTTCTTCTTGTATCAAACATAAGGTGAATTGGATCTACAAAAATTAAAGAGTCTATTCCTAATCCAACTTCATCTCTAGGGTTCCAACTGTCTATATCTGTGTTTTCATCTTCAAAGCTATCAGATTTTTCATGACTAATTTTGTTAGAAATTGCAGTTTTTAAAACTTTTTTAAAAGCTGAGTCTTTTAACTGTTCTACGAAAATAAATCCAAATTTTTCAGAACTACTTATATAGATACTATCGCCACTTTCATCATCAGAACTAACAATAATCTCGTTGATTTTATCTTCTTTTATTTTGTTTTTAATGTTTTTATATTTGCTACTCCTTGTGTAAGTGTCTTCTTCATCTGGGTTTGTAGCTTCATCTGATTCGTTGTTTTTAATTGCATTAGGAATTCTTTCTTCTTTTAATTTTTTGAGATACTCGTCTGGGGATATTCTATGAAAATCATCATCCTTTAATTCCGTTTTTATTACAATTTCATTCAAAATAGTAGAAGCAAGTTGTTTTAGTTTTGAGCTCTCAGGATGTTTCTTGTGGCAATTCCAAATGTAATTAACAGCTAGTAATGAAAATTCTTTTCGTGGCATTTCTTCAATCAAGTTATATAGTGACTGAGATGCACCCTGAATTTCATTAGCATCATATATAATATCATCTTCTAAATATCTAATTTTGTATTTGCTTAAAAAATACAATGCTCTAATGTTTGTGTAGTCTAAGAAGTAGCTATTTGGGAAATCTTTTGAAAGAACATAATTGTTGTAAAGTAAAGCTTGATACATTATTTTATCTAGAAGGATTTGTGAAAGTTCAAAACGAGCAAGGTTCCTATTCTCTTTAAATCTCTTTTTTCCCAATAAAAAATGTGATGATTTTTTAGATTTACTTTTATCTAATAATTTTTTTATTTCTAAAGCTCTTATTTCTGCACTTGGGTGAGTTGAGTTTTCTTCATTTTCTAAAGGAACAATTGCATTTGTTGTATCTACTAAATATTCTTTAGGTATTTTGAAATATTTGTTTTCAAATAAACTAGGCTCGAACTTAATTTCATCAATTGGTAAATGACTAAATTGAAGGATATCAAAGACTCCTGAAATACTTTTTTTATTATATTCAGATTTTAAAAATATCTCTAAACCCCTTGCATCTGCATCAATTTCTTTTTCTTTACTGTAAGCTGACTTTTTAAGAAGCAAATTTTCGTTAGAGTATCTTGAAGAAGAATTCTTGTCTACTTTCTTATCAAATAAATATCCTTTCAAAACATGACCTTTTTCAAAGTGAGCTACTTCATGAGATAATATAAATGCAAGTTGTGCTTCTGTTTCAAGCTGAGCAATAAGTGCAGTAGATACGAATATTTTACCTTCGTTAGTTGTAAAGGCATTAACGTATGGTGATTTAACAACAAAAAAATCAATTTCGTTTTTTCTATCAAATTCAAAATTTAAAAGAATGTTTTTAGCAACATCATTCACGTAGTTAGTCAGCTGATCACCGAATAATATTTTTCCGTTTAAAACCATTTGTCTTAAACTATATGTTGCTGATAATGCAAATTTTTTCTTTTTTATTTGTTCACTATATCTATCATCTCCTTTAAGTATTTTTTCCTCTTGATCTTTAACTTGATTCTTTAATGAAGTTGTGAAAATTAAAGGTAACTCACCATCACATTTAAGTGTTTTATAATGATTGAAATCAATTTGAGCAAAGCTAGTAAGTACAGATAAGCTTAATAAGAAAAATAAAATTTTCATCAATTATAAATTATTTTGAAATACAAAAGTAGTTTTTTAATCTAATTGTAATCAATTTTAAAAGTAGTTTTTTTACTTTTGGTGATTAGATTCAAATATTTGAAAGGAATTAGTTTTAGTAAAGAGCAGTAATTTCTTTGTTGTAAATCTTAGTTTGTTTTTATAATTACAATGTGATTTCTTGAAATGATTAAAAATATTATTTTTTATTGCTTCTTTTTCTTTTTCGTAAAGTCAGTAACTGCTCAGACAGGAGGCTATATAGGAAAGATTCACCACTTTTCGGTTGGTTTAAATTGGCATCCTTTAACGAATATTAAATTATTAAATAATTTGTTAGATGAATTCTATTCTACCAGCAACTCAAGTCTTAAAAAAAACAATTCAATTACTTTTAGACCAGGGTATGAATTGGTTTTAGGGAAGTCATTTACAATTGGAATAGATGCCGGTTATTTATTTTATAGTGGAGGTGAAGTTCAGGTTGGGCCAGCAGAATTGTCTTCACAAGGTTCTGTTTTATTTAATAACTCAAATACAAATTCAAGTTCAAATTTAACTCCAGTTTATGCAAATCCGAAATTTTATGTTTCAGGTTTTGATTTTAAATTAAAATTAAATATTTATAAATATAAGTCTAGTGGATTAATTGCGCCTTTGGGATCTCACCTTAGTTTTGTTTTTGGTGCTCCTTTTTACAGCACTTCATTTTCTAAAACAGCAGTTTTTAAATATAAAAATTTAGGAATTGGAATGGAATTTGGTAAAAGGCGAATCATTGCTGGATTTGTAACTATAGATTATGGTTTCAATTTTATGATACCTGTACTTGGAAGTACTGATTTTAAAGGTGATTTATCAGAAGAGATTTATTATAGTTCTCTAGCTTCTAGTTTAGAGGCTCAACTAGATTATTTACAAATGCATAGCGTTAGTATTTATCTTAAATTTGGTTATTTATTATGATTAAAAAAATAATTGTTTTTGGATTTTTTTTAGTCTTGTCCGTTTCTTGTGAAAAAGATTTCGGAGTAGAAGATTCGAAAGAAGTTATAGTGGAAAAGGATGTTACAATAAATACAATTCCTTTTACTTATTCTGGAGATTGTTATCCATTTGCACATAATAAAAGCCCTTATTTATTAACTGATAACTCAAGAGTTTATAAGGTGGATGAGTTAAATAATAGTATTGATTTTATTGCTGATATGAACCTGTCATATGAACCTATTGGTGCAATGCAAGAAATTAACGGATCTTTATATTTCGCAACAGAGCGTTATATTTACAAAGTTAATAATAGTTCATTTAGTTCAGTAAATATTGTTTTTTATCCGTCTAATTCTTACGGAGAAATCATTTCCTTTTCCGTAATAGATGATGTTGCTTTTGTATGTCATGAAAATGGTCTTGCTTACAGTAATAGCAATGCGTTTACTTCTTATTCTGATTTTATAGGTTACAATTATGGCACAAGAGTAATTAAAACTGATGGTAATTATTATATGTATTCAGAGTCTGAAATTTATGGCTCTTCTAATACTTCGGTTTGGAGTTCTTTAACAACTGCTAATGATCTAGTGATTTTGTCAGGTAAAAATTCGGTATACGCTCAGGATTCCAAAATTACAGGGGTTATTAGTGACGGATCAGGTAAATTACTTGTTAGTTATATATATCAGGATTCTATATATACAGACTTATTAAACAAATCTTTTACAACATCAGTAAATTTGACTGCATCTGCAACGCAGGTTCTAAAAACTAGTTACAGTAATTCTTTTGTAATGGGGGAGTCTTTTCTTCTTGATGGGGGAGTCTTTTTTAATTTTGAGTACCAATTAAGGTCTCCTTATAGTTCTACTTATCCTTCTTATAGTTTTTATTCAAATGGATCGTCTACCTCAGCAAGCTTAAATATTACATCAAAAGGAGTTAGAGGCGTTCTTAACGATGATTTGAGGGGTTGTATCGCTCCAATAAAATTAAATAATAAGATATATACATTTAATAAAGTATCTAATAAATTGGTTGTGGTATCGGAATGACTACTTAAATATGACATTTTTAATTATTAAAAAAGATACTCGGTACGAGTTTTTTTCTAATGCTTTACTACATCCTCTGGTTCATCTGAAATATTAAAAGCTCTATCTAATTTTTGCATTTGTTTTACATACACTGCTATTATAGCAATGTAAACAAGAATAGCTCCTTGTTGAGAAATCCAAAAACCTAGTTTAAACCCAAAGAAAGTAATTTTGTCAAGTTCTTTAGAGAATATAATTCCAAGGATAAATGATACTGTAAACCAAATACTAAGCAGAATAATTAATAACCTAACATTCTTTTTCCAATAAATTTTGTAATCGTTTTTCATAGGTTTTAAAAGTGAAAAAACTTGCTGTTTGAACTATTTTTTTATTCTCGACAATTTTAAAATAAATTAAAACCTTATTTTGAACGTCCTTTTAAAACTTCAACGATGTCCTTTAGTTTATATCCTTTGGCTTGAAGTAAAACTAAGTAGTGGAAAAGTAAATCGGCAGATTCACTTAAGAACAAATTGTCTTTATTGTCCATAGCTTCGATAACCACTTCTACTGCTTCTTCTCCTACTTTTTGAGCAACCTTGTTGATCCCACTTTTAACAAGTGAGGAAACATAAGACCTTTTATTGTTGTGGTTGATACGATCAGAGATGGTATTCTCTAAATGATCTATAAATTGTAAAGTGTCTAAATCATTACTTTCTCCCCAACATGTTCCAGTGCCTGTATGGCAAGTTGGTCCAAATGGATCAACCTTTACCAAAATCGTATCGTTATCACAATCATTTGAAATGTGAATTAAGTTTAAGAAATTTCCACTTTCTTCACCTTTAGTCCACAACCTTTTTTTGGACCTTGAAAAGAAAGTAACCTTATTTGTGTCAATAGTTTTGGTTAAAGCCTCTTGATTCATGTAACCAAGCATTAAAACATTTTTAGTTTTATTGTCTTGAACAATTACTGGAACTAATCCATCTCCTTTTGTAAAATCAACTTTCATTTCAAATATTTTATACTAAGTTACAATCTTGTTGCGATTCCTTTAGAATCTAAATAA
>Ga0115006_10001168_pt1 | contig 15918 bp, 15 predicted proteins | sample ArcOceMetagenome_3_FD_88943 | JGI IMG/M metagenome (GOLD analysis project Ga0115006, IMG submission 88943) | Marine eukaryotic phytoplankton communities from Arctic Ocean - Arctic Ocean- Svalbard ARC20M Metagenome | ecosystem: Environmental > Aquatic > Marine > Oceanic | place: Arctic Ocean...
AGCCTTTACGTTTTCCTTTTAAGATTCCTAAGGGATACAAAGCAATTGAATTAAAATGAAATTAACCAACTCACGTTTTACTTTCGCTGTTCTATTTTTGACATTAATGTTGCACTTAAGTGGTTTTTCTCAAAGCAAGAAACAACAAGAATTAGAACAACGCCGTCGTGAATTACAGCGTGAAATACAGCAAATAAGCACGTTGTTGTTTGCGGGAAAGAAGGAACAGAAGTCCGTTTTTTCTGTTGTCGAAGATTTAAACTTCAAGATCCAAAAGCGTAAAAATTTAATCAGCATCACCAACCAACAAGCAAACCTTCTAACACGCGAGGTCAATGGCAACCAGATTAAAATATCTAAATTACGACTAAAGTTAAAATCTTTAAAAGCGGATTATGCAAAGATGATCGTTAAGGCCTACAGGAGCCGGTCAGACCAGAACAAACTTATGTTTTTACTGTCGTCAAGTAATTTCCAGCAAGCCTATAAGCGTTTGCAGTACATAAAGCAATATGTAGATTATCAAAAGCTGCAGGCAGAACTGATAAAGATCGAAACCGCTAACATGCAAGCCCTTAATATTAAACTCTTAAAGCAAAAAAAGGACAAGCAAGCCCTTGTCTCAGAAAATAAAATTGCGGAGTCAATCTTGGACCAGGAGCGACAGCAGCAAGAATCCCTTATAAAGGATATTAAAGCTAATTTGTCTAAGTATTCAGCCCAGATAAAAACAAAGCAGCGCGAGACAGAAAAGATCGACAAAGAGATTCGAAAAATCATTCAGGCAGCGATAGCGGCTTCTAATAAAAAAGCAGGGAAATCCTCTAAACTCAAAGTCTTTTCATTAACCCCAGAGCAAAAGATACTAGCTGCAAATTTCACTTCCAATAAAGGAAAACTTCCATGGCCCGTGGCTAATGGGGTGGTAAAATTACGTTACGGAAATAACCCGTCCCCCATTGATCCTTCTTTAACGATTAAGAGCAACGGAGTTCGTATCGCAACAAGTAAGTCAGGGCAAGTTAGGGCTGTCTTCGAAGGGGTTGTACAAGGGATTATGACACCCAAAAATGGTAATAACACCATCTTGATTCGACACGGAAACTACATTACTGTTTACAAAAACCTATCTAAGTTTTACGTGAATAAAGGAGATAAGGTCGTTACAAAGCAAGCGATAGGAGAGGTGATTACAAATAAGGCCTCAGGCGAATCCATTCTTAGTTTTGGAATCTTTAAAGACAGCTCTACTCAAGACCCTTCAAAGTGGATTTATAAACTATAAAAGTCGTTTGAAAAAATAAAAATAATAATTGGGATTATGTCACTTATAGCAGGCGTTATTTGTATTTTTTTAAATTACAATACTGTTGGATTTGGAGTAGCACTAATTGTCTTTGGTGTCACTTTGAGTGTTTCCAGAATTAAATAAGTTCTATACTCAAAAGACTCACCAACTATGTAAAAAGCGCTTTAAGTTCCGTTGCCTCTTGTGCTTTCATTTTCCCAGCTAAAACCAAACTCAATTGTTTGCGTCTCAGCGCTCCTTCAAAACGTTGAATTTCTTGCTCTGATTCAGGGACTAGTTGTGGAATTAAAACAGGAGTTCCTTTGTCGTCTACGGCCACAAACGTAAATATAGCTTCGTTGACTTTTACAGATCTCTTGGAGGTTTTATTGTCTACCCAAACATCGATATACACTTCCATTGAGCTTTTAAAGGCTCGAGACACTTTTGCTTCAACTGTGACAATACTTCCTAAAGGAACGGCATGTTTGAAGGCAACATGATTGACAGATGCTGTTACCACGATTTGTCCGGAATGTCGTTGTGCAGATATGCTGGCAGCACGATCCATTCGCGCCAATAGCTCACCTCCAAACAGAGTATGAATGGCGTTAGTTTCACTTGGCAAGACAGTGTCAGTCATTATTGTTTTTGAGGCTTGTGGGGATTTAGGTTCCATAAGTTTATAATATGTAATGGTATTTAGCGCGAAGATTCGTGTAAGACTAAGTATTTAAGTCAATAGGAGAAATTATGGCGTGTTTTTAATCAACATCCACGCAGAACGATTGTGTGCTTTTCTAATTTTGAATAGAGCTTTTTCTGCCTCTTTTCGTGTTTCAAAGCTTTCATAAACAACTTGGTGCAATCCATATTTATTAATACCAATCCGGCGTGCATTATAGCCTAGGCCTTTTAGTTGTTGCATTTTTTCATTGCTGTTTGCTTCCACTCTAAAAGCACCAGCAACAATATGAAAACTGCCACTTTGCTTTTTTAAATTTACCATCACAGCTGGAAGCGGATTGTCAACAATAAATGTAGCTTCTTGAATTTTAGTATCTAAAGTTATCGTAGCACGTTCTTGCGCAAGGCTATTCTCTTTTTCAATTTGTGCAAGATATAAGTTAGACCCAATAGACCCGCCTAACCCAAGAAAAACAACTGCCATAGAAGCATATCGCATGAACAGATATGATCTTTTTCGTCTGGAAGATAAAATAATCACGCCGTCTTTTCCTGGCTCTTTATCAATGGCCTTTCTTTCAATTAATGGAGAGACAAAAGTTGCCAACCCAAAAGCCTCGGCCATGTAGTTTAAATGATCAGAAGGAACAAACGTTATTACTCCTTGTTTAGAAGATGCCAACTCACCAATATATTTAAAATCAACTGTTTCGCCTTTTTCTAAACGAGATTTGAGTTGTGTAACCTGCTTTTGAATTTTGCAATTCGCCATCTCAAAGCTAATTTTTTCTACTTCAGAAATATAGCTTGTTAACAATCCATCATTGGACTTTAGTTGAATGTTAAACGAAAGCTGTTTTTGTGGCGGATAAAAATCACTTGTAGCGACGTTAACTCGTGCTGAAATTGGATGAGATAAAAACGCACCAAAATTTGGGATCGTTACACACTCGTATCGATATAATAAATCGCTTATGTATTGACTTAACTGCATGAAATCAAAGTTAAAAAATTTTTATTAAAAAAAAGACATTTTTAGCTTTTATGCTAAACTTACTTTCTAGAGCTAAGCTTTGCCAGCAAACTTAGTATTTCTATATATAGCCATATTAAGGTTACCAATAATCCAAAAGCACTATACCATTCCATATATTTTGGAGCACCATTTTCAACTCCTTTTTCTATAAAGTCAAAATCCATAACCAAATTAAGAGATGCAATAACAACTACAAAAAGAGAAAACCCAATACTTAACATGGAAGCATTTGCGGGGTTCATAATTGGCAAGCCGATTCCTCCAAAAAAACTCATCAAAAAACTAATTAGATATACTATCCCTATTCCCGCAGTCGCTGCGAACACCCCTAGTTTAAAATTTTCTGTAGCTCTAATTATTTTTGTCTTGTAGGCAAACAACAGAGCAATTAAGATCCCTAAAGTAAGGCTAATTGCCTGGGGGACTATACCTGGCTCAAACATTTCAGCATACAATTTAGAAATTCCGCCAAGAGCTAAGCCCTCTAGAACAGCATATATTGGAACTGTTATTGGCGCCCACTCTTTTTTAAAAACAGTAACTAGCGCAACAATAAATCCGCCAATTAAACCAACCCATATGTAACTCACAATAGCATTGCTATAAGTGTAATAAGCTGCAAATAATAAAATAGCTAAACTTATGGCTATTTTGTTTACAGCCCCGTCAAGTGTCATTACCTCGCGGGTTGTTGACTTTAAATTATTAAAGGTTTTTTTACTTAATGCAGGATTTCCGGATTTAATCATTTTAGAATAAGTTAATTGTTCGTTTAATAGCCTATTTTTTCACGAATACGGTCTAATACACCATTCGCTACTTTAACTGCTTTTTTAGCACCAATTTCGAGAGCTTGATCTATTTCCTCTAAGTTGTCCATATAGTAAGCATAGAGTTTTCTTTGCTCTGAAAACTGCTCGCAAATTAATTCAAATAACTCTTGTTTGGCATGACCATATCCGTATCCACCAGCTTCATAATTCACCTTCATTTCGGCGATTTTAGAATCTGATGCCAGTAATTTATAAATTGCAAAAGAATTACAATTTGACCACTGTTTAGGCGCCTCTAGCGCCGCGCTGTCGGTCTGAATCGACATGATTTGTTTTCTAAGTGCTTTATCCGTTTGAAAAATATCAATCACATTTCTTTTACTTTTACTCATTTTTTGACCGTCAATTCCCGGAATTAACATGTTCCCCTTTTGAACTTTAGCCTCTGGAATTACAAAAACATCTCCAACCTTAGCATGTACCCTTGAAGCAACATCACGAGTCATTTCTATATGCTGAAGCTGGTCTTTTCCTACAGGAATAATATTTGCGTCGTACAGTAAAATATCTGCAGCCATTAACATTGGGTATGTAAACAGCCCCCCATTTATATCTTCTAGTCTATCTGCTTTGTCTTTAAAACTGTGTGCTAATTCTAATCTTGAAAATGGAAAAAAGCAACTCAAATACCAAGATAATTCTGTTACCTGCGGTACGCTGCTTTGTTTGTAAAACACGGTTTTTTCAATATTCAAGCCAAAAGCCAGCCAAGCAGCAGCAGTAGCATAGGTATTTTGACGAAGCGTATTGGCATCTTTTATTTGTGTCAAAGAATGCATGTCTGCAATAAACAGATAAGATTCATTTTCTGGATTGTTACTTATTTCAATTGCAGGTATAATTGCCCCTAAAATATTTCCTAAGTGCGGGGTTCCAGTACTCTGTACACCAGTTAAGATTCTTGCCATTTTACTTTTTATTTGTCTGAATTATTAGTAAAGGTACTTTTTTTGATCCAATAGCTCAATTTTTTTAGTAATTTTGAACGCGATGAAAGTTATTAAGTATCCATTTTGGCTTTTCTATAGAATTTGGTTTTATGCGCTTGTAGCCGGAATCATTATCTTAATGTTTCCTTTTTTGTTTATTTCAGTTCTCAAACCTAAATGGTATCCATATTTTTTTAAGCTTTCTAGAATATGGGCTAAATGTATTTTAATCGGAATGGGCTGTTATTGGCGTATTGAGCGATCGGAAACGTTGGCCAAAGGACAAAGCTATGTGTTTGTCGCGAATCACACCTCAATGACCGATATCATGTTAATGCTCGTTGCCATTAAAGACCACCCTTTTGTTTTCATTGGGAAAAAGGAACTAGTTAAAATACCCATCTTCGGATTCTTTTATAAGCGTACCTGTATTTTGGTAGACAGAAGCAGTGCTAAAAGCCGGAAAGCGGTTTTTATTAGAGCTCAAAAACGCATCAAGGAAGGAGCAAGTATTTGTATTTTTCCAGAGGGGGGGGTTCCAGACGAATCGGTAGTTTTAGATCGCTTTAAAGCAGGGGCTTTTCGTCTTGCAATTAATCATCAAATCCCACTAGTTCCGTTGACCTTTTACGACAATAAAAAAAGACTATCCTACAGCTTTTTCAGTGGAAGTGCGGGTGAAATGCGCGTAAAAGTATTTCCTTCAATTTCAACAAATGATTTAACCACAGAAGACACTTCAACCTTGAGCGCTCAAGTGTATGAATTAATCTCAAACTCTTTAATCACTGATTTAAAGGCATAAAAAACCCCGATTCTTCGCGGTTTTAAATTAAACTTCTTTTAAAACAGCTTTGATTTTTTCTTCTAACTCATCCATTAACTCTGGATTGTCTTTAATCATTTGTTTCACTGCATCTCGGCCCTGGCCAAGTTTGGTGTCTGCATAGCTAAACCATGAGCCGCTCTTTTTAACAATTTCATGCTCTACAGCAACATCTAATATCTCTCCAACCTTAGAAACACCTTGGCCGTACATAATATCAAATTCTGCCAAACGGAAAGGAGGTGCTACTTTGTTTTTCACAACTTTAACACGTGTTTTATTTCCTAACACATTTCCGTCACTATCTTTAATTTGTGTAGATCTACGAATATCCAAGCGAATCGAAGCATAAAACTTCAAGGCGTTACCACCAGTAGTAGTTTCTGGATTTCCGAACATCACCCCAATTTTTTCACGTAATTGGTTGATAAAAATCATCGTACAATTGGTTTTGCTAATTGAGCCTGTGAGCTTTCTAAGCGCTTGTGACATCAAACGTGCATGTAGACCCATCTTAGAGTCTCCCATTTCACCTTCTATTTCACTTTTTGGAGTCAGTGCCGCTACGGAATCAATCACAACCATGTCAATTGCGCCAGACCTTATTAGATTGTCGGCAATTTCTAAGGCTTGCTCACCATTATCAGGTTGAGATATAATCAGATTATCTATATCTACGCCTAAGTTCTGAGCATAAAAACGATCAAAGGCATGCTCAGCATCAATAAATGCCGCAATACCACCTGCTTTTTGGGCTTCAGCAATTGCATGTAAAGTTAAGGTTGTTTTTCCTGAAGACTCAGGCCCATATATTTCAACCACACGACCTCTAGGGTAGCCCCCAACACCGAGCGCAATATCTAACCCTAAGGATCCAGATGGAATTACTTCCACGTCAATCACTGGGGCATCACTCATTCTCATTACTGTGCCTTTGCCATAGGCTTTGTCAAGCTTGTCTAATGTTAGCTTGAGGGCTTTTAATTTTGCGTCTTTTTCGCTGCTCATAAGTCTTTATGTATCTAATTCATACTTCCTGCTAAAATAAGATATCTTTTGTAAAGTTTTAAAATTTTAACGAACCTTTTCGTATTATTTTGAAAATGCTATTCATTCACTTTTACAGCGAATGTTCCAAAATTTAGTACCTTTGTCGTTCAATCATTATTAACTTAAAAACAAGTATAGCATGCAACTGTACAACAACTTAAGCAATACTGAAAGAGCGGCGCTTATTCAACAGGCAGGCAAGGATCGTTTAACCATCTCTTTCTACAAGTATTTTAGAATCACCAACCCTGAAGCATTTAGAAATCAGTTGTTTCTATTTTGGGATCGCATTGATGTTCTGGGTCGTATTTACGTCGCTCACGAAGGAATCAATGCTCAGCTCTCTATTCCTGCAGATCACATAAATGCGTTTAAATCGCATCTAGATACCATTGATTTTCTTAAGAATGTCCGTATTAATATTGCCATTGAACATGACTTGTTTTCGTTTTTGAAACTAAAAGTTAAAGTTCGAGACAAAATTGTTTCAGACGGCCTTAACGATGCTTCTTTTGATTCTTCAAATATTGGAACACATGTAAATGCATCCGAGTTTAATTTACTTATTGAAGATGATAATACGGTGGTTGTTGATATGAGAAATCATTATGAAAGTGAAATAGGACATTTTAAAAATGCGGTTACTCCGGACGTTGATACCTTTCGGGAATCTTTAGATTTAATTGAAGAGGACCTCAAGGATCATAAAGAAACAAAGAAGTTAGTGATGTATTGTACTGGAGGAATCCGCTGTGAAAAAGCAAGTGCTTACTACAAGCACAAAGGCTTTAAGAATGTCTACCAATTAGAAGGAGGAATTATTAATTACGCTAGAGAAGTAGCGGCCGAAGGAATTGAAAATAAATTTATAGGAAAAAACTTTGTTTTTGACCAACGTCGCGCAGAAAAAATTTCAGAGGATGTAATTGCTAATTGTCACCAATGTGGCGAACCAGCGGATGTTCATGTCAACTGCGCCAATGATGCCTGTCATTTGCTTTTTATTCAATGTGAAGCCTGCAAACAGATAATGGAAAACTGTTGCTCATCCAGTTGTATGGAGGTCAATTATTTGCCGTCGGAAGCTCAGAAACTCCTTCGTAAGGGACAAGGTAATAGCAATGATATTTTCAAAAAAGGACGTGTGGACCACCTGCCTCACAAAAAAGAACTGAGAAATATTTTCGAAACACTATCGAAACCTTAAGGCTTATTTAGCAACCAATCCCCTCTGCTTATTAGTTCTGAAAATCATGTTCGACACGTTTTTTAAGTCCTTAAATAATCTTATATTTACGTTTTAAATCATAAGATTAATCCGCATTTGTAATGTCATTGGCATTGACAAATTCAATATATATAGATTATGGGATGTACAAGTTGCTCAACAGGAAAAGATGGACAGCCTAAAGGCTGTAAAAACAATGGCACATGTGGTACAGACAGCTGTAACAAACTCACTGTTTTTGACTGGCTTTCTAATATGACTCTTCCTAATGGAGCAACCCCATTTAATTGGGTTGAGGTTCGTTTCAAAAACGGCAGAAAAGTATACTATAAAAATCTTGAAAACCTTACATTAAGCATAGGCGATGTGGTTGCAACTCAAGCGGCTTCAGGACATGACATAGGCATGGTAACCCTTAGCGGAGAGCTGGTAAAAGTACAGATGAAGCGTAAAAAAATATCTGAAACTCCAGAAGAAGTTTTTAAAATTTACAGAAAAGCCTCGCAAAGAGATATTGATACATGGGTAGAGGCTAGAGAAAAAGAAGAGCCAATGAAAGTGAAGGCAAGGCAATTTGCGATTGACTTAAGGCTTAAAATGAAAATATCAGACATTGAATTCCAAGGGGACGCGAGTAAGGCTACTTTTTATTACACGGCTGATGAGCGCGTAGATTTTAGAGAACTGATTAAATTATTTGCAAGAGAGTTTAGAACCCGAATTGAAATGAAGCAAGTAGGTCTTCGTCAAGAGGCTGCTAGGCTAGGAGGAATTGGCTCTTGTGGGCGTGAACTCTGTTGCTCTACATGGCTTACGGATTTCAGGTCTGTAAGTACTTCTGCTGCTAGATACCAACAATTATCATTAAACCCTTTGAAGTTAGCAGGTCAGTGCGGGAAATTAAAATGTTGTTTAAATTATGAGCTTGACTCTTACTTAGATGCTTTAAAGGCATTTCCGAAAACGGAAGTCAAATTAAGAACCGAAAAGGGGACTGCTGTATGTCAAAAGACAGATATTTTTAAAGGACATATGTGGTATGCCTATGAAGGGGAGTGGATGAATTGGCATAAACTTACAACTGCTCAAGCCAATGAAATTATTGCCGCAAACGCTAAAAAAGAAAAAGTTGAAAGCCTGGAGGACTATGCGTCTGAATTAATTGAAGAGGCTAAGGTTGATTTTGAAAACGTAGTTGGTCAAGATAGTTTAACGCGATTTGATAAGCCAAAAAGCAACAATCGACGTAAAAAAAATCGAAGTAAAAACACAAATCGTAACCAGAAAAACACTAAAAAACCTAGACCCCAGAATAATAATGCAAAGTAAACCAGTCTTTTGGATAATTGTTTTTGCCTCTGTAGCATTTTCATGTCAGCAAAATAAGCTGTTCGACCGTTATACTTCTATCCCTAATGGCTGGGATAAGCAAGAAATAGTTAGCTATGAGTTTGTTGCCCCAGACAGCATTAACCCGTATAATCTATTTGTTAAATTAAGAACAACATCTGATTATAAATTTAGTAATCTATTTTTAGTAGTAGAGCTAAATTACCCACACGGAAAGGTTACAAAAGACACTTTAGAATATACAATGGCTAAACCAAGCGGAGAGCTTTTAGGATCTGGCTTCACGTCGGTAAAAGAACATAAGCTGTGGTTTAAAGGTATAGATAACTCATTTGTGTTTTCTGAAGAAGGCACCTATAAGGTCCAAATACAACAAGCCATGAGACTTCGAGGGATCTCCAAAGGAATAGCGATGCTTGAGGGAGTTATTGATGTAGGATTCAGTGTAGAACCCCTTAATAAATAAGCGAATATTATGGCAAAAAAAAAGAAAGTATCTGCTAATTTTCCAAAACCAATCCGTTGGTTTTGGATGACTTTCCTGCTTCTTGTTTTAAGTTGTTCTTCAGTTTTTTTAATAGCTTCATTTGGCCTTTTTGGTGAAATGCCAGACCATACAGCACTAGAAAACCCACGGACTAATCTAGCATCTGAAATCATTTCTTCTGACGGTAAAACACTTGGAAAATTCTTTTATCAAGACAACAGAACTCCAGTCGCATTTAGCCAACTACCAAGCCATCTAGTAAATGCGCTTATAGCGACAGAAGATGTTCGTTATTTTAATCATGCAGGAATAGATATTAGAGGAACTTTACGTGCTTTTGTTACACTAGGTCGAGGTGGCGGCGCAAGCACAATTTCACAACAATTAGCCAAGCAGCTTTTTCATGGTGAAGGCTCTCGAAGTACAACAGGGAGGATAATACAAAAAATAAAAGAATGGGTGATTGCGATTCGACTAGAACGGCAATACACAAAACAGGAAATTATTGCACAATATTTTAACATCTATGACTTTAATAATTTTGCAGATGGAATTCGTTCTGCTTCAAGAATTTACTTTAGTAAAGAGCCCAAGGATTTAAGTATTAATGAATCTGCAATGCTGGTAGGCATGTTTAAAAATTCATCGCTTTATAACCCCCGACCAAAAAACAACCCAGTAGGAACGAAAAACCGTAGAAACGTAGTGTTAAGTCAAATGGCTAAATATGGATACATCAAAGAAGCTCTAAAAGATTCGCTACAACAGCTATCTTTGGGGTTAAACTACTCTCCAGAATCTCACCGAGAAGGCGTTGCTACTTATTTTAGATCTTATCTACGTGAATATATGAGGGAATGGGTTAATAGCCCCTCTAATAGAAAGCCAAATAGAGATAAGTATAATATCTATCAAGATGGTTTAAAAATTTATACCACTATAGATTCACGGATGCAAATCTTTGCTGAGACTGCTACGAAAGAGCATATGTCAAACCTACAAACAGAGTTTTTTGTTCAAAACACCCCGGAAAGAAATCCAACAACTCCTTTTTTAAAACTGAAACCTAAACAAGTCACGGCCTTATTAAATTCAAGCATGAAGCGCTCAGAGCGTTGGCGTAAAATGAAGTATGATCTACAAAAACAAGACAAGGAGATCGTAGAGTCTTTCAAAACCCCTGCATCCATGAAAATATTTTCTTGGACTGCAAAAAACAATGAAATTGATACGGTTATGACCCCTTTAGATTCTATGCGATATTATAAATCTCTTTTAAGAACTGGGATGATGTCCATGGATCCACAATCTGGCCATGTAAAAGCGTGGGTTGGTGGAATTAACTATAAACACTTCCAGTATGATATGGTAAAGCAAGGAAGGCGCCAAGTAGGATCTACTTTCAAGCCTTTTGTATACGCGTCAGCTATTGATCAACTTCACCTATCCCCCTGTGACACATTTCCAAAATCTCAAATAACAATTCAAGCTAATAGATACGGAAATTCTAGGTCATGGTCTCCAAGAAACTCAGGAGGAGATTATGGCGGTTTTGAAACTTTGAAATCCGCCTTAGCCAATTCTAGAAATACAATCACTGCACGGCTAATGAATGAAATTGGTCCACAGCCAGTGATTGATTTAGTATATAAACTAGGGGTTAAAGATAAAATCCCCGCCCTGCCTTCAATTGCTCTAGGAACGCCTGATTTAAGCGTGTACGAAATGGTAGCAGCTTACTCTGCTTTTGCTAATCAGGGTATTTATACAAAACCAGTAACAGTAACCCGTATTGAAGATAAAAATGGTACTATATTATTTCAATACTCACCTGAAACAAAAGATGTTTTGAGCCATGAGGTTGCCTATGTAACGTTGAACCTTATGGAAGGAGTCACCAAGCACGGGTCAGGCTCACGTTTGCGACATAGCTACGCTAAAGACAGTCCTGTTTACAAAGAAATTATAACAGGTTATCCGTATGAATTCACAAATCCGATAGCAGGGAAAACAGGAACGACTCAAAACCAAAGCGATGGCTGGTTTATGGGTATCGTTCCAAATTTAGTTACTGGTGTTTGGGTTGGAGGAGAAGATCGGTCCACCCACTTTAAATCTGTTACTTACGGACAAGGAGCATCTATGGCGCTTCCGATATGGGCAAACTATATGCGTAGTTGTTATGAAGTAGAGGACTTAAATATTTCTAAAGACGAATTTACTAAACCAAAAAGGCTTTCAATTAAAGTTAATTGTCCACCCAGAAATAAAATACATCGTTCAACGTTTCCTCCAGATATTGATTTCTAGGAAAATCAGTTTCTTACTAATATTTTTTGTAATTTTTAATCCTAAATTAAAACGATGATTAATAAACAAGTAGCTAATGTAAAGGAGGCTCTCAAAGGTCTGTCGGGCGGAATGACTCTAATGCTTGGTGGTTTTGGACTCTGTGGAATTCCAGAAAATGCTATTTCCGAAATGGTTGACATGGACATTAAGAATCTTACCTGTATCTCTAACAATGCAGGGGTTGATGATTTTGGACTCGGGTTATTATTGAAAAAGAACCAGATAAAAAAAATGGTATCGTCTTATGTAGGTGAAAATGATGAATTTGAACGTCAAATGCTTTCAGGTGAATTGGATGTTGAGTTGATACCTCAAGGTACTTTAGCAGAACGCTGTCGCGCTGCGCAAGCAGGATTCCCAGCGATTTATACGCCTGCAGGCTACGGAACAGAAGTTGCCGAAGGCAAAGAAACTCGTGAGTTTGATGGGAAAATGTATGTTTTGGAAACGGCATTTAAAGCCGATTTTTCATTTGTGAAAGCCTGGAAGGGGGATGCAGCAGGAAATTTAATGTTTAAAGCTACCGCAAGAAACTTTAATCCTAACATGTGTGGTGCTGCTACAATTACAGTTGCTGAGGTTGAAGAATTAGTTCCCGCGGGTTCACTTGATCCCAATCAAATCCATATTCCTGGGATATTTGTGCAACGAATTTTTGAAGGAAAAGGCTATGAAAAGCGAATTGAGAAACGAACCGTTAGACAAAAAACATAATCATGCTAGATAAAATTGGAATTGCAAAGCGAATCGCTAAAGAAGTCAAAAACGGCTACTATGTTAACTTAGGGATTGGAATCCCAACTTTGGTAGCAAACTATGTTCGTGAAGATATTGAGGTCGAATTTCAAAGTGAAAACGGAGTTTTAGGCATGGGCCCATTTCCTTTTGAAGGCGAAGAAGATGCAGATCTTATTAACGCAGGTAAACAAACCATCACCACGCTTGAAGGAGCTAGTTTTTTTGACTCTGCTACTAGTTTCTCTATGATTCGCGGCAAGCATGTAGACCTTACGATATTAGGCGCTATGGAGGTTTCAGGCAACGGAGATATTGCCAACTGGAAAATCCCTGGCTATATGGTTAAAGGGATGGGTGGAGCTATGGATTTAGTAGCCAGTGCCGAAAACATTATAGTCGCGATGATGCATACCAATAAAAAAGGAGATTCTAAACTTCTAAAACGCTGCTCACTTCCACTTACGGGGGTTGGTTGTGTTAAAAAAGTGGTTACTAACTTAGCTGTTTTGGAAGTCACCAGCGATGGCTTTAAGCTTTTAGAGCGTGCGCCAGGTGTTTCTGTTGAAGCGATTCAAAATGCGACCGAAGGACATCTTATTATTGATGGAGAGGTACCTGAAATGGACCTGTAGAGATTGCTCTACAGCATTGGATAGACTTGTTATTTTTATAGCATCATTTAGCTAATTAAAAACCCAACGATTCCAAGAATTAAAACCTGAAAAAAGACGTCTTTTCTACTCTTAAATTTAAGTGATGTCATTTACTGTTGTTTTAAGGTCCTTTAGGAATTGCCTCTATTAATATTTTGGTATACTCTTTTTGTGGGGATTCATAAATAGAATCAGCCTCGCCAATTTCCTCTATTTTACCTTTATTCATGACCATTAATTGATCAGACATAAACTTTACCACGGACAAATCATGAGATATGAAAATATAGGTAAACCCATAATCTTCTTTTAGCGTGTTCAATAAATTAAGTACTTGTGCTTGTACAGAAATATCTAAGGCGGACACCGATTCGTCACAGATAATTAATTTGGGTTGAACAGCAATGGTTCTAGCAATGCCTACCCGTTGCCGTTGCCCTCCAGAAAATTCATGAGGATAACGGTCAAAATGAGCTGCTTCTAACCCGACTTTCTCTAAAACTTCAATGGTCTTCGCTTTTCGTTCGTTATCAGAATCAAATAATCCGTACACTTTCATGGGTTCCATAATCGCTTTTCCAACCGTGAGCCGAGGATTCAGCGAGGCATAGGGGTCTTGGAAAATAATCTGGATTTCTTTCCGTAAAGTTCGCAACGCTTTTTTAGAAAGGTTTGTAACGTCATTCCCTTTGTATTTTAGGGTGCCTGCTGTTGCTTTATCGAGTTGCAAAATAGCTTTCCCAAGCGTAGATTTTCCACAACCAGACTCTCCCACAAGTCCTAGTGTTTCGCCAGAATAGACCTTAAAACTAACGTTGTCTACAGCCTTAAGTGCTGTTTTTATTCCAAAGAAAGAGGCTTTAGAATAGTATGTTTTTTCAAGGTTTAATACCTCCAGTAAAGGAGGGTGGCTATAAATTTTTTCATGTTTTTCTTCTCTAGCCGTTTTTGTAATAATTGCTTTGGGAATTATTCCTGAAAAAAAGTCACTAATTGTAGGAAGTCTTTTTAAACGTCCCTTAATGGTCGGTCGCGCACCTATAAGTGCTTTTGTATATTTTTTTTGAGGATTTTTAAACACTGATTTTGTGGCCCCTTTTTCTACGATAGCCCCTTTGTACATAACCAAAATCCGATCAGCAATTTCTGAAACCAATGCCAGGTCATGGCTAATAAAGACAACACTCATTTTAAATTCTTTTTGAAGCGTTTTTAGTAGTGCTATAATCTCTTTTTGAACGGTAACATCTAAAGCTGTTGTTGGTTCGTCAGCGATTAGAATTTGTGGCTTACAAGCAATAGCCATTGCTATCATGACGCGTTGTTGTTGACCCCCAGAAATTTCATGTGGGTACTTTTTGTATGTTTTTTTAGGTTCCGGTAATTTAACAGCATTAAATAAACGAATCACCTCTTCATTTGCCTCCTTTGTTGTGATGTTTGTGTGTTGAAGTAAGATTTCTTCAACTTGTTTTCCACAGCAAATGGATGGATTCAGAGCACTCATCGGCTCTTGAAAGATCATGGCTATTTTTTTCCCACGAATTGCCTCTAACTGTTTTTGAGAATAGTCTATTAGGTTTTCAGCATTAAATATAACCTCCCCTAAAGTAGTAACTCCACTTTTCAGGGGCAATAGCCCCATAATAGCTAGAGATGCTACCGATTTCCCACTTCCTGATTCGCCAACGATTCCAAGAATTTCATCCGAATATAGATTGTATGATATCCCGTGCAGGACCTCATTTAAACCACCTTCTGTTTTAAAGGCGACATGAAGGTTTTTAATTATAAGAATTGGCGACTGCTTCATGTCTTAAATATAATCAATTTCTGAAAAACTCTTTCAAATGTAGCCTTCTTTGAGTTGTTGCCTTGATTTTAACCCTCTAAGTTTAGTTTGTCATCTGATTTGTTAGAGTAGTATTCGGTTTCTGGAATCGTTTTAACGTTGAGAAACAGTAATTTTTCACAGCTGATCTTGTTGATCATTAGGGAGCATTTTATAAGCTTCTTCAATATAAGTATTGATGTCTCCATTGTAAGGGTCGTTTCCAAAAGAGGCTTTGGCATTTCCTAGACGAACTATTATAATGTTATCTTCTGGCTCTACAATGACGCATTGACCTAAATGGCCTTCCATCATAAAAAAGGATTTATCCTCGGTTTTTCGAAGCCACCACCCATATCCATAATGAGGACTTTCCACAAATCGTGGCTTAATAGATTTAGCAACAAATGTAGAATCTAAAACCTGTTTGCCATTCCATTTTCCGTGATCCTTATAGAGTTTTCCAAAACGAGCAAAGTCCTTCGCATTTGTAGCGATACAACAGTAGGCCTTAACCATGTCATTCGCTTCACTGTCTATTTGCCAAAGCGCTTCATTTTCACTTTCTAGAGGAATCCAAAAACTTTCTGAAAGATAATTGTACATTTTTTTGCCTGTTGCTTTTTCAAG
>Ga0115006_10001170_pt1 | contig 15903 bp, 16 predicted proteins | sample ArcOceMetagenome_3_FD_88943 | JGI IMG/M metagenome (GOLD analysis project Ga0115006, IMG submission 88943) | Marine eukaryotic phytoplankton communities from Arctic Ocean - Arctic Ocean- Svalbard ARC20M Metagenome | ecosystem: Environmental > Aquatic > Marine > Oceanic | place: Arctic Ocean...
ATGACATCATATTGGGCGATACGCCCAAAGAGGTGAAACGGCGCAAGCGGTTGCGGGATGTGAAGACGGCGGGACGGCTGTGGAAACACTCGATTTTGGCGGATGCTGCTGCACGGTTCATGGCGAAATGCACGTGTTGGGCCTGCCGGGGAAATGATCGCGTTAGAGGATCAAAGCCGCAAACGTTGGAACCGCCAGATAATTTAAGAGGGTGTCGCGATATTGAAAGAGGCGCTGCCAAAACAGGGCATTGGGCCCTACTAAATTCAGGCTGCGATCAGTGCCGTTCATGCAAAAAGCCTCGCGTGGGATCAAACAAATTAGGTGGAAATAGTGGCGCTGTACGAATTGTTGTTTACCATCCAGCCCACACTCGTTGTGCAGGTCAATCTTGCTTTCGCGGTGTCTTATGCACAAACGCCAGACGTGGCATTGGCGATCATGGAAGAAGTCACAACGACCGCCAAAATCCAAACCTATCAACTCTACCACGTGGCGATGGGAATCTGCTGGCACGGGCTGGCAGGATTACAGAGGCTAAGGTGAGCTTTAAAAGTGCGATAGAGCTGTCAGAAAATGCTCAAGAGATCGCATTTTTGAGAAATGCAGCGCGACGATTGTGGCACTAGGAACGAAAAAGCCCCCGAATGAACAGGGGCTTTAACAGTCTTATGCTGCGGCTTCGTCCTTGGAACCAAAGCGGCGATAAAAGGTTTGGTTTTTACCAGCCATCTCGCGCAGAAGGGCAGGGCATTCAAAACGGTCGCCATACTCTGCCTGCAATTGGTCACAGCGTTCTGCCGCGTATGGCGTCCCAATAATGTCCAAATAGCTGAATGGGCCACCAGTGGCAGGGGCAAAACCCCAACCAAGGATCGCTCCAACATCTCCTTCGCGGATGTCTTCCAACACACCTTCTTCCAATGCACGCACTGCTTCTAGAACCTGTGAGAACATCAAACGATCTTGAACTTCCTGTAGGGCTGGTTGCTCGGCGGCCAATGGATATTTGTCGTGAACACCTTTCCAATAGCCTGTGCGCTTGCCCTTTTCGTCATAATCGAAATAGCCTGCGTTGGCTTTGCGACCCAAACGACCCAAACCTTCCATCCAGACGATCAGATCGTCGGCGTCAGATGCAGGATAGGCATTGCCCATGGCGGCCTTAGTCGCCTTCATGATGCGCACACCCAGATCGATCGAGGTTTCGTCACCCAACTGGATTGGTCCCACTGGGAAACCAAGTTGTTGTGCGGCGTTATCAATCAACTGTGGTGCAACACCTTCGGTGACCATGCGCGCTGCTTCATTGCCGTAAGGGATAATGCAACGGTTGGCGTAGAAGAACCGCGCATCGTTCACAACGATTGGGGTTTTGCGAATTTGGCGCACGTAGTCGAGGGATTTGGCAACAGCCACATCATCCGTTTGATCACCTTTGATGATCTCAACCAACAACATCTTTTCAACGGGTGAGAAGAAGTGGATACCGATAAACTGTTCAGGGCGCGAAGACGCCTTTGCCAGCTCAGAGATTGGTAGGGTCGAGGTGTTTGAGGCGAAAATGCAATCCACTGGGATTACGGCTTCAACGCGTTTGGTGATCTCTGCCTTAACTGCAGGGTCTTCATACACAGCCTCAATGATCAAATCACAACCCTTCAGCATTTCAACATCAGGGGTCGCCGTGATCAGGCTAAGCAGCGCTTCTTTCTTCTCAAGCGTCGCCTTTTTACGGGCAATGCCTTTGTCCATGTAGGTAGCAGAATAGGCTTTGCCTTTGTCAGCGGCTTCTTGATCACGATCGATCAAAACCACTTCGATGCCTGCTTGGGCAGACACAAGTGCAATACCAGCACCCATCATACCAGCGCCCAAAACACCCAATTTCTTGACGCGTTGGTCAGGGACATCTTTTGGACGCACAGCGCCTTTTTCAAGGGCTTCTTTGTTCAGGAACAAGGAGCGGATCATCGCGGATGAGGATGGGTTCATCAGGATATTGGTGAACCAACGTGCCTCAATCTTAAGGGCAGTGTCGAATGGAACCAGCGCACCTTCATAAATCGCAGACAACATAGCCTTGGCTGCAGGGAAGGCACCTTTTGTCTTACCGCCCACCAATGCGTTGGCACCGACAAAGTTCATGAAACCAGCAGGGTGATATGGGGCCCCGCCTGGCAATTTATAGCCCTTAGCGTCCCAAGGTTTTAACAGATCAGCGTCCTTTACAGAGAGAACCCATGCACGGGCTGCAGCAATCGGATCCTCAACAACCTCATCAATCACGCCAGCTTTCAGCGCTTTCTCAGGTGAGTTCATGCGACCCTCAAGCAACAATGAAGACGCACCCATCAAACCAAGTTTGCGCACCAAACGGGTTGTCCCGCCAGCACCCGGAAAGATGCCAACCAGAATTTCTGGCAGGCCAATCTTGGCCTTTGGGTTGTTGGCGCAGAAAATGCGGTGGGTCGAAAGGGGTAATTCTAAACCAATACCTGCAGCCGTGCCCGGAAGGGCCGTTGCAATTGGCTTGCCGCCTTTGTTGGTCTTTGGGTCCATGCCTGCGCGCTCAATCTTGCGCAGCAAGTGATGCATACGCATTGTGCCCTCAAACAATCCCTTGGCCGGATCATCCCCTGCATCAGCGCGCATTTTGGCCAATAGGTTCAAATCCATGCCACCTGCAAAGCTGTCTTTGCCAGATGTGATAACGATGCCTTTGACTGCATCATCCGCCAATGCGTCATCGATCTGGGCATCAAGCTGTTCAAGGCCCTCAAAAGACATCACGTTCATTGTCTTGTCAGCAACATCCCAAATGATCGTGGCAATGCCCTCAGCATCTTTGGTGAGTGTGAAGTCGTTCATCTGTATCTCCCCAGATTGGGTTTTTTGGTCGGGGTGTCGGACCCGTAATTTTCAAACTTTTTCAACAACATTTTGACAAGGGCCAAGGTCTCGTTTGGCCCGTTGCTGCAATCGTCTTCGCTAAGCAAGATGCGCTTAAAGTCATTTAAATCGGTGCCGTCCAAGCTGTCGCTTGGGTCAGGTTTGAATTTGAAAAACAATGGCGGGGTTTGTTGAACCAAACGGACATAGGTGCCGTCGTTGGCGACCTTGAGCTTAAGATTGTCCATGCCCTCAGACGCAGCAACAGCTGCGACAGCATGGAAAGGATGTGATTTATTGGTCATTATACACGCTCAATTATTGTTGCGGCACCCATGCCGGATGCAATGCAAAGGGTCGCAAGACCCACTTCTTTGTTTTGACGCTCTAGTTCATCCAGCAACGTGCCAATGATTATCGCACCTGTTGCACCCAGCGGGTGACCCATAGCGATTGAACCGCCGTTTACGTTGACAACTGAATGATCGACTTTGAATTTCTCCATGAACAACATGACGACAGAGGCGAAGGCCTCGTTCACTTCAAACAGATCAATGTCTGAGATGGTCATACCGTTGTCGGCCAAAATCTTTTGGGTGGCAGGGACCGGACCCGTCAACATGATGGTCGGATCAGTACCAATTTTTGTGGTGGCACGGATGCGGGCACGTGGCTTTAGGCCATGCTTTTCACCGAATTCTTTGTTGCCGATTAGAACGGCAGCAGCACCATCAACGATGCCAGATGAGTTACCGGCATGGTGGATGTGGTTGATTTTTTCCAAGTGTGGGTACTTCATCAACGCGATCTTATCAAAGCCAGGCATGACCTCACCCATTGCCTGAAACGCTGGGTTCAAGGCACCAAGGGACTGCATGTCGGTTTGGGGGCGCATGTATTCATCGTGATCAAGGATCGAGATGCCGTTGATGTCACGCACGTTGATAACTGAGTTGGCAAAACGGCCCTCATGCCATGCAATTTTGGCGCGGCGTTGGGATTCAACAGCCAATGCATCTGCATCGTCGCGGGTGAAACCATATTCGGTGGCGATGATATCGGCGCTGATGCCTTGGGGGACGAAATAGGTGTCCATCGCAACAGAAGGATCAGCGGCAATCGCAGCACCGTCAGACCCCATAGGGACGCGGCCCATCATCTCAACACCACCGGCAATATAAGCACTGCCTGCGCCGCCTTTGATTTGGTTGGCACCAAGGTTAACAGCCTCCATGCCAGATGCGCAGAAACGGTTGATCGCAAGACCCGGGATGGATTGATCCAAATCAGAAGCCAAAATGGCAGAACGGGCCAAACAGCCGCCTTGTTCCATAACTTGGGTCACGTTGCCCCAAATCACATCCTCAACCGCATGGCCGCCTAAATTGTTGCGCTCTTTGAGGGCGTTCAATGTGACAGCGGATAGGCGAAGGGCGGTGACCTCATGGAGGCTGCCGTCCTTACGACCTTTACCACGCGGGGTGCGCAGGGCGTCATAGATATAGGCTTCGGTCATTCTTTGATCCTTTTGGCAGTGGTCTTTGCCACAATGTGGTTACGTGGGGCAGGGCAGTTCAAGAGCTGCCGCTGCGCCCTTTTGTGAGGTTACGCGCGGTCTGATGGGTTTCCCGGCATCAAATCATAGGGGTGCTTCCAGCCTGGGGTTTCAGAGATGCTGGTTAACCATGCATCGATGTGGGGCCAATCAGCGCGGACAAAGCCAAAAGGCTCTGAGTAATAGAGATAGCCACAACAGCTTAGATCAGCATTGGTAAGGGCGTCGCCAACGATCCAATCACGGCCCTCAAGGTGGGTGCTGAGGGTTGCATATGCGCCTTGAAGACGACCTTGGTTAAACGCAATCACTTCCGTAGGGCGCTTCGCTTCGGGCAAGAAGTTCATCAAAAAACGGGTCATGCCCGCCATTGAACTGAGCTTGTGATTGTCGAAAAGAACCCAACGTAAAACCTCGCGGCGTTCCTCAGGCGAGGTGCCTGCAAATTTGCCGCTTAGGTGGCTCACATAATCTTGGATCGCTCCGGATTGGGTCACGGTGTAATCAGCGGCTGTGTCGACCAAAACTGGCGCTTCAGCCATCGTATTGACGGATTTGAATTCAGGGGTTCGGGACGCGCCACCAAAAAAGTCAACGAAGACAGGTTCCCACTCAAGGCCGGAAAGTTCCAAAGCCAGTGCTGCTTTGTAAGAATTTCCACTTTCGCCAAAGCAATGTAATTTCAACGTCATGGTCCATACCCTCCCAAGGTGTTTTTTGATAAGGAAGCTGGGGGTTTCACACCCCCAGACCCCCGTAGAGTTTATTTCGTAAGATGAACGGGGGCGTTCACTTAGTCTTAAGGTTAATTTGCGATCCAAGTTATGCACGGTAGGCTGAAGAGCTGAGCCGCGTGTAAAGTGAAGCCCTGCTGTTTGGCTCGTCGGATCAATCCCAAATTGGATCGAACAGCAGGGTGGTCCCTTGTCTTCATCTTACCAGAAAACTCTCGCCGGAGGCATCCGAATTTTAAGCCCGCAATGCCGGTTGAGTTTTACAGCTCCCTTGCGATTAACTCCTTCATAATTTCGTTTGTTCCGCCATAGATGCGTTGCACCCGTGCGTCGGTCCACATCTCACCAATGGCGTATTCCTGCATGAAACCATAGCCACCATGCAATTGCAGGCATTCATCCAGTACCCATGCTTGCGTGTCTGTCGTCCAGTATTTGCACATTGCCGCTTTGTCTGGTGTGAGTTCGCCGCGCAAATGTTCTGCCATGCATTCATCAAAGAATGCGCGGCTGACCATTGTTTTGGTTTTGCATTCAGCCAATTTGAACCGTGTGTTTTGGAATTGCATAATTGGTCCGCCAAAGGCTTCGCGTTCGCGGCAATATGCGATGGTGCGTTCAACCGCGCCCTCCATTGCGCCAATGGCAGAGCAGGCGATGATTAACCGTTCCTGGGGCAGTTGGTTCATCAGTTGATAGAACCCTTTTCCCTCTTCCCCGCCCAAGATATTTTCGGGTGCGATCTCGACGTTGTCAAAGAACAGTTCTGATGTATCAGCCGCGTGCATTCCGATTTTCTCAAGGTTACGCCCGCGTGCAAATCCGGTTGCGCCGTCTGTTTCTAAAACCACCAAGGACACGCCTTTTGATCTCAGTGATGGGTCCGTTTTGGCGGCCACAATAATTAAATTGGCGTGCTGTCCGTTGGTGATGAATGTCTTTTGCCCAGAGAGGCGGTAAGAATTGCCTTCTCGAATGGCCCGCGTTTTGATCGCTTGAACGTCGGATCCGGTTGAAGGTTCTGTCATTGCTAGCGCGCCAACCAATTCACCGGTCACCATTTTGGGCAGCCAACGTGCCTTTTGCTCGTCCGTGCCGCAGTTCAGGATGTAGTGGGCCACGATCCCAGAGTGGATGCCGTGTCCCCAGCTGGCCAAGTTCGCACGGCTGCCTTCGATCAGGATTGCAGCCTCATGCCCGAAATCGCCGCCAGCGCCACCAAACTCTTCGGGGATGGAGGGGCAGAGTAGTCCAAGTTCGCCGGCTTCAGCCCAAGTGGACCGATCCATCTGCCCTTGTTTGCGCCAGTTGGCAAACTTGGGGGCCCATTCATTTGTGATGAATTGGGCCGTCATATCCGCGATCATCTGGTGTTCGTCTGTCATCCATCCTTTGGCCGTCTCACTCATCACAACATCCTCCCCAGATTCGTTTATTTCTTGCGTACATCGAGCTCTGCGTTGAACAGGCGCAAACGCGCAGTCAGGTTTTCTTCGTTCACGACACTGACAAAATTCTCAAACAGGAACGAAAGTGCTTCGCCTCCATCCAAACCCGCATCCGGTGAAAACCGTTTTAACCTGCGATAACCGTCTTCCGTCATTGCGACAGGGAAGCGGCGTGTAAGGCGAAAGCGTTTGGGCATGGGTGTTTTTCCTGCAGTGTCTTTGGGGTGGGACATTCGCCCACCGCTAGCACCTTAGAAGTTTGCCGCATCCAGCGCCATCACCGTATCACTTCCCGATTGAATACGTGTCAGGTGCAATGCCGTCGCAGGCAACTGGCGCGCCATATAGAAACGACCCGTCGCAAGTTTGGTTCCATAGAATTTTGCGTCATCCGTGCCCGCAGCTAAGGTATCGCTGGAAACCTTGCCCATACGTGCCCACATCAGGCCAAGGCAGACGTGCCCAAACATATGCATAAAGTCATTAGAACCAGCCAATGCATGGTTTGGATTACTCATGCCGTTTTGCATGAAATACATGCCCGCGGCCTGCAAATCCTTGGACGCTGCTTTGAGTGGTTCGATAAAGTCTTTATCGTATGCTTCATCTTGGCCTGCATTGTCTTTGATAAAGGTCTTCACCATTTCAAAGAATGCCATCACGTGCTTGCCGCCGTCTTGCGCCAATTTACGCCCGACAAGGTCTAGCGCCTGAACACCATTGGCCCCCTCATAGATCATAGTAATACGGGCATCGCGGGTAAATTGGGACATGCCCCATTCCTCGATATAGCCGTGGCCACCATAGATCTGTTGTGCCTTAACGGTCATGTCGTAACCGACGTCCGTCAAGAAGCCTTTGATCACGGGGGTCAACAAGGACACCAAGCCATCGGCGTCTTTGTCATCCGCGCGGTGGGCGGCATCAATCATTGTGGCACCCCAAAGGATGAAGGCACGTGCGCCTTCAACGAATGACTTTTGTTCCATCAAGGAACGGCGAATATCTGGGTGAACGATCAGTGGATCAGCTGGACCATCTGGGTTTTGAACGCCAGTGACAGCGCGCCCTTGCAGACGATCGTTAGCGTAATCTAGTGCGTTTTGATAAGCAGCTTCTGCTTGAGACAGGCCTTGCATGCCGACACCCAAACGCGCCTCATTCATCATGGTGAACATGGCGCGCATGCCTTTGTGCTCATCGCCCAACAAATACCCTGTCGCGTTGTCATAGTTCATGACGCAAGTAGAGTTGCCGTGGATGCCCATTTTATCTTCGATGCTACCAACGGCTGCCCCGTTGCGCTCGCCCAGAGAACCATCGTGATTGACCATAACCTTTGGAACGATGAACAAAGACACACCTTTGATGCCTTCAGGACCATCGGTGATTTTTGCCAGGACCAAGTGAACGATGTTGTCCGCCATGTCGTGCTCACCGGAAGAGATAAAGATCTTCTGGCCTGTAATCTTATAGCTGCCATCCGCTTGTGGTTCTGCTTTGGTGCGCATTAGGCCCAAATCAGTGCCGCAATGTGGCTCTGTCAGGTTCATCGTGCCTGTCCATTCGCACGAGACCATGTTCGGCAACCATTTGTCTTTTTGTGCTTCAGTTCCGTGGGCCAAAATCGCGGAGGCTGCACCGTGGGTGAGGCCCTGATACATCGTAAACGCCATGTTGGAGCCAGAGAACAATTCGCCCACGGCTGATCCCAAAACTACTGGCATGTCTTGCCCGCCGTATTGTACAGGCATATCCAAGCCAGTCCAACCGCCTTCTTTGACTTTGGCAAATGCGTCTTTGAAGCCGGCTGGTGTGTAAACAACGCCATTTTCCAAACGACAACCTTCTTTATCGCCAGTCACGTTCAGAGGGGCCAATACTTCAGACGTCAGTTTGCTTGCTTCTTCCAGCACTGCAGATGTGAAATCTGCTTCCAACTCATCATAGCCTGGAATGGTGCTTTCTGAGACTTTCAATAGATCGTGCAAAACGAACTGCATGTCTTTTGTTGGGGCTGTGTAGCGAGGCATAGTGTTCTCCGTTTGGTCACAAATTGGGTGCAGGACGATCCGGTTTTAGTGGGTCATTCCAGAGGTTTTCTTGGTCGAGGCGATCATCTTTTCGCCCCAGCGCATTTGATGTTTTAGGTCTTCGATGGCTTCGTTCAACGTGTCGCGCTGGCGTTCCATATCGGCCAGACGGTCATTGGCTACGGCATAGGCGCGGGCCAGTTGCGTTTTGCGGTCATCATCAACGTGATACAGATCCAGAAGCTGGCGAATTTCCTCAAGGCTGAAGCCAAAGCGTTTGCCCAGCAAGATCAGCTTGAGGCGTGCGCCATCACGTTTGGTAAAGAGGCGCTTTTGCCCTTCACGAATAGGAAACAGCAATTCCTTGGCTTCATAGAAGCGCAAAGTGCGTGCGGTCACGTTGTGTGCGTCGCACATCTCTCTGATGGTTTTTGTATTTTCGTTCATTGGCTTTATCTCCGCTCGCAAAATCAATGTTACGAGTGTCAATTGGGTCTTATTATGGTTTGATATAATGGGGATTTAGCTTACGTAAGCTGTACGCTACGTCAACTATATGCCTTACGTAGCGTTTCTTTACGTCAAGTGATTGAGAATCTAGAAAAAATAGGGATTGGGGGAATTGCATTATTTTGCAGGCGATTTTCACAAATTTGTACAATTCATCTCAAAAGCTAAGATAAAAATGTCTGCTTTCGGCGCAGGACAGGCCGTTTCAAAAGAATCGATAGTGCGAAAATGGGGCTGCCCTATCTTAAAATAAGATCAGCAAGAGTCTTAGGACTTGGTCAATTCCGTGGCAACGTTTTCGCGTAAAGCTTGCAGTTCAGTGATAGCTTCTTCCAGATGGACGCGTTGCACTGCCAGCTCTTTTAGTTGACCATCAGCCATGTCGATCCACGCTTCCATTTGCGCCTTTGTACCCTCGTTTTCGTAGATCAGCAGCCATTGGCGGATGTCTTCGAGTTGAAAGCCAAACTTACGACCACGCATGATCAACTTCATCCGCGCGCGTTCGCGGGCACCGTAAAACCGCGAACGGCCTTCGCGATCAGGTTGCAGCAATTCAATGTATTCGTAATACCTTAGCGTACGCGGTGTTACATCGAACGCGGCACACATTTCCTTAAAAGATAACCGATCGTCTGTCATAGTACTCCCCTTGGGGTGCAGGTTAGGCGGGCCGCAATAGAAGCGCAACGGGTGCTCTTGCCCTTTTCGCATGGTACTGGTCAAAAGGCTGCAAACAACGAAAGGCGCACGCTTATGTCATACAAAGTGAATATAGCCCGACAGTTTATGGAAGCGATCCCGCATTCGCGTGATCTGGGTATGGTTTTGACCGAAATCGAAAACGGTGTGGCGACAATCATGATGCCTTATGACGAACGCTTGATTGGTGACCCGGAAACGGGCGTTGTTCATGGGGGCGCGGTATCTGCGTTAATGGACAGCTGTTGCGGTGCAGCAGTGATGAGCCATCCATCCAATCCTGGGGCCACAGCCACCATTGATCTGCGTATTGACTATATGCGTTCTGCGACGCCGGGTCAGGCGCTGTCCACCACCGCCACATGTTACCACATCACCCGTAACGTCGCCTTTGTGCGGGCAACGGCGGTTGATGAGGACACAGACAATCCAGTCGCAATGGCGACAGGCACCTTTACAATCGAAGGGCAGGGCAGATGAGAAAGCCACCTGAACCTGTACAAGTGATAAAACAACGCCGCGATGAGGCATTGAGCAAATTGGTTGGGCGCGTACCCTATATCCAATACCTTGGTGTCACCTTCGATCGACGTGGCGATGAACTGACGGCCGTTCTGCCGTATGCGGATAAATTGATTGGCAATCCTCTGCTGCCTGCGATCCACGGTGGTGTGACCTCTGCATTTTTAGAAATCACATCCGTGATCTCTCTCAGCTGGGTGACACTTTGGGATGATCTTGAAAGTGGTGAGTTGGAGGGTGATAGCACAGCGTTCCGCATGCCAAAGACCATCGACTTTACTGTGGATTATCTGCGCTCTGGCCTGCCGCGCGATGCCTATGCCCGCGCACGGATTACCAGATCGGGACGGCGCTATGCCTCTGTGCATGTTGAGGGCTGGCAGGACAATCGTGAGAAACTGTTCGCCCAAGCGACGGGACATTTCCTGATGCCGAAACCACGTTCTGATAAACCGTGAAGGCAGTCACGCCTACATCGCCACCAAAAGAGATTACCCACAAACGTATCCTCAAACTGGCGGTGCCTTTGGTGCTGTCAAACGCCACGGTTCCAATCCTTGGGGCTGTGGACCTTGGCGTTGTTGGGCAAATGGGAGAAGCGGCACCGATTGGGGCTGTCGGCCTTGGTGCAATCATTCTGACTACGGTGTTCTGGATTTTCGGCTTTCTGCGTATGGGCACTGTGGGTCTGGTTGGACAAGCCGCAGGCGCAGAAGATCACGCTGAGGTCTCGATTATCCTAACCCGCGCGCTTTTGATCGCATTGGCTGCTGGGTTTGCCCTGATCTTGCTACAACCGCTTATTTTCATGCCGGCCCTCAGCATGTCGCATGCTTCCGCAGATGTCGAAACGCTTGCTTACAGCTACCTTTCAATCCGCATCTGGACTGCACCTGCGGCCATTAGCATTTATGCACTAACGGGTTGGCTGGTCGCGATGGAGCGCACATCAGGCGTGTTCTGGGTCCAACTGGTGATGAACAGCGTCAACATGCTACTCAGCGTCTTATTCGTGCTTTGGCTGGATATGGGCGTGCAGGGCGTGGCTATTGGTACTGTGATTGCGGAACTGATTGGCGCTGGGCTGGCGCTTTATCTATGCCGTAATGCGTTCAAACATCCTGATTGGCGCAAATGGGTGCAGGTATTTGATCGGGCGAAACTGATCCGTATGGCACTGCTCAACACTGATATCTTGATCCGTTCCGCCCTGTTGATGGTGATCTTTTCGTCCTTTGTGTTCCTCGGAACGCGATTTGGGGATGTCACGCTGGCGTCTAACGAAGTGCTGGTGCAGTTCATGTACATCACGGCCTACGCGATGGACGGTTTTGCCTTTGCTGCTGAAACGCTGATCGCACGGGCCATGGGGCGCGGTGATGCATCACGTCTGCGCCGTTCTGCGTTGATGACAGGTTTTTGGGGGGCTGTTGTGTGTGTCACCACCGCCTTGGCATTCGCAATCTTTGGCCCATGGCTGATTGACCTTATGGCCAAATCACCAGAGGTTCAGGCAGAGGCGCGCATCTATCTGCCTTGGATGGTTGTCGCCCCGTTGATCGGCTGTATCGCATGGATGATGGACGGAATTTTCATTGGTGCAACCCAATCGCGCGATATGCGCAACATGATGATCGTCAGTTTTATCGTTTACTGGATCGCCGTTTTGCTGTTTTTGCCCCTTTGGGGGAATCACGGATTGTGGGCGGCGTTGCTTGTGTCGTTCCTTGCGCGGGGCATCACATTAAGTCTGCGATATCCCGCACTTGAGACCGCAGCCAAGAACCATAAGCAGGCTTAAAGCCAACTCGCCTTATCGGTTCCCACAGCGTCCTGAACGTTCTTGAACTCATCGCGTTCCAACAGCGCATCCAACTCGTGGGCAATTTTGGCTGCAAGGGTCAGACCGCCATAAACCAACGCAGTGTACAGCTGCACCGCAGAGGCACCGGCACGAATTTTAGCATAGGCTTGTTCGCCAGTGCTGATGCCACCAACGCCGATCAATGGGATGGTTGTCAGCTCGCTTAGTTTCGCAAGAATGCGCGTTGATTTCTCAAACAACGGTGCGCCGGATAAGCCGCCCATTTCATCGCGGTGCTGGCTTTGAAGGCCCGCACGATCAAGGGTGGTGTTGGTTGTGATAATAGCCGCAACGCGGGCGTCCGTGGCCACCTTGGCAATTTCGGCAAGGTCTTGATCGGTCAAATCAGGTGCGATTTTCAGGAACACTGGCGTGTCGCCGCGTACCTGCATCACACCATCAAGCAACGCGGCCAAGGCCATTGGCCCCTGCAAGTCGCGCAGTTTTTCGGTGTTGGGTGAGGACACATTCACAGTTGCGAAGTCCACATAAGGACCTGCCTGTTTCAATACAGTGGCAAAGTCTTCGGCACGATTGGAACTGGTTTTATTTGCGCCAAGGTTCAGACCAACAGGAATGCCAGTGCCGCGTTTGCTGAGGCGTGCAGCGATTGCCTCGCAGCCGTGGTTGTTAAAACCAAAGCGATTGATCGAAGCGCAATCTTCACTCAGACGAAACAGCCGTGGTTTTGGATTGCCTGGCTGCGCGATCGGGGTTGCCGCGCCCACTTCGATAAAGCCAAAGCCTGCGTTGGACAAAGGGGCGACAACTTCGGCGTTTTTGTCAAAACCTGCTGCCAAACCAACGGGGTTGGGCATGTCCAAACCTGCAACGTTGGTGGCAAGGCGGCTGGAGGTGACCGGACCGGGTGTTGGGGCCAGACCCATCTTTAGGGCTTTGATCGCCAAACCATGCGCCAATTCGGGATCGATCTTAAGCAAGGCCTTAAGCCCCAGCTGTTCCATTACCTGTTTCATCCGAATGTGGCCCTTTGTCGTTTCATCTAATGCGGATCGGTAGACGTGTTTACAGCAAACCCGCTGGGAATGCGTGGCGTTCATCGACTAGTGGCAAAGGCTGTGCCCATGCCACATCGGCGAGTTTCAAGTTGCGGTATAGGTGCGGAAACAATGCATCCCCACGCGACACTTCCCACTTTAGGTCATCGCCTAGCGGATCAGTTTCAACGCCCAGCAGGAACAGGTCTTCGACACCTGCAAAATGCTTATCAGCCGTTTCTTGCGCCTGCTCGGCGGTCGAAAAATGGACATAACCATCTGCAATATCGATCGGCGCCCCCTGCGTTTCGCCATTGGCGCGCAGGTGTGCCCATTCGTCAGAGCGGAATATTTTAAATATCAACATATGCGCCTGATGCCCTTTGGGTAAACAGGCGTCAAGTCACCAGCGTTACCGTAACGTCATATTTGCGTGTGATGGATGTGGGGCGAAATGATTCAGTTGCGGCTTTGACTCTTGAACAGACCAAGGCCAAAGTGATGAAATATTCAACCAATGGGGGACGTCCAGATGATACGTTTAACACAAACAGTGGCTGCACTTGCTTTGACAGCAGGCGCGGCATCGGCCGATTATTCCTTGACCATTCTACACACAAACGATTTCCATGCACGATTTGAACCAATCAGCAAATACGACAGCGGGTGCGGTTCTGAAGACAACGCAGAGGGCAAATGCTTTGGCGGTTCAGCCCGTTTGGTCACGGCTATTGCGGATGCAAAAGCCCGTTCTAATAATTCGATCCTCGTAGACGGCGGTGACCAATTCCAAGGCACATTATTCTATACATATTATAAAGGCGCATTGGCGGCTGAGATGATGAACAAGGTTGGCTATGACGCGATGACCGTGGGCAACCACGAATTCGACGATGGCCCAGAAGTGTTGGCAGGCTTCATGTCTGCGGTGAACTTCCCTGTGTTAATGTCCAACGCTGATGTGTCCAACGAACCACTTTTGGCTGGCAAATTGGCCAAATCTACAGTGATCGAACGTGGCGGTGAAAAGCTGGGCCTGATCGGTCTAACACCTGATGACACTGACGATCTGGCATCCCCGGGCGACAACATCACGTTCTCTGATCCAGTGGCTGCGGTCCAAGATGAAGTTGATGCGCTTACAGCTATGGGCGTGAACAAGATCATCGTCTTGTCCCACTCTGGTTACGGTGTGGATCAACGCGTTGCAGCAGAAACAACAGGCGTTGATGTAATCGTTGGCGGTCACTCTAACACGCTATTGTCCAACACAAACGAACGTGCGGCGGGTGCATATCCGACAATGGTTGGTGAAACAGCCATAGTTCAGGCCTATGCCTACGGTAAATTCTTGGGCGAGCTGAACGTCACATTTAACGACGCTGGCGAAATCACTGAAGCCGTTGGTGAGCCATTGGTTATGGATGCGTCCGTGACGGAAGACGAAGCAACTGTTGCACGGATTGCAGAAGCTGCAAAACCGCTTGAAGAAATCCGTACCAAAGTTGTGGCTGAAACCGCTGCAGCAATTGAAGGTGATCGTTCGGTTTGCCGTGCAGTCGAGTGCCCAATGGGATCATTGATCGCAGATGCGATGCTTGACCGCGTAAAAGACCAAGGCGTTGAAATCGCAATCCAAAACGGCGGTGGTATTCGCGCCAGCATCGATGCGGGTCCGGTGACAATGGGCGAAGTGCTAACAGTTCTTCCATTCCAGAACACACTGTCCACATTCGAAGTTGATGGTGCAACAATCGTTGCTGCACTTGAAAACGGTGTGAGTGAATTGGAAGAGGGCGCGGGTCGTTTTGCACAGGTTGCAGGCATCTCCTTCACTGTAGACTCAGCTGCCGAAGTGGGCGCGCGCATTAGCGATGTCATGGTGGGTGGCGCTGCTATCGATTTGGGCAAAATCTATGGTATTGTGTCTAACAACTACGTTCGCAACGGTGGTGATGGCTACAAAATGTTCAAATCAGCGGCAAACGCCTATGATTACGGACCAGATTTGGCTGACGTAATGGCGGAATACTTGGCCGCTCAAGGGCCATTCACGCCCTACACTGACGGTCGTATCAAAGTGAAATAAGGGGTTCCCTTAACGACAAAAGAAAAGGCGTGCAGCAATGTGCGCCTTTTTTGTGTCAAACAGATCGAAAGTTCCAGCTATTGGGATTTTTTAATATCATAAACAACGATGCCATCACCGGCACCTTAGCACAGTGTACAAAGCTGGGCACCCAATTTTTGATGCGTTGGATGAACCGCATATGCCTCTAATGCGTGCTGGTTGGCAAACCGGATAGCAAAGCAACCAGAAAAATCGGAGGATTTTTTCAATATCGCGGTTCACACCAAAATCAAGCCCAAGGACGCCATTAATTGTTTGGCTAAAGGTCTCAACCCTGCGAATACCTCGGTGCGCTGCTCAGCAATGACGTCCTTGTGGAAACTGCAGAAGACGCAGTGTAGAATGACATTGTTCATTTGGTGCCCTTTGTCGCAGCGATATTTATAGCTTTCGCCACGTTCAGTTTGGCAACCAGCATAGGCGGCTGTTGCACCCACTCACCAGATGGAAACCGCATAGGTTAAGAAAAGTTTAATTGGCCTACCCAAATGAATAACACGGAAAACAGGTTAAC
>Ga0115006_10001171_pt1 | contig 15894 bp, 15 predicted proteins | sample ArcOceMetagenome_3_FD_88943 | JGI IMG/M metagenome (GOLD analysis project Ga0115006, IMG submission 88943) | Marine eukaryotic phytoplankton communities from Arctic Ocean - Arctic Ocean- Svalbard ARC20M Metagenome | ecosystem: Environmental > Aquatic > Marine > Oceanic | place: Arctic Ocean...
AAAAAGGCCCCATCCAGGCAGCACCATCAGAGGTGAAGCCAAAGCCACCAGCAACACCACCACCTTCACAGGCCCACTTGCATTCAGCAGAGGAGGCATGCCACTGTCAACTGATTCAGAAATTGATGACATGGATAACGGTTCTTCCACTCAGAGGCAGTCATTCATTTGAAGAAAAGCAGTTATTTCCAGATGGGTCTCTAGGAAAAGCCCTATTTAAAGGAAGTCCGCAACAATGACTAGGCAGTCACACATGGAAAGGAAGATCTACAGAGACAGAAAGCATCCTCAGTCATCCGATAAAAGGGCAATCAAAAAAGGCCCCATCCAGGCAGCACCATCAAAGGCAAAGCCACCGCCACCACCACCTTCACAGGCCCACTTGCATTCAGCAGAAGAAGCATGTCACTTCAAGTGGAATAGCTTACCAGATGGGTCTTTAGGGAAAGACATGGTTGAAAACAAATCTGCATCAGGCAGTCAAGCATGGACAAAGACATAAAGGGCCATTCCTTTTAACGAGTCAGTCATAAAGTCTTTTATGCAGGCACACATGCTGACGACAGGACGGACCTTCAAATTACATGGATTGGGTGAATCTTGACTTTCATGTCAGTTGTGACATCACTTGGTTTCATCAGGGAAGCATTGTTGGCACAGTTTGTACAATGCTGCAATGGGGGTATGTGTCCATGGAGCACAGCATGTAGCACTGTCTTGCAGGGGATGAGGCAATCTGCAGAGCTAGCTCCAGACATTGTCACATCCAACACTGGATTGAAAGCCTTCACTTTCATAGCCTCACCACCATGCAAACCATGGCAACAAGCACTGCTACTGTTAAGAGATATGCAGAAGCAGGGGTTGGAACCAGAAACGCATGGTGTTGATTGGCTCAAGCCTTTTTCTCCGGCACTGTTGCAGGGCCCAGAATAACAATTCATGGCAGGTCCTGAGATAGGGGAAAGCCTGCAGGTTTTTCGTGATGCTCCGATAGATGGGGGACTGAGCCTGCAGTTGCTAGAGTGGCTGATAAAAGAAGACATGCAGGACATGGCAACTCTTTTCAGGGTAAAGGGTGTCAACACTGTAAAAGCATTGTTGGATTTAACATCTGCTGACCGAGCTGCACTGCGTCATAAATGCCAGGACCTCTACATTTTCTATGGCTGGCTTGCAGGCAATATGGAGCTGGCGTTTGACAGGCTGTTCCTGTATATTCATCATTTTCTGTGTTAACCCTGTGTGAGGTCTGTTTGCATACTGAATATAGGAATTACTTGAAAAGGCAAATCATTATTTGTTTGGGGGAGCCTTAGGACATTCCAAGGTGTGACCAACATACGCATGTGCACCCAGGACAGGCAGCTAGTTCGTGGCAAGTCCCATTGCAGCCAGAACAGACAACAAATTTGCAGAAAGCCATCACACAGCCGCAAGCGACCCCACAGATGGCAGAAAACATGTGGCAGTCCAAGATTACATTCGCGAATGCACGACCGCATCCAACAGGAATGATTCAGCCACAAACCGCAGGATGGCCAGGATGGACATCTCAAAATCCATCATGTAATAGGACTCTGGAAAAGCCAAGTGCAAAAGACACTGTGGCAGTGAAAGATCTCTATGAAAAGCTCACAGCACTCCAACCTTACATTGCGCAATGCCGATACAATGAGGTGTCTGGGGCATGCTAATTATTTTCAATTTAATTGTGTGCATTCAGAATCCCCCTAAAGTGAAAAGTTGTTAATTTAAATCACCTTGGAGCCCCATTCAGAACTTGATAGGCAATCAGACACATCCAACAATTCCAAGACTTGTCGGAGTCAGCATGTCGAGAAATGTTGGCAGCTCTGAGAGCTACCTGAATGGTTTCATGTGATCTATATGTTCAGGTCTGAGACTTTGCTATTGCGGATTTTGACCAGGGAGTTTGTCAAGGAGCTTGAGACTATTGAGTAGCGGGTGTTGCATTGACTTGGAGCCTTAAATAATTGGAAGGCTGTGTCAATCACCAAAGCTGAGATTGGAGAACACCTTTATGAACACAAAGTCAAACCAGCGAAGTTAGCAGTGACTAAGAGTTATTCATACCCCCCTTGCCATAGAGACCCATGTGTTTTTGAATCCAGTTTTCTACAATTCTCATACTTTATAAAGCAGCTGTTTTATATTCTTGGGGAAATGAGGAAATATGAGTTTGGATATTCAGAAGAATTGTTTCGTGGTTTCTTCTTTAGCTTCGAAGTGCGCGCAAATAACAGTTATTCTTTCTTGGAGCCTGCGCAACACATAGGTGCGGCAAAGGGGTGTTTGGGCGATTACAGGACTTGTAGGTGGGTGGGACTCTCCTGCTGCAGCTAAAGATGCGTGTGAGAGATGGGATAACATGGCATGTTTTTCCGATAGAGATTCGTGTTCACAAATGGGAAATGCCTTCAAGAACACCAGACACTGCATTTTGCTTCAGATGGTTTTGGATTTCTGGAACAGTTTTTCATGTGGGAATAAATGAATAGCTTGTAATGTTATGTTCTGCACTTTTAGGAGCACTTTCTGTCTTGTCATGGGAAGCCTGAAGCATATACCAGTAACTACCTTGCTGGATCATCACAGATGCTTACTTTCGTTCCATGTATTTTTTAATTTTGAATGCATATCAAAGCAACAATCGGCCTTGGAAATTGAATATTGTTTATTTGTTGGGAAGCATTAAGAGAAAGTAAGGAAGGGAACCCAAGGAAGCAGTGCGACAACGATCACCAGATCGTCCTGCAAGAGGATCAGTAGTACGTGAGTTCTCAAGGCAGCTTGAAAGCCATTGCCATCATTTTAATTTAATTTGATTATTTCTTGTTGGTTGATTTCCGTAGGGAAGCAGCGCTTCAGCTTTTGATAAGGGCTCCGCACAGTCCTTCAAAAAGCCTTTATAGGAAAGGCTGTAAAAAGCCATGAACAAAAAGATAGGAACCCCTCAAAAGGGTTCTTAAAAGGGATAGGAATCCATTTAAAAAGGCTTTCAAAAAGGATAAGGATCCTTTTGAAAAGGTCTTCAAAAAGGATAGGATCCACGTGAAAGGCGTTCAAAAAGGATAGGAACCATTTGAAAAGGCATTCAAGAAGGATAGGAATTCTTCAAGAAAGCCTTTGAAAAGGATAACATGGGATAGGAATCCCTTAAGCAGGCATTCGAAAGCTTTGGCAAGGCAAGCCCGTCGAGATCCCAAGGTGCAGGAATGCGCTGCTTTGCGCACTACTTCACAGGCACTGCGTTTTGGTGTTATCGGAGGCGGAATAATTCCGCATGAAACTTATGTTGCTTCAGACTGTGCTTTACTTGGGGAGCTGAATGCATCTTTGAACTAAAAAGAATGGATAATGTTTGAGAACTCCTAAACGAATGTAGCAGTGCAGACGCCACAATGTTTTTATTTTCCATACATTCATTCACTCATTATAATCATGTGCTGCAACTACCATGCATGTTGGGAACTATTTTCCACATGAACGCTCACATTGTGTTTGTTACTTTAGGTCAGGAACTGTTTCATAATGATGATTCCAGCAGCCATTCTCATATGGGCGGTTTATGCTGCATGATACATCAAAACATGTGTTTGAATTGTGACTGTGTTGTCTGTTTTTATTTAATCATAAACAAATGCAGGGAGATGTGCCAAGCCAGTGCAGCAGTATTGCAAATAATGCAGTGCAGCAGCCAGAGCCAGAGACTGCTACAGGTGTGGCAGCGCATGAGCCAGAGCCAGAGACTGATGCAAACCAATGTACAGTGCAACAGCCAGAGTCAGACAATGCTGCAGATGATGCAATGTGTCAGCCAGACCCCTCTTTCAGCTTGGGATGATGTTTTTGTGATTGAAAAATTATATTATTTTGTTTCTCTATGATGATAGGAACACATCATATTGGATACGCACAGCTGCAGCAGATGGCAGCAACATATAGTGACTGGCCAGGTTTGGGAGAGAGCTTTCGGGCCAGGAAGGCGATTATGAAACGCCACTGCGCAGCACTTCCCTCATGTTGCCAAGTCTCTTGCGTGGCTGCGCCCAGCGCTTCCTGGTTGCCGCCATTTATGTGGTCAGTGGGAAAAGAAAAAGGAAGTGTGTAGGAGAGGAGAATGTGATGTTGAAGAGAGGAGGTGACAGGCTGTGCCTGCAGCTCCAATGCCGCCTTGTCCGGGCGCTGCGCATGGGCAAGTCGCCTCTGTGTACCCTGTAGGATTTAAGTGTGATAGGGGGGGTGCCCATGTATCAGTTTTTAGAGCTTGCTGGTAGGATACAAGCTGACATCAAGTTTCAGTGGGCAGGTCTAGTGTGTGTCAGGATCATCGACTACTCATGCTGAAAGCTCCTAACTAAGCAAATACAGGATGAAGCTCAGCAACAGTGGCAGCCACCGCAGCAGCCACCACGTAGTATGTATTTAATAATTATCATATGTGTGGGAACCAGCTTTTCATATGGGGGCATTTGTTTTTGTACTTTTTTTAGGAACACATTGCAAGACTTCTATTTAGCAAAATGGAATATGGGTCTGGAACCAGTAAGCCAACTCAGGAATCTGCAACTGCACCTGTGCTGCTGAATGTGAGCAGAGAAGAGCTGGCGCAGGCTGCGAAGGTGTTTCGGGCACTGACAGACGTGTTCGAGCGCAACAGCCACAGTGGCAACGACAGACAGTTGCAACGACAACCGACGCCATGGCAATAATAACATTACTCAGAGTAGTAGTTGCTTTTACATGACGTTTGGCACCGACCCGGGCCAAGTTTTGCAATAGCATTGATGGCACTGAGTCAGGCCCCAAGTTAGCCATGGCTGGCTGACCTAATCCATACCATGGATATACTATAGTACAGTATAGAGGACTGAGAAGTCCACCCAGACCCACGTTGAGCTTCATGCGGGTTGCGGGATGTAGAACAACTGTGCGCGCTTGCTGTGGTCCCACTTCAGGGTCTTGCGGATGTGTGATTAAAGGGGTTCTTTCTCAAAGCTCCATAAGATCCCTCTGACTCCCAGAATGCATGAATCAGGTCATCAAAGGGTTTTCGTCAGAGGTTCCTGACTTTTTTTCATCTCATGTGTTTCATCTGTGCTCACACACACATGCACCCTCGCAAATTTCATTTGGTGTTATTTGCTGCATGTTGCTGTAATGTGCTATGGTATATTAACATAGCATGCTGCTGTGTGCTGCACATTGCTGCATCCTCCCACACACTGCATTCTGTAACATGTAGCTGTATGTATCAATGCGCTGATGCATATTCCCACATTTACAATGATTCACTTGCAGCTTGCGAAAAGGATTCAAAACCCCAGTTGACATAACAGATCGTAAAGGTTTCAGAGTTGTTTCCAAGTTTCAGGGTAACCTGCAACAATGCTCCAGATCGGTGCAACTGTGCCGAACATTATCACCAGGCATTTCCTAACATCATTCAAGCGTTCATATTCCACCACTTTTTGGCAGCATTCATGGTGTTCAATATGGTTTGATAGCCAGCCAGGCTGAGTGACATGTTTATGAGTAAGTTGTTTCTGGTTTGAAGCCTTTTTTTTGTGTACTGATCATTGCTTGTAGTGTGTAGTTGGTAGGAGGGTGTTCTAACAATTAACAGAAAGGGTTTTTCAATTTGTTGATAATTGGGTTTTCAAAATCCTAAAGCTGTAAGCACATTGTAGGCAGGTGCACAATAGCAAGGCAGATATACCTGCGCGTGTCCCAACCGAATGGCTCAATGTGATTTTGATGCAATGCAATATTAATGTACAGTGACACACGTGTGATTCTGATCAAGCCACATTGCACAGTGCTTGTCATGGACGAGGAGCCTGGTCGTCAGGACCCAGTGACGGTGTTGCGCCAGATGATGCATCCATGGCGTGGCTACGAGTCAATTCATTGCCAACGGCCTACATTGCTACCAGCAATCATACAGTTTCCAGGCAGCAAACGCCTTGCAGATGCAGCCAACTTGCACCAAATGCTTTATGGAATTGTTCGTTCTCCAGGGCCATGTGAGGAGCCAGAGCAAAAGTCCATTGTGGAGCAAGTATCAAATCATATTCTTTATACAAGATGGCCATGTTGCGCACACTGTGCAGAAGAAGTGGTGGTTGGAATTTTGGTTGCCAAGCGTTCATGGTTTGATGGTGAAAGAGATATGCTTGTTGAAGACAGCATATATTCAGCGTGGCCGTTTTGCTGCCAATGTCTCGCTGAGGCAATTTCAGATTCCGAAAAAGGCGAAGGGGTTCGAACGGTTCACATCCTACCAGTAACCAAAGATGGCCCAAAGTCATTGGTATATTTAGGCAACCCAAGCATAGCAGCACTTGAGGTTGCAGAGCAACATTTTGACTTAAGCTGCTATGATTCTGATCAAGAAGAAGAAGAGAAGCAACAGCAGATGCAAGCAGCATCATTGTTGTTGACCCGGGGCCAGAAACGATCGAGGAAGGATCTGGAGAGTGGTCAGTAACACGAGCTGTTCAGCAGCCAGTTTTCAGGATCCAATAGACCATCATTGGCAAATGTATCGTATAGGTGAGCCTGTGTGGGCACCGATTCGGGCCACACTCAAAGAGCATGAGGACAAGATTCCCAACTAAGTAGCGAAGCCACCACAACATGTGACTCATGCACAAACTCAGTCATGAGCATGTACAAGCCTTGCAGGAAGGCCAGTTGACTCACATAGATTTTGATGCAGTGTATGTTTGGAGCAAGACACGTCAGCCATCTTCGAGAAAAAATGGGATTAATATCATGAGACGTGCCATAGTTTTGGTTGTATTCATGTGTAGAAGCTGCTGAGGGGTAGATAGCATTGAGTTTTCCAACAAAGGATTTTGACATAGTCTACAGAAACAGGACAAGGCAGTTGATCATAGCTTTCGAAAAATGGTACTGGGGCTGCACCTCTGTTCTTCTATGTGGATGGCTTGCCATACAAGCTAGATTCTGAACCATACGAGAGGACTTGTATTGTTTGCTCTAGCTCAAGAGGCTGGTTGAGCTTGATTTCATGTATATAGTCAGTGTGTTTGTGCAGGGTGTTTCATGTGTTTGCATTAGTTGAGTGTATGAAGGGCATGAAAATGCATGGGAGATACCATAAGAGAGGCTCTGAGGTGTCTGCTGATGGCAGCCAAACTGTGGTGGGCAAGAATGTTCCCAGGGGAGGCCATGGTAGAGGGAGTGCTGGCAGGAGGCAGAGGGAGTGGACCAATGAATGGGTGTGGGAACTGTTAGCAGAGGAAAAGATCCTTCCATAGTAAGCCTAGCAGTGTGTGGGCACCCACTCAGCAGGCTATGTGATGATTTCTTGTCAGTTTAATATTGACAATTGAATTGAACAATTAAAATTTAATAATGCACCGATCATATCCCTTTGTTGAAGTAACCAGTTTGTTGATAGATGCTACCACACTGTGTGCAAAACCACCCATTTGTCAAATAATTGTTACAGATCTGGGTTGCAGTAAGTAGTTGAAGTCAGTGGTGACCTTGTGAGTGAGCTTGCATGTGCTAGAGGTTTGTTTGGCACTGATTCGGGCCACATGCAAAGTGCAACTAACTAGGTTCCCAACAAAGCAGCAAGCCACAATAATTCATGAACAAACTCCACAATACATCTTGTTGTGACAATCATTTTAGACTGGAATCTTGATGCCAGATCCAACGCCTTTACCACGAGGCTAATTTCGTTAGCTGGAAGTTACCTACACTGAGTGTAGAGCAAGTGTTAAGTAAACTCAGACATCTGCAACAAAAGCAGGCATCCATGAGCTCAGGTTTCAACAGTGCAGACCCTGTGTTACAAGCAAGAGTGAGAGCATGTTGTTTCTGACATTTACAGGTGTGCACTGATGTGTTGCATGAAATATTGATAAATCCTCAAAAGTTGGGTTTGTCTGCTTGTCGAGTGGGTATTATTTAACTAAATTTAATAATTATACTTAAATTGATCAAGGCTCATTTAAGGAAACTGCCATTTGTCAATACTTACTGTTGGAATGAATTATAGATTGTCTATTGAACACGGCTGCTGATTACCCACCTGTTTTATTTGTCAAGCAAAAACAAATTCAAAAGTGTTCAAATCCCTACAGCCCATGGAAGGCGCCCACGTTGCCACAGGCTCCATCATTGCAGAGAACGAATGAAGTGCCCTACTGGCGAAATGACGATTTTGTCGAAGAAGAGGCAAGAACATTACATTGATGAAAGGGGTTTCTTTTGGGGCTGATGAGCACTGAAGATACAAATGCATAATTCTCAAGATGTCTTACATGTGATTAGCAGACCATCCAAATTTACCAAATCCTGAATTTCAAAAGAAGGTCGACTATGACGAGATAGAAGAGGACCACTTGCATCTTGGCAGCACCGAACCATACTAGGACAAGCTGCATCTTGATAAGGTATTCATTCGGGTTCCAGGGGGGGCTGGGAAGCATTGACATCAGCAAGCAGAAAATGTCAGGGTTCCCTTTTTTTATCCAGAAGTCTTTCCACGCAAGGAAACAAGCCCTGTGGACTGCATGTTACATGATGGCTGCTTTGGTAAAACGAGCCAAATTTGAACATTTGAGCAGTTGTGCACAAATCCCTCACAGCAAGCAAGTGTGCCTGTATGATGCAAACAGGCAGTTGTCAGAACAGTGAGGACAGCTTAGCATGATGATCATTTGTAGTATACAGCCCCAGGAATTTCAGGTTCCAAGGTTTCATGGTTCCAAAGTTCCAGGGTTCCAGGGTTTTGAGGTTCCAGGGTTCCATGGTTTTAAGGTTCCAGGGTTTTAAGGTTCCAGGGTTCTAAGGTTCCAGAGTTCCAGGGTTTTAAGGTTCCAGAGTGATCCAGGGTTCCAAAGTTCCAGGGCTTAAGGTTTTCAGGGTTACAGGGTTCCAAATTTCCATTTTCCAGGGTTGTCCAGGGTTCCAGGGTGTTAAGGTTCCAGGTATCCAGGGTGGTAAAGTTCCAGGGTTCCAAGGTTCCAGGGCTTAAGGTTTCCAAGGTTACAGGGTTCCACATTTCCAGTTTCCAGGGTTGTCCAGGGTTCCGGGGTGTTAAGGTTCCAGGTTTCCAGGGTGTCAAGGTTCTAAGATTCCAGGGTTGTCCAGGGTTGTCCAGGGTTCTGGGCTCGAGCGTTCCAGGGTTCCAGGGTTCCAGGGTTACAAGTTTCCAGGGTTCTAATAGGGATCCAGGGTTCCAAGGTTCCAGGGCTCCAAGATTCAAGGGTTGTCAGGGTTGTCCAGGTTTGTCCAGGGTTCTGGGCTCGAGCGTTCCAGGGTTCCAGGGTTCCAGGGTCTTAATAGGGATCCAGGGTTTCAAGGTTCCATGGTCCAGGGTTCTGGGCTCCAGGGTTCCAGTGTTGGGCTGGTACTGTTGCAGTCTGCCAGGCCAGGAAAGCTTCCAATGCAAAGTTTCGACATGCCAAGGAAAGAAGCTTCGACGAAAAAGCGGAAGATCCGTCCGCCAGTGCCAGAGTGGACGTCAGCTTCAAACACAGGATCAAACAAGGCAAGGAGATTCAGCGCCATCCCAGCTAGTGTCCAGCTATTGTGTACTTGGGTTAATAATGTCACGGTTGCGTCTGCAGCCTCCGACATTCAGGGGCTGCGCAATTGCCTGTGCGCCGCCCGAGGCTATGCAGTCACACAAAATGCATTGGAAGCTAGTGCGGCTGGCACAGTGCTCAAACAGACAGAATTATGGGCTAAGCTGGACGATACATGGGAAGATGAGCGACAACTTGCAATTACCAGGTGGGCTGCAGATTCCATTGGCCAGGTTGAAAAGCATTCGAAAGAACATGATGAGAAGCAGCAAAGTGTTACATCTGTGAGGCTTGGGCTCTCTTTTGTGTTGAGGAGGCACTCAGGCAACCAATTCAATCATTGAGGCATTGCAAGGGTTAGGTTCGTACTTCTCATTGGTGGGCTTCTTGTGGAGGGCCTTCTCTGTTGCTGCATATTGCTGCAACCCAGCATGTCCTTGGTACATCAACTGTATGGTGTCCATTCTACCTTAACTTGCAGGGGATCATGTCAAGGAAAAGCCTGTCTTTGGATTTCCACAGCCTGCCAGGAATGAGGCCAGCAATCAGACACAGCACAGTTTGCAGAAGTTGTTGGCTCAGGATAAAAAGGGGGGGGGCTCTGGTGACCCCACCCTGTGAGGTTGAAAGTCTTTGTATGCAGGCGTGTTGTGACAGTTCTCAATGATTATGTTAGTGTTGTTCATTGTAGATATTTTGGTTGACGACAGGTTTCCACATTTGTCCTGTGATTATATCAAGTAGGTGCGCATCAGGGGTTGGTCCGTCGAAGCCTCCATTCAACAGCCTGATCCTAGATAAAGCTACATTTGGAGGAGCTGAAAAAGCAGCAGTGGCAGACAGAGCTGCAAAGACAGAGGCCTGTTGAATGGACCTATAATCTATGCATTTCACAAAATGCAGCTTGTGGCCTTCTTAATTGACATTTATTTATTGAATTGTCCATTCAACAGTCTTTCACCCTACCAGTATCACTCAGCTATATCATCCCCCTTATGTTTCCCAAAGACTGCATTGATCTCCAAATTGTTCATATCACAAGACCTTTAGGTCAACAGAGGCCAGGGCCCTGCCTGCTGAGACGCCATTAAGGCAAATTCAATCATTAAGGCAGTACCAAGGCTTCAGTTAGTTCTTCTTTGTTGGGCTTCCTGCAGAAAGGTAACATGCAGGGAATCATGCCAAGGTGTGAAAAGCAGCAGGAAGACCAGCAGGAGCATGGATGACCCTACACGTTTTGATTTTCTTCGGTTGTCTGCTTTCCTTTGTGATTTCCTACAGTTTTATATCATTTCAATGTTAGTTCCCACGCAGTTTCCGTATGCGTCCTACTGACAGTCATGCAGCCCATTATTGTTATTTAAAACTACTAATATGGTGGTCTGCAATCACAACACATTCTTGATGTGACACTGGTCTTAAGCCACATATGACAAAGTTTGCGCGCAGCCAACGCACATCGAGGAGGCTGATGCAAACCCGCACATGCAGCGCAGCGCGCATGAGCCAGCAACCAAGCCATTGCTTTGTATTTTGCCTGACACACCTTGGAAGTCACCATACATGCCAATGTTGAAGCAAATATCAGGAGATCACCAATTGATGCATGTAGAATGAGCGGAAGGAGCAGAAGTGACAGGCAGAGCTTGACAGACTGGGGCTTGTTGGATGGGCTGCATCACACACACATCATCTACTGGTAAGAGCCAGTGTATCATTTGTTGGGCCCGTCCTGATCCATTTCCATTTCTGTTCAATGGTGGAGACATCCTGCCAAGGTGTGAGAAAGACCAAATGCAAGAGCTGGAGGGACAGCAGGCTGAGCAACAAAATCAGAAGGCACTCTGGTAACACAATCATGTGAGGTTAAAGGCCCTCATGTGGCTTTCAATGGTGCTCATAAAGTGTAAATCTAAGGAAATCCGAACAAACAGGCTTGTGAAATAAATCATCCTGTCATTCATGTGACTCTAATCAACAAGGTGGACCTCAGAGGTGGTTCCACTGATTCCTCCGTGGCGCAGCCCGATCCTAGATTCAGCCACGTAGGCGACATTGGTGAATGTGAACGCGCTGGAAAGCAAGAGGCGTTCATGTTCTTGATTCGCAGTCTTCTGGCAAACTGTGACGAGGGTGGTTTATACTGGATCATAATTTATATTACATACACATACATGCAAAGAGCTCGTTAACCTCAATGTTTCGCTTGAACATGAGTGACTACAATGGTTGAGGCCCAGCAGAGAGTTTACATCACCTTTACTTTCTCTAGATGGGCCTACATTGAGGGCCTTTCATTTTATCTGCAAGCCAACGTTGTCTGGACATTGACAGCAGCAGTCATTACACACATTCCCCTTAAAGCTGCAGGAAGTCATGCCAACAAAGAATTGCCCCTCAGATCTCGGCACCACGCAAGGCTGAGAAACTTTGAAGTGGGCGAAGAACAGCTGAAAAGGAAAAGATTACAGGATCTTTGGTGATGCTATAAGGTTGATGGTCATGGTGAAGCTGTTGATTAGATGTTCAGCACATTCTTTTTTTGTTGAAAGTCTGGTTTCGACAACAGATATGCATGGCTGCATGAAGGGAAAACATCAGGGATTAGGGCATGGCCCTTTTGGCCCAGCATGCGCCCAGAGGAGATACAACAGAAAACGACCAGGCAGCTGGAAAGGCGCGTCAGATTTTATTGCATTGTTCAGGGCTGACTAATCTTTTTTGAATTCTCATTTATTCAAGTCCATGTCATGTCAGCCAACTTTGTTTTTGTGCACAAGCAGTTCATCCGATCCATATTGCCCAAATGCGTTTCATGCCGGCTACCTCGTAAAACACACATCACCATACAAACATTATAAACAGAGGCACTGGCTCCCTACTGCATGCATTGCGTTTCAAGCATGTTTACTCAAACTTCTGTTGATGATCAGATCTCATACAGCCAACTCACCCACCCACATCTTTATGCAACTAGCCTCATCCCACCCAGGCTACGCAGAAACATCATAACTAAAACATTATTAGGTGGTATGTTGTTTCGCAGCTCTCACACGTGGGTTCTGAAAGTTCACAAAAGATTTTCCAGGACGCACTCCGTCACATAGTTGTCTAACAGGAGTCATTGAAACAAGTCAGAAATTATTTGAAATGCGCAATGTTGGTCATTTCTCCGGATTCCATGGGCCAAAATATGCAAATGTTGGCAATATGGTTCACAACTTGCATGGTCCCATGATTTATGGCCCAGTTTGAGCGCAACGATTTCTACATCACACCTTTCTCATCATGCCTTGAACACGTATTTTCCCACATCCACCATGGTGCATGATTCAGTTGTGTTGCCGTGTGGGACTTGTCACTGTTGTCTTCCATGTGCATTCCATGTCATAGTTCAAACTATTGTTTTCTCAGTGGTAATTGGACCCAATTCCAGAGGACAGTGGCAATGACAACTTCAGAAAAAGTGTTCTTTTTGCATGTGGGACAGCACAATTGTGCTCCCATTGCGGTTCAAGATCACATTTGTACTAACGTTTAAGTTTAGGATGTATTCATCTTCGTCGTCTGGATGGAACAACAGCACCTGGCACGAACCGGATGACACATGGTTATCGCAGGGTTGGAAGTGGCAAGATTGGCGGCGATATGATGATTCTAATTGGTCTATGAAGCCTTGGGGGGGCTGTCCTGGGCACACCGATGAGAGACCAGGTCGTGAACTGATTCAGAGCGCTGATTCAGGCTCCTGTAATGACTCAGCAGTGACATCTTGGATTCGTAGCACTGATTCAGGCTCATGTGTTGCCCCAGTGGCGACTCAGCGCACTGATTCAGGCGCACGTGGTGGCCCGGAAGTGCCACCTTGGGGAACAGACTGGGGCCATTTGCCTTTGTGGGAGCCCAATGACCCCCCGAGAGATGCTGGACAAAACTATATGCACAAACTCATGCAAGACTTTCGGTCAAAATGCCCTGATGAGAAAAAACAATTACGTGGCCCGCGTTGGGAAATGGCTGCACTTACTGCTATTGCAAACGCAGCAGGGAAGTGGCCGGAAAAGCACATCCAATTGCAGAGATTGATATCCGCATCTTCGGAGGTTATTGTCACAGATCTTGGCATCCGCAGGTTTCGCGAACCAGAGAAACAGAAAAGGTTGCTCAACTTACAGAACCCGTTGGAACATTATCGCTGTGATTTTGAGGCAACGCTGACCTTCCAAGGAACACTGAGTCAGGAGGGCACTGATACAGGCCCAGCACTGATACTACCGCAGGTTGTGCACGTACGCTTTCATGCTGACCCACGAGGGGCACTCTCATCAGACCTGCCATCATAGTGACGCAGTTTCAAATGTTCACAACAGAACTGTTCCAGCATATTAGACTCAGACGGCACCCAAGCTGCAAATCAGTCAATGCGTGGTGACCAGTCACTTTGACTTGAGTAGACAATGTTGGAATTAACTAACTAACTACTAAAAACATTATTATATTAATTAATATTTACTAAACCAATTATGTGCGCACCCGGACCTTGAATGGCAACATGTGATATACTCTGTTACACACGTGTGTTGTCCACTGCATGTGTGCTTGATTACAGCTTGGATTCAAGTCACCAGTGGCAAAATGAGGACCATGTTTCACATGCACCAGCTGCAGCCAAAAACAAATTCCGTTTGGCAGTGGTTCATGTTGGCTGGGGTTTACAACACAGATGTAGATCGACTTGCTCATGAATTTAGAGGTGATTGATGGACAAATGCATGGATTGCTTGCTGTTTCAATTGACATGATTAACTCATGATGTATTGCAGACTGACTAGTTGATGACCAGACCCACGATGAACCATTTGACAGAATCTGACCAGGAGATGGAGTACTGAATCAATGGGCAGGCCACTGGATGGCTCTGATTGCATGGCTGAGTGTATTTCCAACATATGAAACAGCCAACGTGTTCAAATTAAAAGCGTGTTCCCCATTATGGGAAAAAAGGGACCCTGGAGCTACAGCATCATTTTGTAAGCATGCACATGTAGGGATCCAAAGCTTGGCGTCATTGGGGCTGGGGGCATCCCAGTACAATCCCAAGAATTTAGGTGCCCGCAGCTTGCAAGGCACCAGAATGAGAATGCGAAGGCAGCAGCTGATCAGGAGAAGAAGGAGAAGGCACCAGAGGGAGCTCAAATGACTCATGGGAAGTGTGAGCTTGTTTTCAAATGTTGAAGTTTTTCAAAAGGTGTGTATAGTAAAATAGATCCTTCGGAACAAAGGGATTGATGGTAACAAGGTGTACATCAGGGGTTGGTCCATTGAGAAGCAGAGCCCCATCATAGACGGAGCATTGTTTTGCAGGGATTCCCACCAGGGTTTAGGGTATTCTCAATCCATGGTTTTATGCATCAGTTCACATCTTGCCCATAGCTGAAGACTCCCCCAGCAACAGACCATCAGGCTGAGTTGCATGCAGGCTCAAATCGTAGTAAGTTTTGCAGGTGCGAAGCCTGCTTCTTGTTGCTGTCGTGGTTCATGGCGAAGTGCTGTTGGATTCACGCGGAGGGCCTCTGCTTTGGGCACGTCGCGGAGTCCCAGCATGTCAAAGTCGAGAACGCCCAGGGCCAGAAGTCTGCAGCTGCAAAGTATCGGGTGGCTAACTTTGAGGGTATGACTTCAAAAAGAACCAGCAAGAAAATGCTGGTACCATTTTTACAAGAGATCACCCTACTCAACAAACAGCAGCTCACAGACATGAGTGTGCAACGTTTGCGCATCATTGCTCAGGAGATGAACCCAGCCAAGCAGAAGAGCCTGCCTAAATACTGGAAGGAGATGCCCAAAGAAAATCTCTTTGAAATGTACTCAGAGATGTTCGAGCCAGAGATATATCCCGAGACATACATGAAAGTGACCCGCAAAATGATGATATCGGAGATCGAGGAAGCTGATGAGAAGGAGAGAAAAAACCTCGAGCGACTACGCATCGAGGCATTACGTTTGTGTCCACAGTGTAGAACCCCATGCATCTGGTCTACCATCCTGAACACATGGGCCTGCAGTGCTACCATGGACATTGGTGTGGAGGCATTGGTGCGGAGGCAAGTCATTGTGGAACTGCCCAGCGATGAAGCTCTTACCACAAAGAAGGCAAAGTGGGACAAGGCTGCATGTTCACCGACATCGGGAACTGTGGAACTGCCCAGTGAGGACACGCCTGCCACCAAGAAAGCAAAGAAGGTACAGGCTGCAAGCTCACCGACATCGGGAACTGTGGAACTGCCCAGTGAGGACA
>Ga0115006_10001173_pt1 | contig 15867 bp, 10 predicted proteins | sample ArcOceMetagenome_3_FD_88943 | JGI IMG/M metagenome (GOLD analysis project Ga0115006, IMG submission 88943) | Marine eukaryotic phytoplankton communities from Arctic Ocean - Arctic Ocean- Svalbard ARC20M Metagenome | ecosystem: Environmental > Aquatic > Marine > Oceanic | place: Arctic Ocean...
CGGGAAAACATCCGCGAGCGGTACGCCGCGTCGGTCGCGCCGCTCATGATCGGTCAGGCGGGCACCATGTGGGGCGATTGGCTGCTCGCCAAGCGCACAGCCGACGGTCTGCCGAGTGCCGTGATCACCAATCCCGCCCGCAACACGACGACGTTCTCGTGCGGCGAGCAGGGGCGGCGGTGCGCGAGTTGCACCTTCTACAGAGGCCGCTGCGTCCCCAACAGCCGCGTGTGGACGCCCGAGATGGCGGGCGAGACGGTCATGTGCATGGAACGCTGGCAGGGCTACATTCTGCGGATGCACCAGAAGGGGCACCCGAGGGGCACGCAGAGAGGGGCCGTGCTGGGGTGTTGAAATAGCTCTGGCGCCTCGCGCGCCGCGTCTCCGAGGTAAAACCAGCGCACGAACCGTGTATGTTTGCAAGGCGTCGCCGACGATGCTTTGCAGATAACACGATACAATCATGACGACTCGGGGCGCCGGCGCTTCGGATCGAAACTCGGGCGGGGACCTGGCCGAGGGCTCGCGACAGCGGCGCGAAGACGCAGAAATAAAGCGCAGCAGATTTAAGAAAAGGCGAGGCTCGGCCGGGGGAATTCCAGCGCTCGATCATCCGCTTGAGCTTGGCCTTTCAAACCTCAGGGATATGATAGCAGGAGAGGACCCTGAGGGGGTCGATTCGGTGGCAGGAGAGGAGTCTCAGGAGGAGACCCAGAAGGAAATAATGGCAGAGCTCGAGGCGAACCTCGAGATCTCACCTGAGACGCTTGTGCATATGGTTATCCGCGTCCAGCGGGCATACCGGCTGACCACGTACGTGTACCGCCACTTCGGGCCGACGCTCTTTGTCGACAGCACCGGCCAGCCATCCTACGGGCAGATCAAATTCGAGGGCCACCTCGAGACGGCGCCGTGGGTCCGCGTCGCGCCCTCGGCGTCGCCTCTGCGGCTGGTCAAGCTGTTCGACTACCACTGGAAGCTGCCAAAGCCAGAGGTGATCATCACCGTGACGGGTGGTGCACAGGACTTTGCGCTCACCTCGCAGCAGCTGCTCTCCTTCGACCGCGGCCTGTGTTCCGCCGCGCTCTCCGCCAAGGCGTGGATCTTCACCGCTGGCTCCGACGCGGGAGTGATGCGTCTCGTGGGCGATGCGATGGCACGTCACGAGGTGGGGCTCCCGCTCATCGGCATCTTTCCTTGGGGCGTGACGAATGGCCGCGGCCAGCTGGCCAGCGCGGTCAACGGCACCACGCCGTATCGGCCGAGCCCGCCCACGCGTCAGGGCGCGCCGCTGAACCCCAACCACACGCACTTTGTGCTGGTCGACAGCGGCACCGAGGGCGGCGCTGCGTTTGGCACGGAGATCAAGCTCCGCTCCGACGTGGAGGCGACCGTCTCAAACATGAAGAACGTCCCCATCGTGCAGCTGGTGGTGCAGGGCGGCCCCGGCACGCTGGCAACGGTCGAGTCGACGGCGTTGGCGGGCAAGCCCATCGTGATCCTGACCGACAGCGGCGGCGCCGCCACGGCCATCTACGACTACTGCATGAAGGGGCTCGACGGCGTCGCCCCCAACTTCAAGAGCAAGGAGGCGGTGCTGCGCACGATCATGCAGCTCAACGAGGCCTACGGCAAGAAGCAGCTCACGTTCTTCAAGCTCTCCGACGAGGGCAAGGGCTTCGGCGATCGGATGCACGACATGTCGTCGTCGCTGCTCGACGCCATCGTCAAGATGATGAACTCGCCGCCCGCGTACGAGACGCTGCCTGTCGGCGCACACCTGCGCCACCCCGACTATGGCTTCGGTGCGGTGCGTGAGATCACGAGCAACGGCGCGCGCGTCGTCGGCTTTGACAGCGGCGACAAGTACAGCGTCGCACAGGACCACGTGTGGACCCAAATCTTGGTCGAAGGCGAGGCGGCAGCTGCATCGGCAGCTCCCAAGTCTCGCAAGCAATCGATCCGCTTGCGCCACCTCCCCAGCGATCTGTCACGGCCTGCACCCTTGGAACGAAACAAAACATCGTCACTTGGCGAGATCGCCGCGCAGGCGACCAGCAAATCTCAGCCAAAAGCCGCCAATCGGCAGAGCGAGTTGGCGGCCGTGTCGGTGTCGGTCGCGCCCAACCGCGGCTCTGTCACTCCGCGCATGGCTGAGACTGCTCGCAAGCACCACAGCGGTCGACTCGAACGGTTTGTCGACAAACGGCTGCCGAAGCTGTCGCATGCGCTCCACCGACAGTTTGGCCATTTTGGCTCGAACTCGGAAGGGAAGTGGGATGAGAACTCGATGGGCATCGGGACGCTCGACCCGGCCGAGACGAGCGCGCAGCCCGACCCGCTGCTCACCAAGACGCTCGTCCTCACAGTGACGTGGAACCGGCCGGAGCTGGCGCGCCGGATCCTCTCCGGGCTCGAGGGCAACGCCGGGCAGGTCAAGGCGGGCTCGCTCGCCGAGATTGCGGTGGCGATGCAGCGCGCGCTCGAGCTGCAGCGCTTCGAGATGGTGCGGCTCTTCATCCAGCTGCCGGGCTTCGCGGCGCGGCGGATCAACATCGGCCGCCTCTTCCTGCAGCCCGACGAGACCAAGTTCCTCTCGAACAACCGCAACCTGCAGGCGCGCGTGCGCTCGCTCGACCACCACGCGCCGTACCAGCAGGAGGTGGCCGACGAGCGGCGGATCGCCGTCAACTACTTTGGCTACCAGAAGGCGCTGCTACGCTTCTACTACGGCCTCTCGCCCGTGCTGTCGCACCTGCTGCGCACCACCACGTGCACGCAGCCGCACGACATCTTCCTGTGGCTCGTGTGCACGGGCGCGCAGGAGGGCATCGCGCGCGCCGTCTGGCCCAAGTGCGACCTGCCGGTCCACATGGCGCTGCTCGGCGCGCACGTGGCCAACAGGATGGCCAAGGTCATCATGCAGGGCGCGGCGGCCGCCGAGGAGCGCGCGGCGCGCATGCAGGAGTGGGCGTACGGCGCGATGGAGATGGCGCCCGACGAGTCGCACGCGCACCACGTCCTCGAGCTCTCGATCTCGGGCCGGTACACGGCGCTCGACATCGCGCTGCGCACGCAGAACAAGACGTTCCTCTCGCAGCGCCACTGCCTGACGCTGATGGACGAGTGGTGGCGCGGCGGCTCGGGCAACCGCGTCGTCCACCTGCCCGAGGGCTTCAACTGGGGCTTCCTCGTCATGGAGGCGCTCTTCCCTCTGCTCAACCGCCACCTGTGGCACGCCGAGGACGAGGAGGAGAAGAGCGCCGCGGGGCCGTCCAACGTCTACGACGCGCTCGCCATGTACATGAACATCTCGGCGTCGGAGCGCGCGCGCGTCCAGCTCGCGCAGAGCCAGGTCGACGGCGCCGCCGCGTCGCCCGACGCGTCGACCAAGACCGGCCCGTCGGCGGGCACGTCGATCTTCAAGCCGATCCGCGGCCTCTTCGAAGGGTCGGTCGCCAAGGCCGAGAGCCACCTCGACCGCAACGCGTCGCTCTACCGGCGCGTCGTCGACTTCTACTCGGTGCCGTACGTCAAGTTCGTCTTCCGCGTGCTCGCGCAGGCCGCGGTGACGACGATGTACGTCATCATGATCTTCAACTTCGACGACCCCGACGACCTCGACAAGGCGCGGCTCAACGAGACGGTCGCGTGGAACGACAAGTTCCCGCTCATCTCCAAGTCGCACCACGAGATGCTGTGGCTCTTCTTCGAGACGGGCATCTTCCTCGACCAGAAGCACCAGAACCTGATGCGCTCGCGCACCGACGCGCCGCCGCACGGCAAGTTCTTCAGCGTGGTGCGCCTCATCGACAACTGCCTGATCGTCTCGGCGATGGGCATCCGCGTCTCGATGGAGTTCTACGCCGACGAGCTCGGCGACAACCCGTGCGTGCCCAACGAGCTCAGCGGCGCCGAGGGAGGCTTCGCGCCGTGCCTCATCTACGACCGGCAGCGGAAGCTCTACACGGCGTACCAGGTGATCATCTCGCTCAAGACGATCGTCGTGTGCTTCCAGTCGCTCACGTACCTCTCGGTGTACAAGCCGCTCGGCGTGCTGATCATCATGGTGGAGGAGATGATCCAGGACGTCCTCAACTTCATCTTGCTCTTCATGGTCGTCACCTTCGCCTTCATGCTCGGCATGGTCGGGCTGCAGATGGCGGGCATGTACCGCAACACGGACGCCTACGACACGAGCGAGGGCAACGCGCACCAGTACGACCCCTTCTTCAACGTGGGCTCCTTCTGGGGGCCGCTCTGGGCGCTCTTCGGCATGTTCGACCCGATGCAGCTGGACTGGCTGCCGTCGGTGCTCGTGTGGCTCTACTCGTTCATCGGCGCCATCGTCCTCGTCAACCTGCTCATCGCCTCGTTCGCCGACACCTTCATGCGCGTCAAGCAGCAGAGCGAGGTCGAGGCCATCTACGCCGACTGCCTCCGCCTCTTCGCGTTCCGCGACGTGCTGCTCGCCGTGCCGCCCGTGCTCAACGCGCCGATCATCATCTACGACTTCTTCCAGCTCGCGTGCTCGAAGACGACGGGGCGAGGCCGCAGGCGGAACAAGTCGTCGGCCGGCGGCTCCGACACGTCGCTCGTCCTCGATTCGATCAAGAAGCGCGGCATGATGAGCCTGAGCCAGAGGGGCACCGCCCTCGTCAAGTACCTCTCGAACGACAGGGTGGTGTCGCGCAGCACCCGCGGCGAGTCAGTTCGAGAGTCGGTGGGGGCGGACGACTCTCCGACGCCTCGCGTCTCTCGCGCCAGTTCCAAGATGCGCGACGGCGCCCCCGAGTCTCCTACTACGGCAGACAGTCGGAGAGGCTCTCTTGCGGCATCCCGTCACCCGTCGAAAAAGAAGGCAACCCCACGTAGATGCCAAGCCTGGAAGAGGGCTCGCGGTCACTGGGAGAGGGCTCTCTGTCAGTGGGCTCAGGGCGCCTCGACCGCGAGAGAACGGAACACCGCAAGGCGGTTGCCCAAGGCAAGAAGGAATCGCGGGTAGCGACTGAGTTTGAGAATGGAACGGCGGAGGCCGCGGCTCGCGGTGTCGCACTACCGATGGCAGCTGACCTGTGGAGGAGGGCTGCTCTCATTCCGGTGCCTGCCCCCCTTACCCCACTGAGCCGTTGCCCTCGCCCCTGTTGTGCTGTTGTGCTGCGTAGGTGGCGCGGCGCCGGGCCGAGGACGCTGAGATGGAGGCGTTCCGCATCGCGCCCGTCGAGCAGAGCACGTACGACGGCAAGATCTTCGCCGAGTCGTACCTCAAGAAGATGGAGCGGCAGGAGGAGGGCACCGTGCAGGCCATCGCAAAGAGCCTGCAGGTCGGCTTCAAGCAGGCGCACCGCGAGCGCGAGGAGGAGTACGAGACGCTGCGCACGTCGCTCGTGCAGGTGCTCAAGACGCAGAAGGACTCGGCGCCGAAGGTCGACGCGGCCGCCGCCGCACTTCCGCTGCTCGAGGCCATCGACGCGCGGCTGCAGCGGCTCGAGGGCACGCTGCTGGGTGGCAGAACCTAATCAGAACTCAAAACCTTGACGCGAGAGATGGAATCAGGACCTTGTGTAGGCTATGTCAGTGTCGGCATCTTTGTAGGTTAGGATATCAGGAGAGCAAGTCAGCCCGGTAGCCAGCGTGCTTGTCTGCCACGTTGACCGCTTTGTGAAAGCAAACCACCGCAGGGCGGAGTTGCAGGCTGCAGATGTTGCGTGGTTCCACAACCGTCGCTGTTGGAACAATTGCTTCGAGCCGCATGTCGTCGGTGGCTCTCGTGGTCAACGCCGGCGCTGCGGACGCCGACTCGTGCCTTTGGACGTCCGGTGTGTGCGCCGTTAGGCTGCAGCGGCCGAAATCCACCACCAACCAGAAGACCTTTGACGGCTATGCCACTGTCGCCACCACGGCCGAGCAGCTGCAGCCGGCAGTAGACGAGCGCGTGCGCGAGGCGGTGCTGCGCGGCGAGAGCCTTCTCATCTCATGCGTCGGCGCACCGGCGAGCGGCAAGAGCACCACACTGCGAGGCGTCGACGGCGTCGCGGTCGCATCGCTGACCGGTCTCTTCGACTCACTCTCCCAGGCAGAGGGCGAGGAGCGGATCGTCCTGGTCTCGGGCGTGGTCGCGGCGATCGCGCTGCCGACGCAGGGCAAGACGCCACTCACGGGCAAGCAGCCCACTCGCGAGCGTCTCCTCGACGCGCTGCTGCCGGTGAGCGCCGAGCAGCCGGCGAACGGGCTGACGACCCACATTAGCAGCGCCGACGGCCTGCCGCACGCGGCGGGCTTCGAAGTCGACGGCCTGACGCAGGCGGTGGTGCGCTCGCGGGCCGAGGCCGAGGCGCTCCTGCTGCGATGTGGCGAGCGCTGCGCCGCCGAGGAGCGTTCCGGCCGTACGCTGCGCTGCCACCTGCTGCTATTTGTGACGGTGCACCACCGCGCGGCCGACGGCGCTGAGCGCGAGCAGCAGCTGTGCTTCTGCGACCTGGCGGGCGTGAGCCGCGGTGGCGGCAGCACGGCGAGCGGCCCAGGCGCGCGGCCCTCGTCGGCGGCGGCCAGGGGGGGCAAGCCGGCGCCGGGAGGAGCCAAGGCGGCCGCGGGCGGCGGCGGCAAGGCGGTGGGCGGCGAGGATCCGGTGCTGAAGGCCTTCCACCGCGTGGTGGGCGCGCGGGCCGACGGCGCGTCGCACGTGCCGCACCGCGACGCCGGCGTGACGCGGCTGCTGCAGACGTACTTTGGCGGCGGCGGCGGCGCGCTCCAGGTCGTCCACGTGCGGCGCGACCGCTACGAGGAGAGCGAGGCGGCGCTGCTCCTCGGCAGGCAGCTGCAGCAGGCGGCCGAGGCGCGGCCGCGCGCGCTGTCGTGGTGGCGGCCGCAGGAGGAGCTCAAGCAGGCGCTGCAGCGGGTGCACGCCGGCTGCGCGTCGCTCGGCCTCGGCGCGGAGGGCCTCACGTCGTCGATGGTCGCCCTCGACGACGACTCGAGCGAGGAGCTGCTCACGCTGCAGGAGGACCTGCTCCGCGCCGAGAGGCTGCGCGCGCGCCTCTCGCTCTGGCCGCGGCTGCAGCAGAGCTCCGACGCATACCACCGCTCCCTCGGCGACAAGCCGGGCGGCGCGCGCTGGCCCGCCGCCGCCGTCGCCGCCCCCGCCTCCGTCCGCTTCGAGGAGCCGCCCACCGCCGCCGTCGCCGTGGTCGTCGCACCGCCCGCCGCAGCCGAGGCGGCGCCGCACGCTGCCGCGCAGGGTCGGCGTGCGACGCCACCCTCCGCCGTCGGTGGCGGCGGCGGTCGTGGCGGCGGCGGCGGTGGCGGCGGCGGCGGCGGTGGCGGCGAGTGCGCGGCACCGAGCGGCTTTGTCTACCCGCGCTACCGGGAGGTCTCGCACGCACCGCCACCGCCACAGCAGCCGCACGAGGCCTCGCGCCCCGCACCACCCGCTGCCGCGCCGACAGCGGCGCGGGCTGGGCCCGCGGCACAGCTGCAGCTCCTCAAGGCGCGCGGCAGCATGAGCAAGGGGCGGCCGCCGCTGCCGCTCGGCCGCCACAACGAGACGGCCCTGTGAAGGCACTCTTCCGAGTTCTGTTGATAGCAGACACAATATGAGATTTTTTATGGCAGCACATCATGCACCATATAATGCAAAACTTCTTGCGAAGCGCGGCTTTTTAAAATCTCCGTTGTTTTGCCTCCCCATCAAAGTCAAGGCGGCGCTCGGCGGGAACGCTAGTCTCTGTCGGCCACGTAAGCTCGTGGAGCTTGCCCCACACCACCCCCCTAGATGGTGCATATCAACTTCCAGGGCATGGAGGGCGGCCCTTTTGTGGCCCACGTTGGGCCCAACCAGCCGATCCGGGTCGGGTTGGACGCGTTCGCTGCGGCGCGCATGATTCCGGGAGCTCTCTTTCAAGATCCCGCTAGTCGGTCTGACAACTTTGCCAACGGCATGACCCAGCATCAGTTTGGGGTGGTTCGCTTGCTTCTGGATGGCCAACGCATCGACCCCGATACGGCAACGCCCGCGACGCTTCGGATCGAGGATGGCCCGGAACACATGATCGACGTAATGTTTGGGCAGGGCGGCCCGGCGGACTTCCCCGAGCCGATCGAGGTCTACAACACCCCCGCTGGCGCGCTGTCCTACTACCAGCTCGAGGTCCGAAACCTGCGCATCCTTGCTAACGGTTCGGTCAACCACCAGCTCCCGTGCGATAGGGCGCGGCTCGAGCAGCAGCTGCAGCAGGAGCGGCAGGCGCAGCAGGCGGAGCGCGTGCAGCTCAAGGCGAACCATCAGAAGGACAAACAGAAGCTGCAGAAGCAGCTCAAGGACGAGCAGGAGCGCAGCATCTTCTTGAAGCGGCTCAAGGATGACGGCCTCGAGAAGATTAAAGACCTCCGGCGCGAGAAGAAGGCCCAGGAGCAGGAGGCGGCGCGCGAAGTCCAGCTCGCCCGGCTTCGCTCGCGCGCCTCGCCAGCGGCCGGCGCCTCGCCCGTGGCGGCTTCGCCGCGCACGCGCATCAGCAGCAGAGAGCTGCGCGCGCTCCTTGCTGTTCGCGCATGAGACGCCGAACTTTGGGTTTGGTTTCTTACTGAATAGCTGCAAAATATCTTAGAGCTATACAGGGGGTAAGGTCTGCGGTATATTGTGGTTCGACTCCTCCCCACGCAACTTTGCCTCCAGAAGCAATCGTCGGCGCGAGCGTGCGCTTTCGTCGTACACCATCGTCCTGTCGGCCTTTCCCCTGTGAAGGCACTCTACACAATATGAGATTTTTTATGCCAAAACTTTTCCCCACTTTCACCCGCCTAATTTGGAAAATCGGCTATACCTGCTGAAAATAAGCGTGTCGTTTACTTCTGTTTTTTACCACATACTTCTCATGCAAAACTTCTTGCGAAGCTCGTGTTTAGCTGTTTACGCGGTCAGCTATCGGATCGCCTCGTGGTCACAGTGCCCACAATCACGCGTCACAAGTATGGTCGACCTCAACGACCCAGAGATCCTAAAGGCCGTGGCTGACGTTAGGGACCCATCGTCGGACACGGATTGGCTCGTGCTCAGCTACAAGGGCAACAACAAGCTCGTGGTGGAGGAGACCGGCTCTGGCGGGATCGAGGACCTCGCGGAGGAGTTGGACGAGGGCAATGTGTCCTACGCGCTCCTGCGCGTGGCGGATCCGGTCGACGCGAAGCTCGTCAAGATGGTGCAGGTCATGTACGTGGGGCCGACAGTGAACGGCGTGCTGCGTGGCCAGTCGAACTCGCACAGGGACGCCGTCAAACAGGTCCTCGGCCAGCCGCACATCGAGATGCAGACGGACGACAAGGACGAACTCACCCACGCCGCACTCGTGGCGAAGCTGAAGAGCAAGGGCGGCGCCACTGGGCCAGGGCTGGCCGCAGCCAGCGCCACGCCGGCTGCCGCCCCATCTTCCGCGCTCAAGGGAGCGTGGCAGGTGGAGCAATTTGCGCCGCCGACCGCGGGCGACGGTGGTTCGTACTCCAGGAAGTACGAGCACAAGAAGGTGGAGCCGCTCTTCAAGCCTGCGCCGGATACCGGCGTCTTCAAGCCCACGCCGTGACGCCGAACGAGCACGCCGCGGCGCCCGCTGCCGCGCCGAAGCCCGCCACGCCGTTCCGAGGGTGATGATTCATGTTCAAGTAAGGATCGCATGATTTGGCGCTGTGTCCGTGTACATGAATTTACGGTGAAAATAGAACTAACCTAGGCAAACCCAGGCACTCCAGCGGCGCGCACGTGCATGAGATCACTTCTTCGAGTCTCACAATGCGCCAAGATCGTCGAGCTCAAGCGACACGGTTTTCCCCTTGCCCTTGATGACGGCCTGGGCGCCCACTGCCACGAGAGCGTTGTACAACGTGTGGTCGTATCGCTCGTACTGCAAGCGAATGTATGAGTCTCTCTTGTTCTCCATCCGCCGTTTGCGCAGCAATGCGGCCTTGTCATGGTTGTCAATCAAGCTGCTCTTCTGCCGCGCGAAGTACTGCTCGAAGGTTTCGGGACCCGGGTTCTCATCGTCGTCGCCCAACCCGTCGTGATGGTCCACCACGGTGCCGTTGAAGTTGGTTGTGTAGCTCGGGATGGCCTCGTCGCCGTAGTACTTGTCCTCTGCGTAGTCCTTGTCGATGCGGACCTGCCACTCGGTGCGGTACTCCTGCGTGTAGCAGTTGTACTCATTGAACGCCATCTCGAAAGTCACGTCCGAGATAGTGTACTCGCCCAGGTAGAGCTTACCGTTCACCGCGTTCTTGCCGTGGTACGCGCCCAACGGGAACATGTTCCGAGCAGTGCACTCACGGAAGAGTGGCACTGTCTTCTGCGCTGCAGGCTTCTCAGCAACGAAGAACTCCTCCACGAATCCATCGTCGCCAGCATACCAGGGCAGATATGGATTGAAGCCGTTGTTGCCCGCGATGAAGATGAAGCCCTTCGGGATGTGCTTGCCGTCCGAGTTGTTGGTCGGGAAAGGGTGCATCAATTGCCCACCCAGAACGCAGCCGATGGACCCGCCTGGTGCTCCGCCAGTCTTCATACGCCGCCAGAGCTTGCACGGCGTGACACCGTCGAGCTCGACGAGGTGCTGTTGCCGCAGTTTCTCCTGTGCCGTGTGCTCACGCGACCTCTCGCCTTTCCGAGCCGACTCCATCTGCTCGTCCTTGACCTTTTTGAGCTCGTCGTCAGCTGCAGGCGGGCGGTAGCGCGGCAGATCCTCCAGCACATGCTCATCGTCACCGTCGTCGATGAGTCGGTCCTCTCCGCCCGCATCAGGTTCCGCTGCCGCAGCCGACACCTCGGCGGCGTCAGGCTCCACTGCCGCCACCGCCGACTCCTCCTCGGCGTCTGCTTCGGCTGGAACTGGTTCCACGGATGGCAGGGAAGGCTGCGGCTCCACATCTGGCTCTTGCAGGCGCTCCAGCCGGTACTCCGGCATGACGGGCTCGTCACCGTCGTAGTCGAACCGGACCTTCCAGCTGCCCTGGATACTCTCGAGAAGCGTGCCAGAGAACCACTGCTGCACGCCGTCGTGCTCGAATTGAGCGCGCACGCGATTGCCACGCCTGAACGGGGCAGGCGCTTGCTGCCGGCGAGGCTGCACTCGCCGGGTCCGATCGTCGTCATCTCGCTGACGACGAGTGCGACCGGCAGGTGTTGTGGCCGCACCCTGCAGAGTTACGTTCGCGGCCTCTATGACTGGAAGCACCACAGTGTGCGGCACGGCCTGGGCGATCGGCTCCGTCTTCACAAGCGCCTCGTGCTGCTGCTGCTGCTGCTGCTGCCGCTGCCGTGTAGCCACTGCAACAGGTGCCGTGCTATCCACGCGCTCACCGATGGCGATGCGGTTGACGGCCTCCTCATCGTCGACACGCTCCTCCACGTCCATGGCAGCAAGGGTGCGCGCGCAGAAAACTTCGCTCTTTGTGATCATGTGGTGTGAATGCATAGTCTCGCATTACGCACTCAATAGCCTGTTTAATGCAAGAAAAGAGAAAAGGGTGGAGCCGTCCCAATCTGCCCAATGACGGCTGCCTCGCTCCCAGCGGAATTTGCTCCTCCCCACCCTCCCGACGCTGCTGACTCGCAGGAGGTCCGGCTCGCGCCGGCCGTCGGCAGCAGCAGCAGCGCTGTAGAGCTGACCAGCCCGTCCAGCATGAAGGTGGCATCGCCGCAGCCCACAGCAGCTCTCTCGAGCGCCACCGACCTGGCCAAGCTGCTCGGTCCTGGCATCATCTTCGCATCGTCCGCCATCGGCGTCTCGCACCTCGTCCAGTGCACACGGTCAGGCGCGCTCTTTGGCATGGCGCCGTCGCTGGTTATCGTGGGCGGCTGCTTGCTAAAGTACCCATTCTACGAGTTCTCCTCCCGCTTCGCCAACGTCACTGGCACGTCGATCCTCGACGGCTACCGAAAGATCGGCCGGTGGCTGATCATCACCTGCTTCACCTTTGTCCTTCTCACGAATCCGATCAATATGGCAGCAATCGGTGTCGTCACGGCTGCGTTTTGCAGCAGCCTATTCAACACGACCGAAGGCGCGACGCCGGCAGTCTCTGGCCTCCTCTTTGTGGGTGTCGGTGCACTGCTGCTGCTCGGAGGCTTCAAGCGGCTCGACCAGGTGATCAAAGGCGTCACGCTGCTGCTGGTCGCCACCACTCTCATTGCCGTCGTCGTCGCTAGCGTCTCGGCCGCTCTTGGCAAGGAGCAAGAGACACCCACTGGCGCGCAAGGAGGAGGGGCCGGCAACGTCAGCAATGCGACGGCCGACGACGAGTCGCCTTCGATGTTCAGCGTCGAGGGCGGCATGTTCATGGTTGCGCTCACGGGGTGGATGCCGACGCCACTCGACACGGGCACGACGATGAACAGCCTCTGGACCGTCGAGCGATTCAAGACGAGCGGATACCACCCTCCGCTGCGCTTGACGCTGCAGGAGTTTGCGGCGTCATACGTGGGCACGGCGCTGCTCGCGCTCGCCTTCCTGGCCCTCGGCGCGCTGCTCGCGCCGCAGCCCGGCACATCGCTGCCCAACGGCGCCGCCGCCTTCGCCGACGCGGTGGTCGACCTTTACGCATCGGTTCTCGGTGGGTGGAGCGTGCCGCTAGTGGGCGTCTCGGCGTGCTGTGCGATGATCGGCACGCTCCTGACGATGCTCGACGGCTATGCGCGCACGCTGGTGCGCGCTGCAGTGCTGTGCTTCGACTGGCGGCCGACAGAGCGTGCGCTGTCACGAGCGTACGCCGCGACGCTGTGCGCGGTGGGCGCGGCGGGCTACATTCTGCTTGTCGCCTTCCCTGGCAGCCTGCACGGCCTCGTCGATCTAGCCACCTCGCTCTCGTTCATGGTCAGCCCCGCGGTCGGCGCCGCCAACTGGCACCTCGTGACGCGGCGTGCCTTCCCGGAGCATGCGCGACCGCCGCGATGGCTCCGCATGACCGCCGCCGCGGGCATGGCTTGCCTCGTGATCGCTTCGTTGCTCTTCTTCGTAGGTCGCGTGACGTAGCTGAGAACGCGGCACGCGGCGCACATGCGCAAAGTAGAAAGTATTAGCTGTGTGGCATATTCAAAGTAACGCGAACGCTTTTTTACACTGCGCTTCTTGTGCGCGTGGCTGACATTTGCTCGATCGCGACGCTTAAGATACTTTAGATCATTGCTTTGCCTAAGCTACCGGCCAGGAGAGCCGACGGGGCCTCGCGGGGCCTTTAGATACTTTGGCGTTCGCGGGTGTATGGCGTTGTAGCCCCCCCTTTGCACGCCGCTGATTGGTCAGGTTGCCCACCTGCAGGCGTTGCGGTCGGCCGCGGCGCATGGCGGACAACGCCACCGCCAACTTCACCTGCTCCGGCTCCACGGAGTCGAGCGGCAGCACCAGTCCGATCGCCTGGGTCTTCGCCGTCGTGGCCACGCTCATCGGCGCCTGCCTGCTGGCGCTCAGCATGGTGATGCAGCGCTACGCGCTCGCGTACCCCGAGCCTCGCGTGCCGTTTGGGCGCTTCCGAGTCCGGAAGAACGTCCTTTGGGCTGGCGGCATCCTGCTGTACGCTACAGCCAACGGCTTCAAGATAATTGGGTTCAACCTGGCGTCGATGACGGTGCTGGCCTCCGTCTTCACGTCGCTGCTGGTCTTCAACCTCATCTTTGCGCATTGGCTGCTGGGTGAGGAGATCACTGCGCCCAAGGTGGCGGGCGCGGTGCTCATCCTCGTCGGCGCGTCCATCTGCACCGCCAGCGTGCCGTCGGATGCGCCGACAGCCTTTGAGCCCGAGGAGTATGCCTGCCTCCTCGAAAGCGGTCCGCCGAGCGGCTACGCCTTCGTTGCGACGGCGATCCTCGGTATCGTCATCAGCTCGCTCTTCATCATCTACTACGAGCGCTCGTACGCTCGCGAGCCCGCGTCCGTGGCGCCCGACAACGAGGCCGACCTGGCGATGGCGGTGACGCCGGTCGTGGCCAGCGACGCCGGTCGTGGACGGCCGCCGGCGTGGCTCGACGCGGCGATGGCCGTCATCTACCCGGCGACGCTCGGGATCGACGAGGCGGTCTCGGACCTCTTCGTGCGCGGCTACTCGTCGATGCTCACGCAGTGCAGCGGCGTCGATGACGTCTCGTGCGCCCACTACGCGCTGGCCGTCGCCGTGGCGGGCGGAGTGATCGCCGGCGGAATGTCGATCGTCTACATGCGCATCGCGTTCGCGCGCTACCCCACGACCGTCGCGCTGCCCATCGAGTACGGCGCGCTCAACGCGGGCAACGTCTGCGTCGGGCTGCTCTTCTACCAGGAGCACCGATTCATGGACTCGACGCAGCTGGCGCTGGCGCTCTCGGGCACAGCCGTCATCCTGATCGGCATTGCCGTGGGCCGGATTCCAGCGAGAAAGACCGTCACCCCAGTCGGGAAATGATGTAACTGTCAACTAAAGTATATTACATGGTTACGAGAGGGCGCTCTCTCCCGCCCCGCGGCGCCGGGCCGCGTCGTCGCTCAGCGGGTCGCCGCGCTCGTGCGAGCGTGGTGGCGGCCCGCGTCATGGACGGCCCGGGTCCGCGGGGGAAAGGAGGAGTCGCGGCCCTCACGCGCAGCAAGCAGCGCCGTCGGGCGCGCTTACTCGAGGCCGGCGGCCTTGAGCTCGGAGATGAGCTCGGGCAACTGCGGGAAGCGGCCCGTCTCGATCTTCGACCAGACGGGGCGGCCGTTGAGCGTGACCTCGAAGGCGCCCGTGTTGATCAGCTGGCCCGACATGATGTTGCACGCGAAGAGCAGCCCGAACGTGCCGAGCTGGTTCTCCGCCATGAACTCCTGCACCTTCTGCGGCAGCATCCCCTTGCCGATGAAGGAGATGGCGAGCCCGCCGAAGAAGGCCATCTGCAGCATCTGCGCGACCGCCATCTTCACCGCACCGGGGTGGAAGATGTCGCCGCGGAACTGCAGCTGAGCCCCAGGGAACTCTTGGCGCAGCGCTCGAGCGTAGTCCTCGAACGCCTTCCGGTACCCTCAGCTCATGCAGTACTTGACCTCGAGCAGCATCGGGCCGGCGGAGGCACCCTTCGCCTCGACGACCATGTCGTCGGTCTCGCGCAGCTTGGAGAGGAAGTCCTCCTTCTCGATGCAGCCCACGCAGCGCACGCCGCGCTGCTGCAGCATCGACGAGAGCTGAGAGACGCTCATGTCCTCGAGAGCGGCGCCCGTGCCGCTCCACTCCTGCGCAGGTAGGGACAGAGTTAGCCTGCGGGTGGCGTCCAGGTCGTGCCGGCAGTGGCTCCCACGGGCGGATGCGCACCGAGCCGAGCGCCGAGAGCGCCACGAACATCATGGCTGCGGCTGGATCCGCGGCGGCTTTCGTTGGCAAGCACTCTGGACCTCTGGAGTCGCCTTGCTGGCTCGGCCAACCCTTGAAGCGCCGCGTGGTGTTGTGCACGCCGCAGGCGAGGAAAAAATTGGGGGGGGGATTTTAAATAAGGGTTGTTTTGAGGGGGGTAAGTTGTTGTAGGTGTTTTGATGGTTTTGGTGAAAAAAAGGGGGTGGAGGGTAGAGATGGTGTGGATTTTGAGGTGGAGTTGGGGTTGAATGAGGTGATTTGGAGGTTTTTGGGTGTTTGAGGTAGATGGATTTTGTTCACTTTTTGGGGCCAACACACCCTTCTTCTTCTGCAACGCACTGGGGCCTCCATTCTTCACAAAATCCATCTACCTCAAACACCCAAAAAAACTCCAAATCACCTCATTCACCCCCAACTTTGGGCCAGCCGTACTCTTCTAGAAAGATAAAAAGAAAGATAAGGGTTCGGGAGACTTTGTCTTTCTAGAAAGATTGGTGGAAAGATAGGGTCCCGCACACTTGCGCCAGTGGAAGAATGGAA
>Ga0115006_10001174_pt1 | contig 15864 bp, 14 predicted proteins | sample ArcOceMetagenome_3_FD_88943 | JGI IMG/M metagenome (GOLD analysis project Ga0115006, IMG submission 88943) | Marine eukaryotic phytoplankton communities from Arctic Ocean - Arctic Ocean- Svalbard ARC20M Metagenome | ecosystem: Environmental > Aquatic > Marine > Oceanic | place: Arctic Ocean...
AAAAATATTTCTTATGCCCATAATCTTTAATTCGTATTTAAAAAAATTTTATTTTTCTTATTAAAATTGGCAAAAGAAAAAAAAAAAAAAAAAACAATTAAGAAATTCAAAAAGAGGCAGGGATAATTGGTTTTAAATTAGACAGTTTAAAATAATTTTTATTTATAATTTTATTCTTATTAAATGTCTTTTTTTAATTTTTTTCACGTTGAAAATAAAAAAATTATTTGAGTTTTTTCTTAGCTCTTAATTGATTACTATGACCACACTTTCTCTTTCTACAATTTTTGGCTCTTGGGTGCAAACGAGCATAACATTTTCTGCAAATTTTTTTATCACAATTATTTTTACGTGCTAAATTAACTAGATTTGGTTCAATTATACCACCTTTTAATCTCATGATCAATTGATATACAAATATTGAACAAATTCTTTCATATGCGAATTCCTTGTCAGTAATGAACATTTTATTAAATTTAATTTAAAATAATATTGAAAAATTTTAATATATAAAGGTTAAGTTTTTCATTAATTCTAAATAAATATCTAAAATGTCACTTTTGGATATAATAAAAAAATATCCAAATATTGAAATTGACTTAATTTTTGTTAAGTCTTAATTTCCAGGTTTGCAACTAAAAATCAATTTTCAGAATTCTAATGATCTTGATTTTTTTTTAAAAAAATATAATTTAATTTTACAAAATTTTTTTATTTGTAAATTACTTTTAAGTTCAAATACAATCTTTATGTCATGTTTAAAAAATTCTCTTTTGAAAAATGTTCTAACTTATTCAAATTTTTAATCTACGAATTTTTTTTTAACTCTTCATTTTCTATAAATATAAATATTATTTCCAACTTTAATATAATCAATGAAATTAACAAAACACCTAATAATTTTTAAATTTGGGGTTTCGGTTTTTAGAAAACAATCATTTAAACTAATTTTACCAACCAAAATCTAATTAAAATTGTTCATAATTCTGATAATGGTTGAAACCTTTAAATTCTTAAAATTGAGAAGTTTTTATATTAACAACGTAAAAATCAGAAGAAAAAGAATAAGCAATCCTTCGCCTTGTTAATAAATTAAATTAAACCTACGAATAAAAATTAAGTTATTAAATAAATTATATAAAAGTGTCCATAACAAAATTAATATATTAAAATGCTAAATTTTGTTTCTATTCAAGCATTAAATTTAACATCAACTGTCAAGATAAATAAAAATTTAAACTCTGAAAAAAAAAAAAAAAAAAATTTTTATAACCTTAAACCATTACTATCTAATAAAATTGATGGAATTACTTTAATTGAAAATGAAAAAATAAACTCTGAACCTGAAATATGGGAAATTGATTTTTTTTCTAAACCTGTTTTGAACGAAAGTGGAAAAAAATTATGGGAATTAATTATTACTAATAATAAAGGGACATTTGAGCACGTTGAATCTGTTCCTAATAATCTCATAAATTCAAAAGAATTAAGGAAAAGGATCAATTTAATCATTAAGTCAGCAAAAATAAAACCGGTCGCAATTAAATTTTTTAGAACCCAGATGTTTAATATGATAAATATCGCACTTTCAGAATTAGAATTAAATATTAGACCTAGCCGAAAAACCCGTTTGCTTTTCGAAAAAATAAAAGAAAGAGAAAATACTGTTTATAAGACAATGAATGGCTTTAAACCGTTTTTAAGAGAAATTGATGAAATTCAGACCCTAAAAAAAACCCCTGAAAGAATGCCTGATTTTTTACGAGGTGATAGTTATATTTTTGCAACTATTGATCTAACTTCTCTCAAAGATGTTCTGGAACAAAAACCCAGATTTTTAGAAGTGTTTCAGCCTAGTTTTTCTTCTCAAGAAAATTTAACTATTCCAGGATTAATAATCATTAGTAATAGAGCAAAATCTCTATCAAGTTGGTTAAATAGTGTAGAATTATTCGGGGTTTCGGGTGATATCGAAAGAAAAGAATTGATAATTGAATGTGGGTTAGATACACAATATTTATTCGGCAAAATTAAAAATGACCAATTTAAGGAATCCAAGATGTTCGAGGAAAATAAAAAAAAATCCAATGGGTTACATTTCATTGCAGTTCAATCTAATTCGGCGAACCAGGAAATTATTGGTTTTTGGTTGTTGAACTAGAAAATATTAACGAATTCCTATTTTTCATTCTGCTTATATAGTTTGAAAAATCAAAGAAAAAGAGGCAAAAAAGGCAAAATAAGATTAAGTAAAAAATTAAAAAAAAATCTTCATCTGAGGAAAGATTTTCAAATAATTCTATTAGATCTGGACTTTATATTAAATTAATTTTCAATACAAAACAATATAAAATTAGTCTGTTGTTATCTGATAAAATACTAATTCTTTTAAAAATTTTTTTTTTATTTGATATTTTCGATTTTTTATTTACCTTCGACATTTTATCAGGTTGAAAATCGGCCCTTTTTTGAACAATTTTTTCTATCTGCCATTTTTCTGATTTTTCTTTTTTAGAATTCATATCTAATCTAATTGAACTAGTCTCAAATTCATGAGAAAGAAAATCGTATTTTTTACACTCTTTTATACCACAACTCTTTTTTTTTTTTGTTATGTTTTTCTCCCAAAGATTTAAAAAAATGGTTTTCGTAACATAATGAAAATAAACTTTGGAATCGAATGTATATTCAAAACTATCATATGATTTTTTTAGGTTTTGAAATTTTTCCGGAATATTATTGGTTGGAATTAATTTAAATTTTTTTTGGCTATTTCTCCAAATAAATTCAATGTACATGTTCTAATTTAATTAGTTCTGCTTTTAATTCTTTCTTTTCAATTATAATTTATAATCTAAAATAACTAATGAAAAATTTTAATTTAATTTTTCTTCTATTTAAATTTATAAATCATATAATGTTTCACAAAATTTCAAAGAAATGGACAATAACCAAAACAATATCTGAAGATTCATCTTTTATCAACAGTCTTATCTTTTCAAACTATAAACCTTTTTTTTTCACGGGAAATTCAGACTCAAATATTCGTATATGGGATGCTGAGAATTTCCGACAAATTTCTATATTAAAAGGTTCACGAAGTTCAATCAACAAAATAATAATGGATGAAAAATCTGGTAACCTGATTTCTGCCAGTGAAGATAAAAATATAATTTCTTGGAATACAGAATATGAAAAAATTTTAAGAAAATTTAGGGGACATAAAAGCGGGGTAACTTGTCTCAGTATTCATCCGACTTTAAACCTTCTTGCTTCAGGCAGTAGAGACAATACGGTAAGAATTTGGGATCTCAGAGTAAGAAAAGAACTAGTTATATTAAAACAGCATCAAAATGAAATAACCTCCGTTATTTTTAATCAAGAAACACCTCATCTTGTTTCTTCGAGTAGAGACTCAAAAATTTGTTTATGGGATATGATTGCTTTCCGTTGTAAAAATTTTTTAATATTACATCCTTATGGGATAAAAGAGACAAAATTACATCCTACTGAATTCATGTTTGCAAGTTTATGTTCAGGATTACTTTGTTTGTGGAGAGCAGACGGTCATATTTCTTGGAAATCCATCATTTTTAAAGATGTCAAACTTTTTTCCTTTAAAAATTGCGATGAATTAGTTACACTTAAATATTCAGGATGGATTAGATTCTATAAAAAGAAAAGGAACAGTGGTCAATTTTACTCCAAATACGGATTTTCCCCGTTCAACAGAAAACAAAAAAGATTCTTTACTGCTATGGAATTTAATCATGATTATTCAACACTTGTTTTATGCGACAAAATGGGAAAAATTGTGGTTTATAAACGTAAATGGTTTTTTGAGAAATCAATTAGTTAAAAAAAACTATAAAATTCATTTCAAAGGTTATGGATATAGGAAAAAATCATTTGAAATAAAAGATAAAGGAGATGAAATAGAAAAAAACTTTTTTTTTAATATTTTTTCTCTTGATTTCTTTATAGTACCTCCAACAATCGATTTAATTGTTTTATGGTTCAAAAAGACCCCAAAATTAAATATATACTCTCTTAAAATCGTGAAAAGCCAGAAAGAATGTAAAACTGGAAATGTCGGTAAGGTTAATATTTTAATTGCTTCTATGCTCTTGAATGAAATTTTTGGTCGAAAAATTAAAAAATTTATTAATTCTTCCAAAGAAAGAGAAATATGTGGGCTTACCCAAAGGTTTTTTCCAGTAATATATGTGATCAAATTTGGAAGATCCGAGGAATTTGATTTTAATAAATTAAAACCAATAATAAATAGAATTATCTCAAAATATTTGATTTTAAATCCATTAAAAAATTGAAAAATTTTATCTTTTGTCAAAATACAAAGGGTTCTGTCTAAAGATTTAATTTTAAAAATAAAGTATTGTTGAAAAAAATATTCTATAAAATTGGTTTTTTTAGTAATATATAAAAATGTTAAATCCAACTCAAAATTTTTATTTTTTTTTAGATTCTCTAGATTCAATGCTATTTTCCACCAAAAATAAGGTATTATTTTTTGAATTAAAAACAACGATAATAATTTGGCAAGATTTTTTTTCATGTTTAATTTTTTTCCGACTATAATCATCTCTAATATCTTCAAGTAATCGAAGGGTTCCGTGAGTATAGCTTTTGTAATAAATTTCCATAACTTTTTTTTTGTAAAAAGATATAATTGGTTTTCTTTCTTAAAATTATACCCCTTAAAAAAATTTTTTCGATTTAAAAATAAAGTAGAAATAAAAAAATTATTAAAGAATATCTTTTTCTTTTGATACATATCTTGGAATTTGTATTTTTTTTTTTTAAGGGATAAAACTTTTTTAGCAAAATTTGATCTGTCTCTCATATTCAATATTATCTAAAAAATATTTAAATTTAAATTACATTTATATGGTTAAATTTTTATTTTTAAAAATTTTTCAGATTCAGTATCTAAAAATAAGTTAAGAGATTTTACTGGTTTTTTTTTAAAAAGGATTTTGTTTTCTTTGTATAATTTTAAAATTAGGGAAGAATCTATGTTTTTAATTTTATGTTGGACGATTTTATAAAGCTTCCTATCTGTAAAATCTTTAATCGAAAAAATTTTTGTTAAAATACTTTGTTTTCGTTTTAAAATTCCATATTTTTTCAACTTTTGGTTTAAAATTTTGATACACAACGTCGTGAAAGATGATTGTCTACTTGCCGTAATTTTTTGTTTTATTCTTAATAATAACTCGATAAGATTATTTATTTTTTTTATTGTTTTCATTCATCAATTTTGAAAATTTTATAATTTTCAAATATCAATTTTTTATATTAAACTCTTTAATTTTAATAAAAATAGGTTTTCTATTTATTTTAACAGATATTTCTATACAAGAAAAATTTTAATTACATTCTTTTTCAAATTTGGGCGCAATTTATTTTACCATTATTTCAATTATTATGGAATTTATGAAAACAAAAAAATGGAACTCAATTCATAAAATTTTTCAAAAATTCATTGAATATTTTACGGGGAAAAATTTTGATCTAGTTTCTCTTCCTCGAATTTCTGCAGTCGATTGCTTCTTATATCCTGAATTACATGAAGAATCCGTTATGGTTATCACTGCTCACAGAGTCCTTCACAGAATTTATTTTTCTGCCGGACTAAATAATTTTTCTTTTTCTGTATACTTAAATCTAAACTTTGAAAAAATGCAAAAAAATCTGGTTCATATATTAAATCTAGCCAAATATAGAGAAAAAGCATTGAAAAATTTAATCAGATATTCTGAAAAAGTAAACATTTCATTCTCGACAAATGAAAAAACAAAATTGGCTTTATTTACAAAATTAACCAAAAATCATATATTAGAAAAAATTTTGAACAATTTTAAAAAATTAGTTAGATCGAATCAACTCAACCTCAATAGATTCAATTTATCTTTTTTTTTGCATAGTATATTAAAAAAAAATGTAAGTAAAAAAGTAAAAATTTCCCGGAACAAATATTTATACATAAATGGTTTTCTAGAGTGGAAAAAAATTTATTTTTTTTTAGAACTACCTAAATTTTACAGACAACCTCGGATTAAGCTTTTAAAAAAAAAGAAACTTATTTTATCAAATAATATCAAAGATAATGCGTTTATTGTTTGCTCTGTTTGTAAAAAAACCTATTCTTTTTGCCTATTAATTATCGATTTTATTTTGATTCTCAAAAAAGTATACCAAACCTTTGCGAGTTTTGTGTTAAAAAAAAATAAAAAAATGATTTCTCTAAGGTCTATAGGCAAGTCTTTAATATCCATTATAGAACAACTGAGCTTTCGAAGGGGAGAGTACGAATCCTTTGTGAAAATAAGTAAAACAAGAAAATCTAAAAAGTTCAAAAAATTTAGGTTTATTTTAAAAATAATTCATCTAAAAGCTCTAATAATTTTCTCAGTACAAGCATTTATTCGATTTCGACCATTTTCTATTAATTAAAATGATCTAGATAAAATTTTAAATTTAAAACAATTCCTATCAGAAGAATATAATTTATGGATAAATTGAATATCTTTCTAATTAATTTAAAATATAACCTAGATATGTAAATTAAAATTAGGCCTCTTAAATTTGGCTCTGGTCGAAATATTTCCAGGAAGAACTTTTTCAACTTGTCGAGTTTTTTTTATTTGGTTTAATTCATTAAGCTTCATTTTCATTTTTTTAATATTAAATATTAATTTAGGGAGAAAGTTTTTTTCATAAAATCGATGGAGATGGAAAGTAGCTATCCTATTTTTTTTTGTTTTTTCCAGAAATTTTGAATCTAAAATTTTTTCTGGTTTTTTCCAAATTCTTAAGTTTCCTTCTTCACTTCCACTCAAAATGAAATTGTTGTCCAATGAAAAAGATACACATAAAACTCTTGACATTCTTGAAGAAGAAAAGACTACCGAATTAAAATCCGATTTCGGTTGATGGATACGAATTGTTCTATCCAATGACCCACTTACAATCATTCCATCTTTTTTTTCTTGGTCCAGACTTTGTATAGGCATGACGTGACCTTTGTATGTTTTTTTAATATTACTAATACTTCTCAAATCAAAGTTGTATAAATTGCTATCTTCATTAGCTACTGTAAATTCCCATGGATTTTTCGGGGACCAAATGATATCATTTGATCTCATATCCATAAAAATTTTTTTTATTGGTAAGTGTAATCTAAGGTCATGTACCATGATTGATCTATCGGAAGCTGAGGAGAGAATTATATTGTGTTCTAGGGGGTTAAACTTTGCACAAGAAACAGATATGTCTTCACTATAAATTTTTTGGACGGGGGTAAAAGTTTCTAGATCCCATAATACAATTGATCTTCCCGTCGTTAAAAAAAAATGTGAAACAGGATTAAATTTAACCATTTGTATATCTATTTCACTTTGATAACTTTTAATTGGGTCTTTTTTATTTTCCAAGATTCTCCATAATTTCATGTTGTTATTTTCAGAACAACTCAACAAAAAACGGCCAGAAAAATCAATTGACAGGCCTCGAACTGCTTTGTTGTGGGCTTTAAGATTAAAAAGACATTTTTCTTTATTCAGTGACCATGAACAAATTTCTCCGTCGGAAGATCCAGTGAAGACCATGTTTTTAATTTTAGGGTGTAAACTTATATTCAAAATGCTGTCTTGATGAAAACGAAGGGATTTTAAGAAAGGATTGGAAAATTTCTGAACAACCCTTTCATTTTTTTTTTTTGAAGTTTTCTTCGTTTTGCTTCCAAACTGTCCCGAAAATTTATTCATCTGTTTTTTTTCAATTACAGAATATTGGTTATAAGTTTTCTTTCGACAGATGTCCTTATCCATCAATTTGAATCTTAACGTTTAGGTCCCACCTTTTGTTATAAAACCAACCAGCAAATAATAAAATATACCCACAAATCCAATTGAAAATGTTTGTATAAAGATAAGCTCGTCGTTTAAAAATCTTTTTGAAATTTTCCTGCTCCATATTTTTGTTTTTACAGAGGCCATTATAAAAAGGTAATTCGAGGCTACAGAACCTTCAATCGAATTTACTATTTCGTAGTTTTTTATACATTTATTAAAAACTTTAAAAACCATAGTCCAACAATTATGTTTTTAAATGATTAAAAAATTTTTAATTATTACTAAAACATAAATTCAATATTTTAAAATATTCCCATTCTCTTGAGCACAATGGACAAGTCAGGTTATTATTTAACCATGTTTCAATACAATCCAGATGATAGGAATGTTTGCATTTTCCCATTGCGACCGATTGTGAATATAAAACCTTTCGTCTATTTATATTACTTAATAGTCCACATAGTTCTTCATGATATTCGATAGAAGGTTCATTTAAATCATTTCTACAAATAGCGCATCGATCAACCTAAAAATTTTAAAGTTTTATAAAAAAAAGTTTTTTTTTCAAAATTTTACTTACAAATATAAACCAGTACCAGCTTGCATGTGCAAAATAATGTACTAAATTAAATCTTTGCATAAAAAATTCTATATTTATAATTTATTACTGAAATATATATTAAAGTAGATTACAACAAATACGATTTATTTTCTATCTGGGTGTTTTATGTATTTTTGTATAGACAAACAAAATTTGTGGTGCAATTTTTTGACCTTTTTTGGGAAAAAAAAGATGAAAGCAGATTATTTAAAAAAATTTTCTCTACAATTTTGCTCATTTAAAAATTTTAAGGATTTTTCTACTCTAATTTATGGTTTGAAATCAGACTCAAATGGAATTTTTAATGATTGGAAATTTAACTCAAGATCTCTTTTGAAAACCCTTTCTTTTCCAAATTGTAATAGTTATCAATGTTTAAATAATTTTGTTTATTTGAGGTATAAAATTAAAAAAAAAAATAGTTGGAATGTTAATAGATTTAGTCCGAAGTTTCTAAATTTGATATCAAAGCTAGTGAAATTAATGCTTTTTACGATTATTTATAAAAAAATTGATTTATATCACAAGAGAACGTCTTCCAAAGATTCTAAAAATACTACTAAAATTTTTGTCGAAAACTATGTTTTTCTCATTAAAAAATTAATGAGAATGAAAGTATTAGGTAAACTTGAAAGATTTGGTTTTATGAAATTGGAAAAAAAAGATTTTAAACACAATTTATTGATTTCCCCCCCTAAGAAGTTTAATTTCCTAAAATTATCAAAACTAAACGCCTTCAAACAGGTATCAAAATTTGTTTTTTCCCACCCTTTTTCAGTATTCTAATTTTTATTTTTAAATAAGATAAAATATTATTTAATTTATTTTATCAACTTTTAAAACTAAAATAAACCCCATTTTCAACAATTTTATGCGAAATGAAAATTTTATTTTAAAAAAACCCAAAAAGAAAGAAATCAATCTTCATAATCTTTATTTAAAGAATCTAGAAAAAAAAAATTTTTTTTATCAAAGAATAAGTTTAATTGATTCAGGAACATATGGTAAAGTTTTTAAGGTAAAAAAGCCAAACTTTAACAAGTTATATGCTTGCAAAGAAATTAAACTTTTAGAAAAGAAAAACAATTTAAATCTTACGTCTCTCCGTGAAATAAATTTACTTTTATCCATAAATCATCCTAATATAATTTTTGTTCGGGAAGCTAAGATGAATTTTTCAGGGGAAAAATTTTTTATCATCATGGAATACTGTAATTTTGATATAAAATCAATTTTGGAATCACAAACCAAATTTTCTATGGTTCAAGTTAAAATGATATTCAGACAATTATTAATAGGAATTTCGACTCTTCATGATAATTTCATAATTCATAGAGATTTAAAAACCAGTAATATATTGTTAAGTAAAAGAGGGATTTTAAAAATCTGTGATTTTGGTATGGCACGGTTGTTAAATATTAATTCAATTTTGATGAGCCAAGAGGTCGTTACTTTATGGTATAGACCTCCTGAGATACTCCTTGGACAAAAAGAATATACAACTTCGGTAGATTTATGGGCGTTGGGTTGTATTTTATCAGAAATAATTACGTCTAAAGTTTTATTCCCTGGTAACTCAGAATTAGATCAATTAACCAAAATTTTTAGTATTTTAGGAACCCCTACTTCGGATATTTGGCTTAATTTACATTTTCTGGCTTCGACTAAAAAGATCATTTTTCCATTACAGCCTTACAATGGCTTTTTCTCTAAAATGTATGGAAAAATGGATTTATTAACAATCGATTTGATCCAAAAATTTCTTGTTTATGATCCAGACAAGCGAATTTCGGCTAATATTGCGCTAAGACACCCTTTTTTTAAAATTTAAATTTTTAAAAAAAAAAAGCTCTGACAAGTAAAATTTTTTTTTTTTTTTTCTTTTTAAAAATAGTAAAAATTCGAGTTCAAATTCCGAGATAATTGGTATAAAAAAAAATAAAATTAACCTTGAAAAAAGATTGTATAATTTTTAAATTAGTTTTTTTATTTCTTTTAAAATTTTTTTTTAGAAATAAAAAAAGAAATAAATTTTAAACCCATTTATTATTTTAATATTTACCCCGCTCTGACTCGAAATCTTCTCATCCAGTTAAAGTATTTTATTTTTAAATTTGCATGATTATTGATCAATTGGAAATAGAAGGTTTTAAATCGTATAAAGAAAAAACTATTTTAAAAAATTTTGGAGATCACTTTAATGCAATTACTGGAAATAATGGGTGTGGTAAGTCGAACATTCTTGATTCAATTTGTTTTGTTTTAGGTATATCTAATTTAAATATAATTAGAGCTTCAAGGATCGAAGATTTGATTTACCAGGATGAAAATTTAAAATTAAATTCTGCGAAAGTAACTTTAATGTTAAAAGATTCAGAAATTCAAAAATTCGGTGATAAAGTTCTAAGAAATAAGAAATCAATTAGTATTTCCCGGACCATATTCATCTCAGGAAAAAATAGATATTCTTTAGGGGGTATAAGAGTGGCTCCGGGTAAAATTTTGAATTTCCTTTATTCTGTTAATTTAAATATCACCTATCCCCACTTTATAATACACCAAGGACATATTTCTAAAGTTTCTTTAATGACACAAACTGAACTATTAGATTTGGTTGAAAATTCAATTGGAACCAAGTTATTCGAATCAAAGAAAAAATTAGCGGTAGAAACTATAAGAAATAAAAAAGAAAGATTAAAATCTATACATGAAATAATGAATGATAATATAAGACCAATAATAGAAAATTCAAAAAGGGTTTTAATAGATTTAAAAAAAAAAAATTATAATAAATACATAGAAGATAAATTTATTCTATTCCATAGATTTTTTAAAAATTTGAAAAATTTTAAGGAGATTTCAGAAATAAAAAATCGAAAAATTAACTTTTCAAAATTTAATTCAAAAAAATCATTAGAAATAATTTCTTTTTCCAGATCGAAATTTAATTCTAAAGGGAAAAATGATCGAAAAAAAAATTTTAATTTAATAAATTTGATAAAAAATATTGTCATAAAGTTCAAAAATATTAAAAAAAGTGTTAAAATTTTTAATCTTTTACAAAAGTTGAAAAAAATCAGGAAACGAATATTTTTTGTATTTAGTAATGAAAATTTAAAAATAGAAAGGTTTTTTTTTCAAAAATACCTTTTTTATAGAACTAAAAATTTTAAAAACTTTCATTTTCTAAGTATAAAAAAATGTCTAGGAGTTGGAAATGTATATGATTATAGCTTTTACCAGAATGATATATTAATAAATTTAATTACCTCATTAAAAATTGATTCGATAAAATACACCTTTTCGAAAAGTTCTATTTTGAATAAAATAAATCAGAAATTCTTCGACCCTCAAATTGAAAATTTTATTCTTATAAGAAGATCTCAATGTAATATTTTTTCTGGAAAAAATAAAATTTTGAAAAAATTATTAAATTCTGATTTTATTAAAAAATTTTTTTTTTTATTTGAGAGCCAATTTACTTTTTTTTTTTGTTTTGAAAAAATATTTGATCAAAATACAAAAAAAAATTGGAATAATAGACAATATCTACTTGGTAGTTTATTTAATATTGTTCAACCTAAAATCCCAGATTTAATTTGTGTATATGAATTTTCTTTTTCAAACAAAATAAGTAGTTTCATAGCAAAATGTGAAATAAATATGGGTGAAAATTTACACAAATTTCAGGATGAAAATAAAAAAAATCTAGTTTTAATCGACAAGACAAAAAAATGTTCTTTTTTAGAAATTTTTTTTTTAAAAACATTTAGAATTAGTGCCTTTTTTGGCTTTCCAAACCGCTCCTATTCAATAATAAATTCAGTTTCAAAGTTTTTCTTATTAAATGGTAGAAATAAAATAAAAAATAATATAGATTTTAAGAAACAGAGTATCGAATTGATTACTTTGTTTGGTGAAATTCTTAAACCATTTGATAATACGTTTTATCTAGGGTCATTTCAAGTTAAATTTAATCGTCTTTTTCATCAAATTCAACTCAATAAATTTTGTTTAGAATGGATAAGAAATTTGTTGGTGTTAAAAAAAAATGAAAAGGTTAAGAGGTGTTTTAAAATTGTTGTTAAATCTCTAAAAAACTCTTTTCTAGATAATAAGAACAATTCTGTCTTTCTTTATCGTCAAAAATTCCTCAAAAAGTTAAAACAAATTTTTTATATAAATAAAAAGACAAGACTTAACACGAAACGGATAACTTTTCTAAAAAGGATCATTAAGTTTTCTTTAAAAAATCTCTATAAGTATAGAAAGCCTATTCAAAATATTGAAACAGAGAAACTAGATAACCCAGGAAGAGAATTCATAAGAAAGATAGTATTTCATAAAGTTTTATTGCTTAGGACGATTATGAAAATTTGTTTACCAATATTATTATTTTTCAGGGATTTTTTAGAATTTTTTGTATCAACGGAAAATTATAAAAAATTTAAACAAAATTATTTCTTCGTTTCGAACATTCAATATGAATATAAGGTCAAAAATGGTATCTTTTTCAAAAATCCAACAAAGCAAAAACCATCGTTTCCAAAAATATTGAAAAATGTAAAATTACACGAAAACCAAGTTCTGAACAAATGGAATTCTTTTAATAAGCAAATTAAAAATTATTTTATAGCTTTTTATGAAAACAATAACAGTTTGTTCACCAAAACTAATAAAATAAAAAAAAATTTCAATGTTAATTTTTTCGAAAAAATATCCTTCAAATATGACATTTTTTTATTTAAGAGATTGAAAATAGAAAAAGATCGAATATATATAGAAGAAATTATTGCACAGCTCGAGAGAGAAAGAGAGAATACAATATGCGTAGCAATCAAAAAAATAAATTCTTCTTTTCGGATAATTTTTAAATCTATATTACCGTTTTATGATGTTAAAATCAAACTCAGAAAAAACATTTTCGGGACAATTATAGGAATTCATTTTAGTATTTTTTCGCTAAAAATTTACAAAAATTTAAATGAATTATCAGGAGGTCAGAGATCAATACTTTCTCTAAGCTTTATTTTTTCTCTTTTGATATTCAGAGCCTCTCCATTTTATATACTTGACGAAATAGACGCGGCTCTTGATTTTTGTTATACTAAAAACATTAGTCAGATGATTTCAATTACCTTTTCGTTTGCACAATTCATAATTATATCTTTGAAAAAACAAATTATATCCGACGCAGAAGTTGTGTTCGAAATTGGAAATAATGGGTATAAAAGTGTTGTTACAAGATTTATTAAACGAAATAAAAAATAAAGTAAAATATTTAATCCACTCTATTTCCTAGTTTTTTATTAAAAATTCTATTTTTTTTTATAATGTATATATTGGCACCCCACCCGCTTAAACAGTCTCTATTTGAAGCAAAGTTAATACATTTTGAAACTATCTTAAAAAGCTCATTTTCGGACATATCGGGCTTCCAGAAAGATTCGCAAGCCCCATATAAACCGTCGGAACTTGAACCTGAAACAGAAAATTTATTAGAATTTGAAACAGCCCCAATAACGTCCATTGAACTAATCACAGGATTTCCTTTTTTATCAATACCTGCCAAAATCGGCTCTGTAAAAAATGGTGTGAATCTATTTTTATAAAGTAAGCGTGAGAGAATATTTGTTATTTCAAAGTGTTCAGGAAACCGGTTTTCCTTTAACAAAAATTTTGAAACTTCTAACTCTAAAATTTGTTTAACTGATGAAATATCTCCTAAAAGACCCGTTAAACCAATAAAAAGACAATCGTGTATTTTAAAAACTTTAGGTGTATTGTTTCCTGAAATATAACGTCCATCAAATAATCCGAGATCTGATGCAATGGCAACACAATCTTTTCCTTTCATAGCAAGTACATACCCGCCCTGTGAATCCATTAATAATCCCCAAGAGAACAAAATTTGGATAGATCTTCTGACTTATCATGTCATCCTTGCGCAGGGGCCATGCTAATCTTCTCTGTATCGTATCCAATTTTAGTAATGGCAATGCCATTTAAAAAAATAAAAAAAATATCAATGTTAATTAAGTTTCAATATAATTAAGGCAAACTAAAATACAGACATGGTGGCCGAGCGGTCTAAGGCGCTGGCTTAAGGCGTCAGTCTGAAAAGGCGTGAGTTCGAATCTCACCCATGTCAAATTAATTTCTTTTTGGTATATTAAGTAATTTATTTTTTAATTGCCTATTAAAACTTTCACCGTAAATTTTGGTCGAAAAATTTGAAAAATAATCAATTCTTATTGCTAAGGTGCATTTATTGGCAAGGTACCTCGAAAATTTAGCTTGAAATCCTTTTTCTACACTTTGTAAAAAATTAGAATGAAAAAGAATCCCGTATTTTGGAGTTTTAATTTTATTTTTAAGGGCCTTGAAAAGAGCCTTTTCTGAACCTAAAATTTGAATTGTTGACGCTGGAAATCTTGTTAAATTTTTTAAGGATCCTGCTTTGGAAATTAATTTGGCTACTAGATTTTCTCCTATTATTTGATTTAAATTTGGGGTTATCGTTGCTACTTTTTTGCAAAGAGAAAAATTAATATAGTTTCTAAATTCTGAAAGATTTATAATTAATGAGGCCAGTCTTTCAATAACTGAAACGTCTGAAGTAGAAATATTTGAGCCAATTGAAATCCGGGAAGAATTAATAATTTCTTCAGATACAAATTCATTTATAATCAAAATTTTCAGCTCTTCTGTTTTTTTCTTGTTTAAACTTTTCCTATTTCCTATCAATTTTACAACTAAAGCAAATAAATATCCATCTTTGACAGTTTTAATAAGTTCTGGAAAATGCCATGTGTACCAATCTTTGCATAACATGGTAAAAAAATTAAGGTCTGAATCTAGTTGCTCTAGAAGGAAATTTGACTGAGTTACCAAGGAATCTGTTTTTTCCAAATTTAATTTCATTTTCGACTGTGAATAAAGATGAGCAACTCCAAGTTGAGCTTTGCAGATATCTCGGTAAAAAAAATCTCCAGAAATTTTTTCAAAATGAAGCCGGATTCCCCGTGAAAATTCTAATATTTCATCGTTGGTTGTAACTTTTTTTTTTATTGTTTTATTAATATGTATTGCTAATCGAGCATCTGTAACTCCTAATTCTATTTGGTCTCCGTAAAGATAAAATGAATTTAAAATAAATTTTTGCAAGTATTCACTGGCTAAACTCCTACAAATTCTACAAGATTCCTTCAAAGCATGATTTATAGATCTAAAAGGGGCAAACGCTTTTAACTTAAAATTTTGAAAAAATATTTCATAATTATTTATCTGGTTTTGAAAATCTCCTTGAATTAAGGAATGAGTAAATTCCTCTTTAAAAGAAAAAAGAGAATACCCGGTAATCGATTCAAAAAGAATTAACATCTA
>Ga0115006_10001175_pt1 | contig 15853 bp, 10 predicted proteins | sample ArcOceMetagenome_3_FD_88943 | JGI IMG/M metagenome (GOLD analysis project Ga0115006, IMG submission 88943) | Marine eukaryotic phytoplankton communities from Arctic Ocean - Arctic Ocean- Svalbard ARC20M Metagenome | ecosystem: Environmental > Aquatic > Marine > Oceanic | place: Arctic Ocean...
GACGGCGATTGAGTTTGGGACAGGAAAGCAATCAACTGCAGGTGGCGACGATATAACTGTGCGGGTGGCGCCCAAAGATGAAGGCGGTGGGGGCGGTGGGGGCGGTGGCGGCGGCGGGGGCGGCGGCGGCGTGGGCGGTGGCGGCGACGGAGGCGGCGGCGACGGTGGCGGCGAGAGCGGTGGTGGCAACGGTGCTTGCCCCGGTGGTGCGGGCGATGGTGGGGGTGATGGAGGCGGCGGCGAGGGCGGCAGCGGGGGCGGTGGCGGCGAGGGCGAGGGCGGAGGAGGGCGTGGTGGTGACGGTGGGGGTGGATGCGAGGGCGGCGGCGGCGAGGGCGGGGGCGGCGCGGGCGCGGACGGCGGAGGGCTCGATGGCGGCGGCGTGGGCGGCGGCGAGGGCGAGGGCGGCGGAGGGCTCGGTGGCGGCGAGGGCGGAGGACCGCTCGGTGGAGGCGGCGAGGGGCTCGAGGACGGAGGCGGTGGGCTTGGCGGCGGCGGCGAGGGGCATGGAGGCGGGGGTGAGGGCGGATGTGGCGGCAGTGGCGGCGGTGGCGGCGGCGAGGGTCCAGGCATGACTTCCTGGACGACTGAGATCGTCGCGAGGCTGGGATCCACCTCGATGCTGGCTCCCATTGCCGCCGCGGCATTCGCGGTGGCCGCAATGAGCGTCGAGACGTCGTAGGAGGGGTCGACGGTGACCGAGCCGCTGGTGGCTGAGGTGTCGGTCGTGGAGCTGTCGGCCAGCACGCTGTCGACGAACTCCTCGTCGCGAATGGAGACGATGAGCACGAAGGTATTCGCGAGGCGGCGCCGCCCCGAGACGCCCACGACCGTCACCGTCACCGCGTCCGCCGGCACGCCCAGCTTCGCAGCGAGTGACGCTCCGAACGCGTCGGCATCAAAGGTCTCGACGTCGCCGCTCACCGTTGCCTCGAATTGGACCGCCTCGACGATCGCGCCCCCGGGGGGGACGGCCGGCGACGGCGGTGGCAGTGAGGGCGGCGGCGGTGAGGGCGGCGGCGAGAGCGTGATGCAAAGGCGCATGTCTGGCGGGCAAGTCGGCGGCTGCGCGAGGCGACTGTCCGCCGGCCTGCAGTAGCGGTCGCCGCCCTGCCGATAGACGCACACGCCCGCATGGAGCGTCGCGACGCTTGCGCCATTGACAAAGCGACCGCATTCGCAGCTGTCGAGGGTGCCGCAAACCCCGCACGTGTCCCTGCACTTCCGCCGGGTCCTCCGGCACCGCTTGGAGGTGCAGTCGCATTGGCCCTTGGCGTGCTTCTTGTTGCACCTCTTGAGGCCCCACCGGTCCTTGCAGCCGGCGACGGCAGGCTCGAGCAGCCCAGCCGCGAAGAGCAGGAGTACCAATGATCTCCGCGCCATGGACGAAGGGGATGAGGCTGCAGACATTTGCTCGACGGGTGGATGAAGCTGTGGGGAGGTTGGGAGGGGCAAAACTACAGAGCGTCCCAAAATAGATTTCCTTGAAAGCGGCAGGAAAAGCAATGATCTAAAATGTATCTAAAGTAAAGCGACGCGTGATATAATTTAGCAAGCAAGCTCAGGAGTGCGCCAAGCAGGCCGGAGAACGTCCTATGACGCTATGAGTGGCGGGCGTCTTCGCCGGTCGACGGCCGTTTCCGCAGGCGGCTGAAACAGGGACTCCCCTCGACGCCCTGACGCCCTGAAACAGGGACTCGAGCAGCGCCCATGTGGGTGGTTGACCTCCTATTACACGGCCACGAAACGCGCGAACGACTCGCTCGGCCCGGACGAAGCACTCATGGTGCGCTGCCAAGCACGACTATAGCCCGCGCACACGCCATGCAGCGCAAATGCACGCAGTGAGCTCATGCGTGCACCGCTCCTTTTCGGACAGCCTCCTGCCAAGAAGGCGTCTGCCAAGAAGCCGGCGGCGGCCAAGAAGACCATCGCCAAGAAGCCTGCCGCTGACAAGGACACGGCGCTCCTGTTTGCACCGGCGGCGGGCTCGATGCTCGACGTGACGGTGCGCATCAAGGCGGTCATCGCCGTGCTCGAGGACGCGCCGGTCTCGGAGGCCAAGGCACAGGGTGCCGTCACCATCCTCCAGGGCGTGCTGAAGATGCTCTGATCCTGCGGAGATTGCCGTGTCCGTATCTAATAGCCATTCCAAACAAACAAACATATAGTCGGCAACGGTCCGCGCTGCCCGCCGGGCGCCAGCCCTAAGGGCACGCCCGCAGTCGCCTCAGCGCCCGTCGTCGAGCGCCCAGTGGTTCAGCGCCCTGACGCCGGCGCGGTGCAGGAGCAGCTGCTGCTGGAACGCGGGGTCGGCGCGGAGCGGTGCGATCTGCCGCTCGAAGGCGGCCACGACCATCTGGTACAGCATCCGGTCGTCGGGCGCCGCCTGCTCGACCGCCGCCTGGCACGCGCGCCGTCGCTCGCCCTCGACGCAGAAGGTCGGCAGGTCGGCGACGGGCAGCTTGGGCTGCACCTTGTCCCACGGCCCGCGCATCGGGCCCGGCCGGTGCCTCCGGTACACGGACCAGCTGAGGAAGCCGGCGCGGTGGGAGAGCAGCACCATCGCCTCGTCGAGACGGTCGAGGGGCGTCATCACGTCCGTCGCCGCCATGATGCGCCGCAGCCCCGCCCACTGCTCGGCGCTGAGCCGGCGCGGCGCGGCGCGCGGCCCCGAGCGGCGCGGCCGGCGCGAGAGCGCGACGCCGCGCTTCAGGCCGCGGCTCGCCTCGTCGCCAAACAGCAGGTGCGTGCTCTGGAGGTTGTACGGCAGCCAGTCGGTGAAGTTGTCGCCAAACTTGGGCTCGGCGCCGCGCTGCCGCTCGAGCACCGCCCAGCGGTAGTACGAGCCGTACCACGAGTACGGCTCGCGCACGCGGACCATCGTCACCACGGTGCAGCGCGCCGCCGCCGCGCTCACGCGCAGCGCCGCCACGTCCGCCCAGAACGTCTCGGTGACGACGTGCGCCTCGACGCACCAGAAGCGGCCGCCCTGCGGCACCGCGCGCACGATCTCCCGGAAGCTGACGTGGTTGAAGCCGGCGCGCGACTTCCACGTCGAGCTGACGTCATAGCCAGCATAGTAGCAGTTGCCGAGCTTGTCGTTCTGCCGCAGCACGCTTCGGAAGGTCGTCCCGGCCGTCTTTGGGATGTGGCGGTCGACGACGGCGCCGCAGGTGGCGTTGGGAAAGGAGCTGTGGGACGCGGCTAAGGAGGCTAGCATCTGCGCAGAGAGCGGTTCCGAGCTAGCCTGAGACTCGGCTTCGAAGCATGTGCCACAGTATTGTTCCACGGTTATGTAGAGGCCAAACCACCTAGAGAGTTTGCAGACGCGCCGCGCTCGGGCGCGGGGTGGGTGGATCAGCTCAGCACGGGCGCGCTCACGCGCCACAAGTTCGGCTGGAGAGGCCACACCACCCAAAAATCCATGTTATCTTATCGAGAAATGTGCAGCTCCAGGGACGACCATCTCGTGCTCAGCAGCTCAGCCGTGCGTCTCGAGGTCGATCTTCTCGCCCGCCGAGTTGAGCTTCATCAGCGCGCGGGCGTAGGCGACCTGCCGCCCGAGCAGCAGCGACGTCACGCGGCCCGGCTCGCCGGCGCCGCGCGTGGCGCGGCCGACGCGCCGCACGTACTCGACCCCGTCGCGCGGGAAGTCGAAGAGGACGACGTGCCCCACCTGAGGGAAGTCCATCCCGCGCGACGCGCGGTCGGTGCACACGAGCAGCCGCGGCAGCGGCGCGGCGCCGGCGTCGGCGTCGGCGTCGGGCGCGACGAAGGCGGCGATGGCGCGCTTGCGAGCCTCGGCGCTGATGGCGCCGTGGTAGGCCCACATGCGGTACGCGGCGCCGCGGCGGTCGGCGCGGCGCAGCGCGTTCTCGACGCGGCGGCACGACTCGATGGTGTTGCAGAAGAGTAGCGCATGCGCGACAGGCGCCTCCTGCAGCTCCTGCAGCAGCGCCGCCATCTTGCGCTCGAAGCCCGCGTCGGCGCCGCTGAGGGCACCCGCACCGCCACTGCTGCTGCCGCCGCCGCCGCCAGCGCCGCCGCCGCCGCCGCCGGGCTTGGCGCCGCTGCAGTCGATGAGCTTCTCTTGCACGCCGCTGACGGTGCGGTGCAGCCCGCGCCCCGTGCGCCGCTCGACGAGCGGGAACTGCGCCTCGATCCGCTTCTGCGACTCGGGCGTGAGGGTCGCGGTGACGAAGGCGACGGCGGCGCGCTGCGGCAGCTGCGCGCGCAGCTCGTCCCACGCCTCCGCGAACTCGGCGTCCTCGTACAGCACGTCCGCCTCGTCGAGCGCGAGGTGCACCAGCCCGCCCAGCGCGATCGAACTGTTCTCGACGTGGGAGCGCAGCCGGCCGGGCGTCGCGACGACGACGTCGACGCCGCCGGCGAGCGCCTTGCGCTGCGTGGTCCACGGGTGCTCGCCCGTGACGACCGCCGAGCGGAGCGGCACGCCGCCCCGGCACAGCGCCTTCAGCACGCGGGTCACCTGCTGTGCGAGCTCGGCCGTCGGCGCCAGCACGACCGCGCGCACCTGGCCGGCCGGCGTCCGCCCCTCGGCGGCCTCGACGGCGCGCAGCCGCTGCACGATGGGTGCGAGGTAGCCAAGCGTCTTGCCCGACCCCGTCTGGTCCGCGAGGATCACGTCGCGCCCCGCCAGGATCGGCTCGTAGCCCGCCGCCTGTACATGCGACGGGTGCGCCGCCCCGCACGAACGCAGCGCCTCGCGCATCTCGTCGCTCGCGCCCACCTCGGCAAAGCTGCGTGGGCTGAAAAAGGACGCGGCGTTGGCACCACGGCCGTTGTTGCCACCGACCTCGCTGTTCCAGACCTTGCCCTTGGGCTCCGCACGCGGCGCGCCCGGCGCCCGCTCCTGCGTAGCGGCGGCATTGCGTCGCTGCGCCGGCGCCGCCGCCGCCTCGCCATCGTCCAGGCGCAGCGTCTTCCGCCGCCGCCTGCGGTCGGCCTCGAGGAGCAGGCTGTCCTCCTCCTCCCAGAAGGCGTTGTTGTCCGCCTCACGGCCACGACTGACTGTGCTGTGCCCACGGCCACGGCCGCCGCGCCCTCGGCCGCCAGACCGGCCGACTGAGCGGCCGACTGAGCGTGCAGTCGCGCCACCGCCACGGCTGCCGATGCGAGGGCTCGCAGCCAGGCCAGCGGTGGACGCGAGGCCTAACAGGAAAGCTAGCACGACGGGGCGACAAATGCGAAGGCCGGCCATTTGATGACTGGCAACGAGCTGCAAGAAGTCGAGGGTGGGTGGGGGGCTACTTCAACCACGGGAAAATACCTGCGCCTTCCACCATTGGAGACCTGGATCTTCCTTCTAGACACTGCCCTGGGTCTAAGCAGCAGCGGGGGCCATTTCACATTTCTAGCTCTAACGCTCTAACACGTAGATCGTACCGGGGGACGCCTTCAACTGTTGGCGAGAGCGGCTTGCCCACCCTGGAGGAGTGACATCAGGGTAGAAGAGGACGTGGATCCGCCGGATGCACTCGAAGAGCCTTGGCTAGTCCCTTGCGAGCCGTGCTGGGTTGTTGACCGTCGTCCCTCGAGGCGGTGCATGTGAGCAAGACTGAACTGCCAGCCTGCCACGCACACACAAAGAAACTTCCTTGAGTGCTCCGTGCGGGTGTGGGTTGGGTTGGGCGGGCGGGGAGACAGAGCTGGTCCTCGTGATGTGGGTCGCACAGTAACGCAGCGTTGACGGGATGTAACGCATGCAGCATGCAAACTGTGTACAATAGCCGAAAAACGTGGTTGTTGGCCTGCCCTTTCTCTGTTGACCGTGTGGCGTTAGCCCAGTACCGTAACCCGGCAGAACGCGAAACCCAGCGGGGCAAAGCAGCGCAGAATCGCAAGAGCGCGCGCTGCTCGCTCGTTTGCCAATGCGCAGCACCGCTGTGTTGCTGCTCGCCGCCGGCGCTCCAGTGCTCGCATGGGCGCCTTCGCCAGGCGTGGCTGAGGAAACTGCGCCCGCAGAGCAGCCTCGCCGTCTTGAGACGGCTCAAAACCCACCGTCCGCATTCAGCTTCGGTGCTCTCTTTGGCGGCAGCTCCGAAGCGCCTAAGACGGAGGCACCGCCTGTATCGAAGGAGGCCACGCCTCCAGACGCGGAGCGCAAGCACGAGGGCAAGCACGAGGGCAAGCACGACGGAGAGCACGAGGGCAAGCACGACGGAGAGCACGAGGGCAAGCACGACGGAGAGCACGAGGGGAAGCACGACGGCGAGCACGAAGGCAAGAACGACGGCGAGCACGACGGCACGCACGAAGCGGATGAGCTGCCGAGGAGCGTTACTTCGCTGAAGGCTACGGACGACGCGAGCGCCCACTCGGACCCTGTGGAGGTGGTCGGGAAAAAGGACACCTTGGAAGAGCTCTATGGCGCGTTTCCGCCGCCGCCGTCGCCAAGCCCGCCTCAGGTGCAGAAGAAGCCCGGCGTCAATTACCTGTCGTCGCTGGCGGGAAGGCCCGACGTGCCGACCAAGTGCAATGCGAACTACAAGATGATGATGAAAATGAGCAAGAGCGCGACGTGCGTGCCAGAGGGCGACCCGATCGCTGGCCAAACAATAAACACGTGGAGAGCTATGCCAATCGGCTGGTATGGCTGCGTTCCAGGCCAGAACAAGGTGTTCGTTGAGTTCCATTGCAGCGGCCGCTTCATGTGCGAAAATGGTGCGCAGGTGCTGTGCGGTTTGTCAAGCACCGTCGGGCGAACCGAATGCGATTGCCCCGATGACCCCAGCTACAGCATGCCAAATCCAGCGTCGTGGTACCCAGGTCTTTGAGAGACGTGGCTCGTCATCCTCCGAATATGCGGGCGATGAACCACGTGACGCGCTTATCGGAAGTGTGTCTTAGTCGCTTACTGTAGATCAGGATGGGTAGACCCACCTGATCTACAGACAGGTTTCTAAGGGCATGTAGAAAGAGGGCTGTCCTCGGCAGGATCTGGACCCTTCGACGGCAGGATCTGGGCCCTTGAAGACGGCGGCCATTGGCGCATCAAGCAGAATCATGGTGGGCGGGGACCTGCCAATGCTCCCAGTGGCACAGCCGCAGAACCCTCAAGTGGCACAGCCGGTCCCGGTGGCGATGTCGGTCCCCGTGTCGCGGCCGCAGGGCGTTCTCACGATGGTGCCCATACCCGCAGGCGTTGTCCCCGGCGGCCAATTCCAGGCGATGACACCGAGCGGCGCGCAGATGCTCGTCACCTGCCCCGAAGGCAGCAAGAGCGGCGATCAGATCCAGTTCATGGCGCCTCCTCCAACCCAGGCCGCTGCAACGGCGGTCGATCCTAACCAGGACCGGTCGATGCCGTTGCGCAGTATGAGGCGTGGCTCGGTGCGGCGGCTCGCGTCGTCATGCGGCGCGAGGGCGGCGAGAATCCCACGAGGCGGCGCGAGGGCGGCGCGTGGGTGCTGGCGGAAGTCGTCGAGACTATTGCGCTCGACATTTTCGGCACGACGGGCCGCCTCGGCACGCTGGTCCTGGAGGTGAAGGTCGATCCAATCAGCAAGGGGGCGTCTGCGAATGCGGAAGCCAAAAACCAGGGGTACGGTGTCCGCGAAGCCTTGCCTTGGTGGCTCTTCAACGCGGAGCTCAAGCTGCCCGACGGCCGCTTGGGGATGGGCTACGCCATGCAGGCCTGCAAATGTCTGATCGACATATCTCAATGCCGAAGGGGCTCCAAGTGCAGGTGATGGACCGCGACGGCCCACACGGCCCCGTCTGCGTGATCAACGACACGACGGTCAGTGACAATCCATGCGCAGTTTGGTCGTCTTGCGATCCGCTCAAGATCGCGGCCAAGACGCGCGTCACTCACCCACAAAGCGCGGACGAGGCGCTCCGGAATGGCTACCTGCGCCACGCTCCAGGCAATATCAACGGCGACTTCTCAAGCTTCTCGACCTGCCAGTGTCTTCTGGGCGTGCCCACGTGGTGCGTGGGGGCAATATTGCTCTCATGCTGCTGGTCTCCGGGACCGTCTTGAACTACCAGCTCCAGGAGGTTCGCTCGGGCAGCGCTGTGCAGGGTGTGCGCTACACTGAGAAGGACAAGTCTGCTTTGTAGTTTGTTCTCCGAAGACCACAGAAACCCGACGGGCGACACGATCGAGTTTTCGGAGCGCGTGCCCCTCGTGCAGGTCCGCAAGGACGCGCTGGCCATCGCTGTCTACACCCTCACCCTCGAAGCAGCGAAGCCTGTGTGCCTGTGTTCGGCGAAGGAGGTGGACCCGCATGATCATCAGCCGTGGGCTTAAAGAAAGTAGGCCGTGGGACCTCGGATTGAGGCGTGTTTGAAATGTCAGACTGTGTGTTTCTCTTTCTTATAGACTGCCATGAATGAGTTCGTCTCACAGTTCAGAGCGGCACTGCTGGCTGCTGCGCGGTGCGCTTGTGCGTCTCAAGCTGCTTGCCCTTCTCGGCGTTGAAGGCGAGTTTGGTCTGCTTCTTGTCGCGCTTGCGCTCCTGCTTCTGCTGCTTGGTGGCCGCCTTGCGCGCGCGCTTATCGGCCTTGTCCTCCTCGCGAGGCCGCGCCACACCGAGGTTGGCCCGCTCGCCCTCCTCGCCCTCCTCGCCCTCGTCGTCGTCGTCCTCGCTGCTCCCGTCGCCGCCCTCCTCGCGCGTCGCCGGCAGCCGCGGCTTGGTGCCCGGGATGGAGATGCCGACGGGTAGGCCGGAGCGCGAGTCGAGCGCGATGACGCTCTTGGGCTTGCGCGGCACGCCGATCTTGGTCGGGATGTTGTCGGTCGTCGAGTACGTCGAGATGATCGTCTCGACGTCCCACTGCTCCTTGGCGGGAGGCTCCTGGAAGAATGGGTGGTCGTCGAGAGGCACATCCGTCTCCGCCGCGTGCGGGTGCAGCTCCTTGCCCGCGTCGTCGCCGTTGTCCTCCTCCTCCTCGCCAGCAGCCGCCTCCATGTCGACGGCCGCACCCGCCTCCCCCTCTCTGCCTCCGCGCGCCGCCGCCTCCTTCCGCTCGACGAGGCCGCGCGAGTCGCCGGTCGCCTTGTCCCACCGCTCGTGCGCGACGCCTCCGTCGATGCGCTCGCGCGTGATCGGCCCAAAGTCGTCGGGCGCGCGCTTGTACGCCAGCGCCGGGTCCATCCGCCCGATGACCGACGAGGAGAGGAAGTCGTCCATCACCTTGTCGTACACGTCGATCGACGCGGGGCCCATGACCGCCGGGTCGAACTCGTCGAGCTCGCCGATGTCCTCGTCGCCGTACTCGGCCATCAGCCGCGCAAACTGCGCGTCGAGCAAACGCTCCTCGCGCACCACGGGCGCGACCGGCTGCCCCTTGCCGCCCTTGCCCGCCGGCCTGCCCGGCATGTAGACCTCCTCCTCCTCCTCCTCCTCCTCCTCCTCATCGTCGTCGTCGTCCAGCCCGCCAAACAGCTCCGCAAACGGATTCTTCTTCTTTCCCGCCGCCTCCGCCCGCGCTACCAGCGACGACGACGAGGCGCCACCCGCCTCCTCGTCCTCTGCCACCGCCGCCGCCGCCGCGGCGCCGTTGAGCGCCGCCGCCACCGCCGCGCCCGCGCTCTTGCTCAGGTACTTGCCCTTTTTGCCGTCGCGCGCTTTCGACGCGGGCAGCATCTCGTTGTCGGTGCGGTCGCGGTTGGCCTGCACCACAAAGTCGTCGTCGATCAGCACCGTCTCGTCCTCGTCGTCCCACCGCTCCTCATAGTACTCTGCGTGCGGGTCCACCTCCTCCGCAGCCGCTGCCGCCGCTGCCGCCTCGGCCGCCTCGGCCGCCGCTGCCGCCTCGGCCACCTCGGCCACCTTTGCCGCCTCGGCCGCCTCGGCCGCCTTTGCCGCCTCGGCCGCCTCGCCCTCCCAGTGCGGCTTGAGCAGGTCCCACATGTCTTCATCGAGGAAGTTCTTCGTCTCCGCCTCCATCTGCTCGGCGACCGCCGCCGTCTCCGCGTCGAAGCCGCCGCCCACGCCCACCTCGAGCTCCTCGTCCTCGTCGGCGCCGAACGCGTCGTCCTGCCCCTCGCTGCGCAGCACGATCTCGCCGCGCATGCTGCGCGCGCTCGCCGCCGTGCGCCCGGAGCGCCGCGTCACGGCCGACGCCTTCGAGCGCGCCGCCGACGCCACCGAGCTCGGCGCCGGCACAAAGTGGCCGCCCGTCATGCCCATCGGCCGCATGTGCTGCTCGTAGTTGTAGTCGGCCTTGAAGCCGAGGTTGTTGAAGCGCTGCGCCTTCATCGCGGCGGCCTCGGTGGGGTCATCGACCGCCTCGTCGAAGCCATCCAGATCCTGCCGAAGACAGCGATCGTGGGGTGAGTCTAATCACAATCCGGCGTGTGCGAGAAAGCAGGACTGGGCCACACCTGCTCCTCGAGCACTGCGCGCGTGCTCTGCGACCCGCGCACGGACTTGCGAGCCTGGTTGCCCGTCTCGGGCAGCGGCGCCAGCACGCGCTGCGGCGCGTTTGGGTCGGCGGACTTCGGGTCGCGCTGGGAGCGGTGGACCAGGTGGAAGTGCGCCGCGGTCGCCTTGTCGATGAAGGGCTGCTTCTTCGGCTGCGGTGGCGAGGAGGGCGGCGCGGCGCGTTGAGAGGGGGGTTCTGGGTTGGATAGTCGGGGCGGGGCGAGAGCGCGCACCATGGTGCCTTCTCTGTGTCGTCGTCGCCAGTCTCTTGTCAACATCATCCATCAACCAGTCGCCAAGGCCCGCACCACAACCTGTTAGCAGGCGACGTGTGTTCGGCGTGGGCGGGCACGCGTCTGGGGATGTACAGGACCTGTACTTGGCGTGAACGTTCTGGGCATGCATGCAGAACAAAAAAGTCTGTCTAACTGTAAGGCAAACAGTCATGACACTCTCTCGTGTCATGACACTCTCGTGCGTGCAGGGGGCGAAACACCGTGTCGATGGGCGTTTGGAGCTGCGTGTAGTTGAGGGAAGCCAACAGCTTAAGTAGCCTATGTTCATAGACGCTGACTGAAACAGCTATGGTCACGCCAGGGCTCAACACTTCAACGCACCCCACCAACGTCGCCAGGAGGATAGGCCGGCCGGTCCTCTAGCCAGCGTCGTTGTGCCGCTCGCCTCCTTTGGAGTCAAAGCTCGTGGTCTTCCGCGCGTTGTTGCAATCCCGTGCACAACCACCGCAGGTTGCCCAGGATGCATGCAGGCCGAGATGCGGAAGAAGACCCCGCTTGAGCGCTTGCGCTGCCCGCACGCAAGCTCCGCGCTGTCGAGCAAGGTTGCGACGCGCGGCATGGGGTGCGCCACCTCCCGTATACACACGGTGATGACGCAGGTGTGCGTCACGAGCCTCGAGTCGAGCGTGCAGACGGGCGACATAATACTCTTCTCGAGCAAGCACGCCGCCTCGCATGTCACCAAGTGCTTCACGGCGTCGACGTGGGACCACTGCGGCCTGGTGATCAAGCTATCGCCGAAGCACGTCTTCATCCTTGAGTACGCCGGTGGCGTCTACCTGTACCCCCTCTTCACCCGCCTCTACTCGTACTACGCTATCCAAGGCCGCGCAATCAAGCTGCGCCGGCTCAAGCTGATCGGCGAGCGCGCTCAGATGCAGCAGCAGGTGGAGGCCTTTGTCAAGGGGGTGCTCGGGCAGCGGCCGCCGTCGATCGAGGAGATGGTGGTGGCGGTGCTCAAGCAGGGGGGCGCGCTGAGCGGCTTCATCGACACGATGCGCGGCAACAAGGAGGTCGAGGACGACCTGTCGACGCTCTTCTGCTCGAAGCTGATCGCCGCGCTCTACAAGCACGTCGGGCTGCTGAGCGAGGAGCGCACGTCGGGCGACTTCCTGCCCAAGCACTTCTCCGAGATGTACGACGGGTACCTCGACCTGCAGGATGGCGCGCAGCTCAGCTCGGAGATCCCGATCTCCTTTGACGCCGTGCAGGCCGAGGTGGAGGAGCTCAAGCAGCAGATCGCCGAGCGCGACCGCGTGCGGCCCGAGGCGATGCTCTCGCTCGTCTCGTCGGTCTACCTGTCGGCGCTAAACGCGACGCGCGAGCTGGGCGCCGAGATCCGCGTGGGCGGCGAGCGCTCGCTCTCGCATTTGCGCTCCGGCCTCAGCGGCTCCTCGGAGCGGCTCAGCTGCCTCGCGACGCGCCCGCACGGAGACCTGCCGCCGACGCGCGGATCAAAGGAGCCCGACGACTCGCCCTCCTCCAAAGAGGACGAGCCGACAGGCGCCGCGACCCTCGCCGACCCGGCGGCCGTCCCGGTCGCGGCCGACGGCGCGGCGGCGCGTGACGAGGCGACGCCCTCGCCGCCGATGGCCACCGGCGGCGGCGGCGAGACGCGGCCAGTGGACGGCGGCGTCGAGCTGCGCTCGGGCAAAATCGTCGACGAGGTCAACAACCTCGACGACGGCGGCATCTACTCGCCCACTGCGAGCGCCATGAGGAGCCGCGGCGGCGGCGGCGGCGGTGGCGGCGGTGCTGGTGGCGGCGGAGCTGGTGGCGGCATGTTTCAGAGGGATCACGGGCTGCTCGGTGGCGACATGGCGGGCGCAAACCCCGTCGGCACGACGGCAGTCAAGCTCGACTTTGGGCAGGGCGGCGTCGTCGCGTCCGGTGTCATCGCGTCGGGCGCGTGAGGTGGGCGGCTGGGGACGCTGCATATCCGCGTTTCCGTGAGGTGGTCTTCGTCGTGGTGGATATTCGCGAGCGGTCGCGGGATGGCGGAGTCTTCTCTTGCCTGTGCAAAGTTGTGTGCCGTGTGTACTGTTACAATTCTGAACAATTGTCAAAGTCCACACATGAAGATCAGGTGTTTGTCAAAAGTCGCTCATGCCGCTGACACCCCTCGAGCGTCCGCTCTCGCCATCAAAGTCTTCGTCGTCCTCCTCCTCCTCCTCCTCGTCCTCCTCCTCCTCCTCGTCCTCCTCCTCCTCTTCCTCCTCCTCCTCCTCCTCCTCCTCCTCCTCCTCCTCCGCCTCCTCCTCCTCCTCCTCCTCCTCCTCCTCCTCGCCCTCGTCGTCGTCGTCGTCGTCGTCGTCGTCATCGTCGCCGCCCGTCTTGGGGCGGAAGTTGGTCGGCTCAATGGCTTCGTACTTCGCCTTCTCCTCGTCAGACAACTTCGCGTACTCAGTGGCGCAAAGGTCGTAATTCTCCCCAACAAGCTTGTAGCGCGTGCCGACGATGATGTCGTCTGTCATGTCGCATGTCACGCCTGGATGGTAGCCCTCGTACTTGTCGGGATCCTTCTGCACCTTCACGAGCGTTGGCATTGGCGCCGTGCCATCGGATGCCTCGATCCACTCGCCGTCCTCGCTCGTCTTTTTGACGTCACGCTCCGCCAGCCACTTCGAGACTGACCCGTCAGTGAAGCGCACCTTATACGGAGTGGCGTCGTGGTCATCCTTGCTGATGAGGCCGTTGCGCCCTTTGTCATCGCCGCGCAGAACCTCGACCGGATCGCCCTTCCTCGGCCGAGACGGATCGGTTGGTGGCAGCGCCGTCATACTCTTGATGCGGTAGTAGTCACCCTCGTCCGCGTCGAGGTTGTCCTTGTCGGCGAGATACCACCACTTGATCTCGTCGATCTCGTACCGCAGCAGCCACACCTGCCCGTTCTTGAAGAGCGCCGCGCCGCCGTACTCACCGTCGCGCACATACAGCCCGTTGCACGCCTCGGTGCCGGCGCCGCTGACGCGGTAGCCGTACGGCTTCTCGCCTGCCTCGTAGTCCTGCTCCTCGTCGTGCTCCTCCTCCTCGTCGTCGTCGTCGTCGTCGCTCATGTCGCTGAACTTGATCGATGACTCGTCGCTGTCGTCGTCGTCGTCGTCGCTGTCGTCGTCATCATCGCTGTCGGAGTCATCGGCGACATCGCTGTCCGATTCATCGTCACCCTCCTCGTTATCTGACAGCAGCACCTCGAGCGTGATCGCGGGCGCCGGCGGCTCTTCCTTGATCGGCGCAGGAGGGCCGCCCTCCTGACGGCTGGCGCCGCGCTCGCGCCCGCGACGTGCGTGCTCCTTGGCGAGCGGCGCGTCGCTAGCTGGCTTGGCCTCGCCGCCTGGCTTGGCGGCTTCTGGCGCGGTGGCTTCTTTGCCGGGCGGTCCACCGCCCTTGACGAGGTTCGCCAGCGACTTGGCCTGGTTGGCCGCCTGCAGCAAGCTCGGCCGGAAGGTCTTCTTGCCGCCCTCCTGCGGCGCGCTGGCCGCTGCCGCCGCCCTATCGGCGCCCTCGACCATGGCCTCCTCCTTGGCCTCCTCGCCCAGCTTGCGCACCAGCAGAGCCTTGGCGCCCTTGGCGCCTGGCTTCGCCTCCTTGGGCCCCTTGGCGGCGCCGCCGTCGGGTGGAGGCGCCGCCGCGCGGTCGCGATCCGACGCGTCGCTCAGACGGCGGTTGCGCTCCTTCTTGGCGAGCGACGCCATGCGGTCTTTTTTCGCAAGCGACTCGGCGCGATCCTTCTTGCTGAGTGAGCCGGCGCGGTCCCTCTTCGCAAGCGAGCCCGCGCGGTCCTTCTTGCTGAGCGACGCCGTGCGCGCCGGATCCTTGTGCGCGTGCTTGGCCTCCTTGGCCTCGGCGTCGGCCTTGGCCTTGGCCGCCGCCGCCGCCTCCTTGACGCGCTGCGCCACCGCGTCGCGCATCAGCTTCTTGCCCTTGTTCTTGAAGTTGCAGTCGGTCACGTCCATCGACGTCAGCGCGGGCGCCTTGGAGAGCGTCTCGGCGAACGCCTTGGCGCAATCGAAGCTGAAGTCGCCGGCGCCCTTGAGGCGGAGCCTCTTGAGCGCCGTGTTGGCCGCCACGACCGTCGCGATGAACACTCCGTCGGCGATGCTGAGGTTGCGCCCGCCATCGTAGTCACTGCCATTGTCATGATCACTGCCATCGTCCCCGAGCGCCGGCTCGACGCTGAGGTCGAGCGCCGTCTCGCCCGAAGCGCCGGTGAGCGTCTGCACGGGAAGCTCGACCTTGTCGATCTTGAGCGTCCTGAGCGTCGTGTTGGCGAGCCCGCCGAGCCCGTCGGCGCCGCCGGTGCCCATGCTGAGCGCCTCGCCGATCAGCCGCCCCGCCGCCTCCTCGCCCTCGATGCCCGAGCCGCTGAGGTCGACGTACGTGAGCGTCGGGTGCTTGGTGAGCGAGGCGGAGATCGCGCGCACAGACGACGGCTCGAGCGAGATGTCCTTGAGCGACAGCCGCGCCACCGTCGTGTTGACCGCCAGCAGGCAGCCCACGATGACGATGTCGTGGCTCTGCAGGCCCTTGTCGCACAGGTCGAGCACCGTCGCGTCGTGCGGCTCCTTGGCGAACGCCTCGAGCTTCTCTCGCAGCTCCTCGTTCTCCGCCTCCTCCTCCGCGTCGTCGCTATCGTCGTCGTCGTCGCTGCTGAACATGTCGTCGCTGTCGGACGCGTCGGAGCGTTTCTTCGTCTTCGTCTTCTTCTTCTTTGCGCCGCCGCCGCCGCCGCCGCCGCCGCCGCCGCCGCCCTCGCCCCAGCCGCCGCCCTCGCCCGCCGGCTTGCCGCGCAGCAGGTCGAGCGGCAGCGCCGTCTTGGCGAGCGTGAGCCGCTTCAGGCTCGCGTTGGTGCAGAGCGCCCTGCCGAGCTCCGTCACCGCCGCCTCGCACACGGCGTTGGCGTCGAGGTTGTTCTCGGAGACGTCGAGCGAGCGCAGCGTCGTGTTGGTGCGCAGCGCGGCGGCGACGGGCCGCATGTCCTCGAGCGAGTTGTCAGAGAGGTCGAGCTCGGTCAGCGTGGCGTTGGCCGCGAGCAGCCCCGCCACCACGACGCCGTCGAGCTTGCCGAGGCGCGCGCGGCTGAGCTGGATCGACGTCTCGGGCGCGGTGCGCTTCGCCTCGAGCATCGCGACCGCCTCCGAGGTGGCCGCGACGCCAAGC
>Ga0115006_10001179_pt1 | contig 15845 bp, 3 predicted proteins | sample ArcOceMetagenome_3_FD_88943 | JGI IMG/M metagenome (GOLD analysis project Ga0115006, IMG submission 88943) | Marine eukaryotic phytoplankton communities from Arctic Ocean - Arctic Ocean- Svalbard ARC20M Metagenome | ecosystem: Environmental > Aquatic > Marine > Oceanic | place: Arctic Ocean...
CCCCCCCCCCCGCACACACGCACACACCAGTTCGTGCATGCATCGACCCGTGGGCGCCAGACCCCGTGGTGCGGGTGGGCATGGACGCCAAGTACGTGCTGGGGGGAGTGATGACCTTTTTACCTGAGTGGTTAGAATTGTGGTGCACTGGCACCTGGCTCTTCTGGTCTTACAAGGGCCCGCGCGGCGCCGCGGCAGGAAAAGGGGCATAGAAAGAGAGAGAGAGAGAGATCGGGGTAGGGGTTTGGGACACTCTGACGGGGCCTCGGTCACGAACGCGTGCATGCGGCGAGTTTGAAGAGGCCACCGTTCGCAGCCAGGGCACGCGCGTACGCTGTACTTCAAGGCGCGGAAAAAATCGTTCAAAGTGTGATGAAAGCGCGTGGCAGGCGAACCAGGGGGGGTCGGGAATCGGGGTAGGGGTTCAGGGTGCTCTGACGGGGCCGCCGGCGCGGTCTCGATCACGAACGCTTGCATGCGGCGAGTTTGACGCTTCTAAGCCTACCACGCTTGGTATGGCTACAAGGTTTAGTGGGCTTTCTGGCGCTCCTATGCCTAGAATACATCAATAAACTTATTGCGAATATCACTGCCTCCTACCTGGGTAGCGCGGTCGCGCTCGGCGTCCTCCTCGTTCACTGTGTCAGCCTTGAATAAACTTTCCTCCTCCTCCTCCTCCTCCTCCTCCTCTCTCTCACCATATATGTCACATGTATCATCATATCAATTATCATAACAATTAGCATATTTATACTTGTGGAGTAACAGAAAAATGAGTTAGGCGAACAAGTTTAGGCGTACAGGCATACAAGTTTACGGCCGGGTCGAAATCGAGTGTTCTGGGTGAAAACAAAAGGGTGTGTGATCGTCTTTGGGACACACTTGGCATCCACTGCATACTCGATACCTATGAACATTTGCCCCATTTCTCAAAATGGCAGAGACGACATCAGACCGATCTTTTTGTGAGGAATATTTTGATGCCGTTTAATTTGCGGAAAGTGCTTGCGGATGGTGGCGCCATATATATATGTACATATACATACATGCATGCATACATAATCTTCCATGATAGGGCGAAACTACGCCGAAACGTGACAGAACCGACGATATTATTATGCCGTCCGGCAGAGCTCCAAGGCGCCGAGTGCAGCGATAGATGCACCATTGTCTACTGCACGAGTACAGGTCTGGCGTCATAAATGGGTAGTGGGCATCATTCGAGTATACGCGCCGACGTCTGTCCGACTCTGTCGATGCATACGTGCTCGATGCGGACGATTTGGCCGTCTTTCGCGCGCAAACGAGCGCAGCAACAGCAACCGAAGACACGGGCCTTCTCTCAGTACGTCTACCATGCAGGCCGCACCGCTGCGACCGCGCGCTGCGCTGTGCGCCGCCGCCTCGTCTCCGCGCTGCAGGAAAAGCCGGCCAGAAGTGGCGCGAACTCGATTTCTACCGAGAAATTCTGAGAATTTCTGCAGATTTCGGATTTCCGATACCGTTCGTGGCTAAACAGTTGGGCTGCGCAATCCGGACAAGGGCAGCGGTCAGGCGTGATGAGGGAGCCTGGATCGAAGATGGGGGCGTGCGGGCAGGCGGCACGGGGTGACACCGGCGCGGAGATCTCCCGCGCGAGCAGCCCGCACGGGCGTTGTCTGGCGGGCTCTCGCCGCGGGTCGGCGGGCGGCAGCCAGGGCGGGAGGGCGGAGACGGAGTGCGAGCCCCGCGGGCGCCAGCGCGGGGCCGCGGAGCGTGCGCGCGCAGCGCGACGCGACGTGGCGGCCACGACGCGGCGACCACGCTGCAGCTGCCTTCGCAGCGCCGTCGCCTCCGCCCTCCTCTGCGTGTGCGCCCTCCCGAGCCTCGCGGGCATTCAGTGGGATAGAGCCATGCCGTTCGAGGGACGGGCCGAGGGGGGCTGGAAGCTGACCGTCTCCGGCTCGTTCAGCGCGGCCCCGGCCAAGTACAAGTGCGAATTTGCACCAATAGAAACGTCGGGCGGGTCCATCGCGTCTGATCCCGTGACGCTGGGCGCTGAGGTCTCGGGCGCGATCGTCTGCGATACGCCGCAGTGGGGGGACCAATTCGCGGCACAGCGGACAAGACTGCGCGTCGTGGATGACGCAACCTCTAGTCCGGTTGCGGGGCCCGGGGGTACTGCAGAAATCATTACCTACGTACTGACCCCTGCCCTTCCCTGCAAATATAGCGTCGTTTTGCACGTTTGCGTGCTGGAGCGAACTGTTCGATCGCACATGCTGACGCGCATGCGATGTCTGTGAGGGCTTGCATGCTGCGTCCTCCTGCAGGCTGCATGCAGGATGCACGCCTTTGCTGACTGCAGGGACGTGTGCGGGGTTTGGCAGACTGCGTCCTGGTATCAGCGCAACATCGATGAGGGGTCGGCTGTGGGCGGTAATGTAATGATGCTTGACGGCTACGGGTTCAATAACAAGGTGTCCGACTACGTGTGCAAGTTTGTGTCAGTTTTGGACCCAACTCGTGTGGCACAGTCATATGTGCCTGCTAAACCCAGTGGCCCCAAGACCCTAAGTTGCACGACACCGCGCTGGCCCTACGATGCACGTGGCGCCGTGGGCCAAACGGAATTGTACCTAGAAAAGGGTGGTCTGCCGATAGAATTCACAGGCGATGCTAACCAGAAACGCTTTACCTTCGGAGACCAATGGAATTCTCTCAGCCACACACAAACCCTGGCAACGTATGCCAGTGAAACACTAGTGGTTTCAGGCGCCGGGTTTCAGGTGGGGTCGACCGAATACTCCTGTGAATTCCAAACTGTGCCTCCCAACATCAAGCTTGGCGTTGCAGGGACTGTGGTCTCTTCAAAAGCGATCGAGTGCATAACTCCACACTGGAAACACAAGGGAGCCCTAACTAATGTGAGAGTGTACAAGCAGAATTGCGCAGGCGCACGTGGAATAGCTGATAATTGCATCACAATCAATATTGTCCAAAACCCCAACGAATTCAAGGAGCTCACTTTCGTTCAGGCAGCGCGGAATATGTCGATTAACACAGCGCTGGCATCGCGCGACGGAACCACCATCATTACTGTGTATGGCGGCGGGTTCGATGCAACCATGAAAAACTATGCCGTTGAATGGAGAGTCGGAAACGATTCAGTCAAGATAAATGTCAACGGCACACGCACCGCATATTCGTTGGAACTTTTCCTTCCGCAGTGGGCGTACACGCCCAATCAGCTTGCGCACGTTACCGTGTTCGCTGGAAGTGTGCCTGTAGCAAATTCTTTCGACTCAACCATGACGTTCATGTGGGAGTCGTCATGGTCCAGTTTCGTCGACGAGGCACCTGTAAATGCAGGCACCTCGGCTGGAGGTGAACTTGTCACCATAATTGGGCAGGGATTCGCTGTCAATGCCACGCAGTCGGCAGCGACTTATTTGCACGGAGTCGGGGTCGACAATGACTATGCTTGCAAATTTACAGATGACAAGGGATTCTATCTCCTCTCCGAGCGGGTCGAACCCGTTTCTCGAACTCAAATAGTGTGCACAACTCCGGCCTGGGGCATGGTGCAAGTTGGTGTAAAGACCACTGTGACGCTTGTAAAAGGTGCATACGAATATCCAGGACAGTCTGTTGACTTCACGTTTCTTTCCTCATGGCAAACATTGTCCGCAACGAGCGGGCCGGTTGGAGGCGGTGTGCTACTCACTATCAATGGAGTTGGTTTCAATGCCTCAAAAACCTTTCAGTGCAAGTTTTCATACAATAATGACGAGCTGTTTGCGTACACGTCACCAGTGTTGCCATTATCAGCCAACCAGGTTGTCTTCACAACGCCACGTTGGCCGTCGTGGCAGGAAGGTCGGACGAAGTTGATTGTGTATGAAGGAGGCGTTGAGGTCCTGCAAATAGTAGATGGTGGTGGTGCTTTGGCAACATACGAATTTACGCCCGCGTTTGTCGTTTCAGAATCAAACCTCGACGTCGAAACTGGTGACGAGGCATACTTCACTTTCTACCCCGACACGAGCCCAACTGGAACGGTGGCCGTGACAATAATCAGTAATGACACTTCTGTTGCTGCAGTCAGCTCTCCGTATACGATGGATGCCGCTAGCGAGATCGAAGACAACACTCGCAAAGTGTCGGTTCGATGCTTGCGTCCCGGGGCAGTCTCACTAGCACTGGCTTCCGACGGAGCCAATTATGGGGCAATGTACCTGGACCAAGTTTTTGTCCGGTGTAGGGCAAGTATCCAGATAGACAAAGACAGTGCATCCATGACACGAGGAAGTGCCACAAACCTCCGTATCAATCTGGACCCCAGAGCTTTCACAGGAAATGTCAGCGTGACAGTGACGTCGAGCGACAACAACATTTTCGTTGCGCAGCCATCCTTGTTGATCTTTCAGAATTACACCACTCGAACCGTGCAACTTCAATGCATCGGTGTAGGAAAAGCCGACCTGCTGCTCCAAGTCGTGTCTGATGGAGGAAACTTTCTCTATGCCAACGTTGCCAGATCGTTTCCCGTCTACGGCATGCCTGGTTACATCCTCCCTGTGACTAGCGTCAACATTTTTCCAGGGTCATTTGCAGAAATCGAATTGGCGCCCGACACACCTTCGAGCCTGAAAGTGGATTTCGTGGTGCAGGTTGCAGATTCAAAAGTTGTCACCGCAGACGAAAAACTGTACTTCCCGGCCATGCGCACAGCTCCCAAGAAATTTAAAATTTACTACACGGGGCCCGGGACTACAACCGTGAATGTGATCGGCAGGAGCCCAGGAATGCTGCAACAGGTCTCTGTGGGATGTTCGACGCCAGATGCCATTCGCTGTTCAGAAAAGTTTGTGCAGTTTGGATGCAATTTTGAGGGTTCAAACTTGACAGGGGGCGACAGCACCTGGAATGCAACCATGAATAACGTCTCTTCAGCATCGGGGGTGACAGATTGCAGGCTATATCGTGGATGCTTTCGAGCGGCATGTTGCAATTCGCCCGCTGGACAACAGTGTACATCAGCGTTGCTTGACGCGAGCTGCAATTTGTACAAAGTTGTCCCAGAGCTTTCCGCAACAGAAGATGCCACTTACGATTTTGGGGCAGTGCCAGCTGACATGGCGAAAGCGGATTTGTTGTACAAAACATGGGCCAAAGGAGTTGATTGTCAACCGTACGTTCCTTGCGCATGGTCGCAGTGCTTCCCGGGGCCTGGCAATTTCGAAAGTGTGACGTCCAGGAGTGTAATCGTAACAGCCTTGCCAGGGTTTGAACTTTCGCCGTCTCCGATGAACTTGCACCAAGGCCGACCGATCCGATTGAGAATTGCGCTTCAATCAGTGCCAACCGGAGCTGTGAATGCTATGATACATCTCGTAGACGCCGACGGAAACGTTGCCATCAATCCGAGTGCGCACGTGTTTCCGAAGAATTTAGTGTTTACGCCCAATGAATTGGTCCAGAATGTAACAGTGCAGTGGCTCAGACCTGGTAGGCTAAGTCTTCGTTTGGTTGCAGATAAGGATTCCAATATATATTCCAATGTCACCCACTTCTTCGAGGACGTCATCTCCTCATCACCGGGGTTCAAATTTACACAGTTTGATCCTACGAGCGACAAAGGTGAACTAAAAATCAAGAACGGAGTCCCAAGCATGTACATTAGAAGGGGCCAAAATTTTGAAATTACAGTGAAACCTGATTTCGAGCGCAAATATGCAATAGACGTGCAAGCTGTTCAAGATCCGAGCGGACCACTGAACATGGAGGTCAATCCATCCTCGATGCGATTTCAACAGAATAGCATGTCCGCCAACAAACTCACTGTTTCGAGTACAAATTCTGGAGAGACCACATTACATGTCAAAAAGCCAGGGGCTCCTTCTGGCGTATCTGCTCTACATGTGCTGTCTTCTGGGGTAGGCTATTCTTCTGGAACTCTTACACTGAAAGGCTATGGAGGTACAGGCTTCGCGGCAGCCTACACGGTTGGAGTCGTCGGCTGGGACTTCTACGCAGACCCTGTTCTGGGGACGGCTGCAGTGGGAGAAAATTATTCATTTCACGGATATTCGACCTTTCAAGTAAACCAGTCAAGTCCATTCAAAGTCGCTATTGGGTCTTGTTTTCGAGCTGCCGAGCCATTGCTGCATGCAGACGGTACTGGAAAGATCACAGGGCATACGGGCGTCATGGTGAAAGGATGTTCACCACAAATCAATGCCAACATTTCTTCCGGCAAGCTGACAGGTCTTGCATTCGATTCCACGTCGTGCCTGGCAACAGGTATCACTTGCCAGTTGAGCCTAGACGCGTATGGAGGAACCGGCTTCAGGGGCTTTTTTCAGACCGGGATTGCAAGCACGGCAATTTCTTCAACGGGATCAGGCTACACATGTAACTGGGCATGTTTTGTCTCGATTATAAGCTCGTCAGGACTAGTTTCGGTCCCAAGCCATGGCAAACTCGGCCATGCTCAAACGTGTCCAGTTGCGGAGCCTACATGTTTGGACGGGTTTTCAGCCTCTGCTTCGCTGGTATACGGTGACGTGAGGGATGTCGAGGCAGATATTCGGGTATTTGCCTTTGCTTCTGCGACTATAACTGCTGACATCTCGGTGCTCAGACAGACGCAGACCGCGACCATCACAGTACTTCCATTGGAGATTCCCACAGGAAACGTGACTTTCAGTGTCACAGCCAGTACTAATCTTTTGCAACTGACTGATTTTCGCTTTTCAACTGGTGCCACTTCGTTGCAAGACGCTGCGAGAACATTTACTGTAACACATATGGGAGGAGGATCCTCGAGGGCAAAGGTATCGATCTATGGCGTTGGAACGGGCAACTTTGATGGGTTTGCGGGCTCCATTGAAATAGACCTCCTTCCTGGTTTCAATGTTTCTGTTGACGCCTTCAAACTCCAGCTTTATCCTGGTTACTTCATCGTCAAATTCGGGCCTGACAGCCCGCCAAACAAAGACACAGAAGTCAAAGTTCATGTGTCAACAGACTTCGGGAAGGATATTCTGCTAGATTCCTATGGCGCCAAATTATTGAACGTGGCTGAAACCCTTGTAATGCCAGCAGGGAGCGTGGCGCTTCAGGACTTGCGAGTCATACATGGCGGATTTGGGGCCGTCAAGATGAGGAATCGCGTGGCGGGCACTGCCACTATCACTTTTTCGGTGAGCGATCCTTCGAGCAATTATGATGGCATCGGGATCGATGGTCCTACCAAGACTATCGCAGTCGACGTCAAGCCAGGGTTTGAGTCAAACATTCAAGATACCTACATGAGGTATCTACAAGCCGACTCGTTGTTTCCTCTGACAATAAGTTTGGACCAGGCGACCACACAGGCTATCAATATTTCTGCTCGCTCAGCCAATGAAACCATTGCGAAGGTTAGCCCCCAGGTCACTGTCCTAGGCGGTCAAGTTGGACCCGTTTACTTTTATGTGGAGCACCAAGGTATCTTAGGTGAAACGTACATTTCCCTGAAAGTGGACACTCCCGGAGGAAATTACGATGCTGTGACTGGAGTAGATTACATGAAGGTGGTTGCAGTGCCGGGATTAACAGTATCATCCAAATTCATTCATCTACAATACGTGAGGCGCGTAGAAACGGTGGAAGTTGGCCTGGACACAAAGCCTGATGCTGACGTCGAGATTTTGCTCTCGAGTTCTGATCCGCATATCGTTGGTGTGACATCATCCATCACCTTTAGGGCACTTGAGTGGACGCCGAACACACGGCAAACCATTATGATCATGTGGCACGGAGTAGGTGATGTTTATATTCAGTGTGTATGCAAAAGCCCGGGTGGAAACTACAACCAAGTCTATCGCACTGATCTCGTCAAGGTGCACGCTTATCGCCCACTGAAAATCTCACGGACAAAAGTGAGAATTCAGAAGTATGGATCTGGCGAATTCTCAGTGAGCACAGCAGTGAAACCACAGAAAGATATCATCTTCACAGTGATGAGCAGCCCGCCTGGCATTGTGGATGTTTCAGGGCCATACCTTATTCGGCCGGGAACGAATGACACATTTGTTGTCAATATGTCGCATATTCGAATGGGTTCCGCAACTGTGCGAGTTTTCGCCAGTTCCCCCGGAGACATTTACGATGGCGTTGCTGCAGACGTGCAGGTTTCAACAATGCCTGGATTTGACTTTTCTCAGCAAGAAATTCTGTTGTACAGCTGCCCCAGGACGTCGCAATGCGTCAAAACTTTCACCTTTGCTCCCGAAATTGCTCCAACTGCCGATGTGACCGTGACAATCACGAGCTCTGACAACACGATCGCTACCGTTCATCCTTCGGTTGTCACATTGGCTGCTGCAAATGGTACGCAGTCAACGCTCCCTGTCACGGTATCTTATGTTTCTTCTGGCTCTGTGTGTCTGAGTTTCGCGGCAACGAGCGTTGGAAATTATGATCTAGTATACTCAGGGGGGGTTACAGTGATTACATTGCCGGACTTCATTGTCGAAAATATGGTCATCACGCCAAAAAATGGCGGACAGTCTCATGGCATTCTGGACTTTGACGGCTTGCATCCAATTATCTATGTGCAAAAGGGTTCGTTTTCGACTTTTGATGTTAGGCCAACTGTAGTGCCCAAGGGTGTGTCTGTCATCCACATTCACAACCCAAGGCCAGACCTCGTTGAAGTGACGTCCAGCGTCGTGTTCAACGATGGAGACACAACTGCCAAAACTGTGACTGTCACTCACAAGGCAGTAGGTAATGTTCGCTTATCCCTCTTGGGAGAAGGGGGCGTCTACGATCGCGCTGCTTGGGAAGCGGGCATTTTGGTCAAAGCGCTGCCTTCATTAGAGTTGTCTACAGAGGACACGTCCATCCGGTATCGATACGCTTACGATTTCATTGTTGGTGCCTTGATGCCGCTGGTAGATCTTGCGTCTGGCTCTCCCAGCAGCGTGAGGTTGGATGTCTCGGTGGAGGACCCTGGGTCGCTGGTGCTCAATACGCCAAGCATTATCCTAAACGCCACAAAGAACGGGACCATCACTGTTACGCATTCTGCGATTTTCTCGGATCCAGCAAATCCATTCGACGGCACAACCAGATTAAGTATCAGAGCCTACGGCCCTGATACAAATTACCATCATGTGGAGTCGATCATCCTGCTCACTCTGGACTTCCCTGGATTCTCAGCTTCCACCAAGATTTTGCACGTTCAGCGATGGGCTGGAAGCGCACTGGTCGGAAATATTTCGAATACGTTAAGAGGAACTGCTCGTGTCTTTTTGACCCCAGATGAAGCTCCAGATTCTGACACTACCATCAACTTTCAGTCGACATCAGAACAGCAACCGCAATGTTCTGTGGCGAGTTTGTTCTGCCCAGTTGAATCTGAAGAATATGTGAATGCACAGACCAAAACTATCGCCGACAGAAACAAACTTGTGTGGTCACCATATGCCAATGATGGCAGATCAAGCAAGTTCATCCAGGCCACTCACGAAGGCGCAGTCCGAAAGGTTGAGATTGTTCCCTTGGCTCCTGCGGCTTCAACATGGCCAGCCGGCGCTGCGTATTTCGATGCGAGCGGTGAAAAAATCTTTTGTCTAGGGCAGGACACATGTCCCGGGTCCCTGAAAGCAGTTTATGCGGGGTTGATAGCGTATCTGCCGAAAATTCTCATCTATAATCATGCCGGGTTCCAAGCGCCGAAGACACAAATTTCTGTGCAGCGTCAAAGTTCAGGGAAGTTTGAAATGAAACTTGACACGATACCCCTGGCAGACACAACCGTCTACTTCACATCTTCTGACCCCTCCATCGTCAGCGTACAGGAGTCTGCATACTTCTTCCAGGGAGAAGATTTCGCGCAGAACATTTCAGTCTTTGCTGTGAATCCAGGCGTTGCGTACATCAGCTTCAGGTCTACCAGTGATGAATTCGATTATGATGGTGCAGAGGCCCTGAGAGTCATCACAATTACTGCAATGAAGGGCATTGGACTTTCCAAGCTCCTAATCCACCTTCAGTCGCCCCCCACGGAAGATGGAAAGGCGACCTTCACCATTTTCCCAGACACCAATCTCGACTACTCTCTCACCGTTGGCATTACTTCCTCGAATACTGCACAAGTTACATGCACGCCTTCTGTCAGCTTTGCACCTGGGCCGGTAATTCCACAGACTGTGACTCTGACCCACATTGCTGCAGGAAGCATTGACAATCCTGTCAAGTTGTCCTTTTCGGTGTCGACGAATGCTGCTTCTGAGTACTCACAGAGCAAGATACTGCCCTCAACAGTGATTCCGCTGGGCTCGTTTCTTTTGTCGCAGACGACGATAAGGGTACAGAAGGCTAGGACTTCGGTACTGACTATTGCCCCAAATGTACCCCCCGATGAAGATGTCGAAGTTTTTATTACGGTAGGAGACACGTCGGTAGTGACAGCAACTACGTCAATCACATTCAATGCGAAGAAGATGGATCCGGTGCCCTTCACTCTGTACCATGTAGGTGCAGGTAACACAAAGCTGAGTTTCAATGCGTCAAGTATTGCAGGAAATTACTTCGGTGCCTATTTGAGCAATGCAGTGCAAGTCGAGGCTCTACATGGTTTCGAGGCATGGACGCGTGTCTTGGGTGTCACCGAAGCAGTCCCGGACACAATTATAACCAACCAACAGCTTCTCGTGCAGTCGCAGCCAACTTCACATCTGTCGTATGCCCATTTTCTAGTCACAACCGACATTATTCCAGACGAAGAAACTGTTGTTGTGGTGAAATCGTCCGACGACGGTATCGTCACCAGCAGCAGCAATGTTACATTTCAAGCAGGAGTGAAGGAATACAAAGCTGTTACTGTCGTCCACGGAGGCCGCTCTGGTATTGCAAATATCTACTTCTCTGCGACTTCTGCTGTAACATCTGGCAACTACAATGGGCTCGAAAGCGGCGACGTCAAAGTGAAGGCCGCGCCAGGATTCGTTTTTTCAAGCACGAGTGTGAACGTACAACAGAACGAGATTACTAATATCACCATAAGGCCTGATTTAGAGCCGACAGCGGATGTGATGCTGACAATTGTGGGCTCGGATCCTTCTGTCATTAATGTCACCGAAAAAATAATTTTTACCGTTTCTGGCGGCGTTGGGCCAAAAAATAACAAGATTATATCAATTGGCTATGAGGGCTTTGGTACAGCTGCCTTAAGCTTTTTTGCACAGGGTGGAAATTTCGAGGGTGTCATTTATTCAAACGCGGTTGTTGCCTCTAGCCGCCCTGGCTTCATAATTTCGGAGTCCCTCATTGATATTCCATACGACGGATCATATACGGTCACGGTTCAGGCTGACACAGTTCCAACAGACGATGCAGTTGTGACTGTCAGTAGTTCGCAACCCGCCAAGGCCGCTCCCACAGTCACGTCCTTTTTGCTGAGGGCTGGGTACCGTGACGTTTTAACGCTGACTATCAAGTCATATTGCTCCGTGAGCCCCGGGAATTGTGCGCGTGCAGGAAAGGCAATCATTGGCTTAACCGTACGCAGCCCTACTGGCAGCGGCAATTACGACGGAGTGGAGTTGCCCGCTGCTGTTACTGCTACTGTTTCTGCTCCTCTTTTGTTGTTCTCAACTACGGCCCTGTATGTCCAGAGCAGTCCCGGATATGCAACGTTCACTGTGGCTCCCACGACACCGCTAAATAAGGATACAACAGTATCTTTCGAATCGTTGGACGCCGGAATTTGTTCAGCTCCTGATCCGATTGTGTTCTTGAAGGATGCGTCGAATGAAGAAAATACGAAGACGGTCAGTGTGGCGCATGTTTCGGTCGGTCAGACCTACGTGAGAGTGTCGATCAAAGAACCATTGGACTCGAATTACGTGAATATAGACCCCGTGCTCGTGTACGTGCGCACCCTTGCAACCCTTACCCTAGAACCCAGCCGCATTACATTGCAGCCGCTCACGAGTCATTTTATCAAGGTTTTCCCGAAGATCGAGATCGACTCAGTCCTGACGGTGAACATAGACACTACGGATTCTAGTGTGCTAACCGTTACTCCCTCGTCACTTACTTTTGTGCCACCTCAGAACCTAATTGGTTCTGGTGTGAATGTTCGAGTAGGTCTGAGAGTTTTGCTTGCAGAGAAGTTTCAGGTGTTTCCTCGATTGGGTGTTGGAACGATTGTCAAAATTCTCAATGACAATTTGGATTTGGTCGCTGTAGACTGGGATAGTGGGCTCAGCGGACAGGAGTACGCTGTGGGAAAGGGCGGCGAGTTCATGCTGGCGCAGTACGAGGACTTGACGCAAACAATCAGAATCTCCCACGTTCATTATGGCGATGCCTCGGTTTTTTTGAAGGGTCACGCCCTGGATGTGAATTATAATGGACTAGACTTTCAAGATGCTGTTGTGGTGCACGCTACTCCGAGTTTTGTGTGTTCATCCACGGATATGGTGCTTCAATATCAAATGTCCACGAATGTGAATGTCCTGCCACGGATCCCGCCGTCAAGCGATATTTCGGTGCAAGTCCGCGTCGTCACGGTTGGAGAGCATGAAGCAGGAGTGGTCCGGGCCTCCTCTGATATCGTACAAGTAACGCCAATGTACTTTGAAATGTATCGTGTGGACGGTACCGGCGCCAAAAATGAGCGTGTTTTGACATTCTTCTGCGCAAAGACCGGCTCGGTGCAAATTGAGTTTGAAGGAACCGGCGGAAACTACGACGACGTGCTGTATCACCCCATTCAGATTCGTTGTCTGCCCGGGTTGCTGGTCAGCCCAACAGTCACCCCGATTTTGGCCAGCCCCAGCGGTTCATTTGCAGTCACTATTCGGCCCAACGTGGTGCCGACTGAACGAGTGACGATTGTTGTCACTGCCAGCAAGCCGGGCGTGGTCCGACATACGCTACGACTTTATTTTGAGCCCTTTGTAGAAGGTCAGGCACAGGAGCTTGCTATTGAACACGCCGGAGGATTTTTTGACGATGACTGCAAAATTTCACTGCAAGGATATGGTGGCAACTTTGATGGCGTGGACGTGCCCGCAGTTATCCATGCCCGAATCGCTCGTCCCGACCTTCTGGTTCCGCAGCGCTCAGTCTCGGTGCAGCCGAACACGTTTACGACTTTTCCTGTGTATTTTGACACTTTTCCATCGGCAGGTACTTACATTACGGCGACTTCTTCGGATACATCGCGGGCGACCATAAATGGGCCCTTGCTGGTATACGATACTTCGCCGCAGTATTTCACTGTCACCCATATCGCACCGGGTGCGACCACAATTACATTTTCATTGAGTGCTCTGCAGCCGGGTTCTACATATTCGAATGTCACGCTGCCTTCCTCACTGTCGGTCGCTGTTGCGGCTTTGGGCTCAGGTTTTATTGTCAGCGCATCCCAAGTCAATGTATTACAGGGGACTCCCCAAACCATTACCATAGGTCCTGATGCCGTCCCGAACTCTCGTGTCGAGCTGACCGTGGAAACTGTACCTGCAGGCATCGTCGATGTTTCGCCTTCTGTGGTGTACTTTGAGCAAGGCAAAGCCTCGCAGTATGCCACGTTCACCCTCACGTGGCAGCGAGCAGGTGACACGGTCATTAACGTCAAGTCGATGGGGGGCAACTTTCAGAGCATTACGCGCAACTCGTTCGTCAGCATCAATGCACTCCCGACGCTTCCTGCGGCTCCCCTGATGGTGCAGTCGACGAGTCTTGTCGATAAGAAGCTCCAGGTCAATTTTGTCCCGCCGTCAACCGATGCTGAGCTCATCACAGGCTACTTCGTGGAGATTTCTGACTCATCTACCTTCACGAACATCATTTTGTCGTCGGAATTGACAAAGAATGAAAGGAGTGCCGTGTTCGGTCCTCTCATTAGGGGCGTATGCTACTTCTATCGTGTCACAGCCAGAAATCGGGCAGGGTTGGGGGCCAAGGCAAATGGCCCGAGCTGCAGTGGCGTCTTTGATTCGCCGTCTGCTGTCAGAGAAGTTGCAGTGAAAACGATCTCCGAAGAGGCCGTGCTGTTGCAATGGCTTCCGCCTACTGACAGTGGAGATGGTTCCGGGGATGGAATCCCAATACTCCGATACACGGTCCAAGTGCGTTTAGAGGACGGGGCATTAAGTGAGCAGATCTCTTCTCCGGCAGATCGACGCTCCGCAGTGCTCAGGATCACCCCTGGGATCTCCTACACTGTGCACATCAACACTGTGACGCCAGTGTCTGAAACCCAGCCGCACAGCGCTGGTTTGCTAGTTGCCTACTCAGGAGCCCCGCTGATATACGATGTGCCGCTTAGGTTTGTCTTCTCTACCACCTCCGTCATTGCGCCGGTTGGCGCATCCACATCGGTGTTGATAACACCGGTCACTCCACCTTACCTTGATGCAATTGTGCACGTTGCAACCTCCAACGATCAGTCTGCCTCTGCGACGCCAAAACTTATCTTCAAAAAGGGAGCTGTGAATCCGCAGTACGTGATTATAACGCACACGCGTAAGGGCGTGACCCTGCTTACCTTCACTCCCGAAGGCGGATATTTTGAGGGCTTTGAGACCGTAGTGACTGTCGAAACGCTAGCTTCTGAGTGACCGACACCAACATGTCGATTTTATATTAAAGCTCTGCAACCACAATGAATTGCCATCGAAAGAGCCTTTATCTCAATGTCCGTTTTGCGTCAAATCACACGATTGAGTTTATGAGAACAAGATAATACCCGCCTTGCGTCGTTGCCTAGCCTCGGTCACCCCCGGTTCGGGTCACCGTTCGTATAAACTCTCCCCAAACTCCCGCCCCCGTCCTCCCTCCCTCCCTCCCTCTCCACTGGACACTAACTACCTCCTGCTAATGGCCCCTTCCCCCAACAAAATTCTGAATAAGCCGACCTGAGGTCCAATACGTAATGCTAAACCCTAGCCCCTGCATATTGAAGGGGAAGGCGTTGGCGTTCATCTTTTCAGTCGTGAAGGACGTGTCGGCTGCGTATGTTTGTAAATAAGGCCATCTGCACATCCGCGAGGATGTCTACCGTGTATACCGCACACAGTGCCGCAGTCCACCCGGCCATCCCTTTGGCTGCCGTCTGTACCCGTGTCCCTCTGGTTCCTCCTTTTCTTCCTCCCCTTGCGCGACTTCGCAATTCCTAATAAAGTCTCTTTTTCTCCCTCTCTCGCACTGCGTCTTCGTCCCCCCCCGTTTACGTTGAAACGTCCTCGACTGCCGTCTATGCCCCCGTCTATATGATCCACCCTCCTTTCTATTGTATGCTACGGCTGCCGATCCCCTTTTCAAGTTCTCTGAACAAATGCTCTGGTGTGAACCAGTGAGAGAAGCCCTGCTTCCTCTCTGGCGCATAATAATGGTGAGTATGTGTAGGCGCGCATGTGTGTGTGTGTGTGTGTGTGTGTGTGTGTGTGTGTGTGTGTGCACGTATGCGTGTGCACAGTTCACCGTGAACTCTGAGTTTCTTGCGAGCTCTACATACATACATGCATGCATGCATACATACATACATACGTCGCTTCCCTGCGTATCCTTGGAAAGATACGCCTCATACCGACTTGGTGCGCTACTAGGTCCTATACACGCAAACGCCGAGTGCAGTTTCAAGATTTAAGCGGCAGCAACACGTTGGTGCAGCTTGAACTTGTTCTCTATGTGCGGGCGCACATCGTCAGCCTCCGCAAAGGATTCCAAAAAGGGCAAAAGCTTGAGCAAGCATCTGCACAGATTGCCAACATGACACCACAGGGACGGAGAGAGAGAGAGAGAGAGAGAGAGAGAGAGAGAGAATGAGAGAGAGAGAGAGAGAGAGAATGAGAGAG
>Ga0115006_10001180_pt1 | contig 15841 bp, 15 predicted proteins | sample ArcOceMetagenome_3_FD_88943 | JGI IMG/M metagenome (GOLD analysis project Ga0115006, IMG submission 88943) | Marine eukaryotic phytoplankton communities from Arctic Ocean - Arctic Ocean- Svalbard ARC20M Metagenome | ecosystem: Environmental > Aquatic > Marine > Oceanic | place: Arctic Ocean...
GCAGGAAGCCCGCGAGAAAGCCCGCGCTCATCGTCCACGTCAGCACGGCCTGCGACATGCTCACGGCCCCGCCAGGGCAAAGCCCTTCGTCAGCTGCGGGCGGCTCTTTTGACGTAAATACATGCACGAACTCTCGACCGGAACTCTCGACCCGACGGTTGAGGGTACGATCCTAAACGGCCGGCGGAGGAAGGCGCACACCTTTATCGAGGGGGGGTGTCAGCGGCACCAACATGGAGCGCGCGCTCAAGAAGCTCTACAGCGACCGCAAGGAGCTGCGCCAGCATGAGCCCGCTTTCCTGCGCGGAGTGGCGAAGGTGCCCGTGCTCGCGCTGGGCGAGCTCCGCACGCAACAGTCGGCCGACTCGCTGCGCTCAGAGCGGAGCCGCCTCCCGAAGATCGCGAAGCGGTGGAGCAACGCTACAGCGGGGGCACAGACGCACCGGTGACACTGCCGCGCCACGCCCCCGTTGCTGTGCGCCCTGCCTCAGGCGTGTGCTGCGGCGCGCCTGGCTGACGCGGGTGCCGCTGGAGCGCGCCCAGGCTCGACAGCGTGTCCAAGGAGCACTCGGCCGACCTGCGTCAGTCGTCCCTCCGCAGCATATCGACCGTGCGCTCGCGGAACACGTCGTCCCTGACGGCCGCGGTGACTGGCGCGCGCTCGCGTGCCGCGCGTCTCAGCGCGCGCCGCCGTGCACCCCTGTGTGCCGCTGCCGCCTCCTGTGCCTGCAGCTGACCCCGGTCCTTGGCGCGCGGCGTGCGAGACCACAGAACGAAGACAAGCCCGAGTTTGTGACGCTCAAGGCGCGCGCAGAGGCAATCAACTTTATGCGCGACGAGAGCGAGGAGGACCTGGGCCTGCAGGTGTCAATGTCCCTCGACTCCATGACCAGTCTGACCAAGGTGCACCGGAGGCCGCTAAAGGAGCACCACGACTCGAAAAAGGACCACGATTTTGGCGAGGACGAAGTCATTGAGCTCAGTGACGAGCCCTTCCTCTTCCATATGAACGGGAGTCCCGTCGGAGCGATGCTCATGGTGAAACTCCTCGGGGTCCGGCGTGCCGACACATTCGAGCTGGGGTCGGCCCTCTTCGACCTCTCGACGATTGCCGTGGGTGCACGGGCCGTCCAGGTTTCGTGTGAGCTTGAGAGCGCCATTTCGCGCGAGAAGAAGCCCTCCATCCGCATTGAGCTCAAGCTTTGCCCGAGGAGGAAAGCGTTCACATTTTCGTACCTGCGGGAGGAGCCGCTGTTTCACTGCTCTGGGTACACGATCACCGCAAACGGGATTCGGCAATTCCCGCACCCGTACAAGAAGAACGGAATGCCGGCAGGGGTCGCGTATGCAAATCTGCAGGTTGTTGGCAAGTTGGCTTGGGGGGAAGATATCGAGGGATTAGAAGTGGTGCGGGCGGTGGACGGAAACGGAGGTTCATATACAATACAAAAATTCTCCATCATGCAAACGTCAGCCCGGAACTACCTAGTGAACAGCCTTGATGGACTCTTGGACGCATTGCCCGAGACTACAGTTCGATTCTTCGATGCTTTTTTGGTCGGCGCAAGGGTGTGCCTGGTGTTGGATGAAAGGGGCGGGGTGTATCTTCGGGATGCTATCCAAGAAACAGGTGCCTGTCCTGAAATGGTGGCCTCGATTGTGTTACGGCAGGTTTTGACAGGCATTCAGTACCTGCACGAGCACAAGAGCCGGTTGCACCTGGACATCGATGCGCGCAATATACTGTGCTTGAAAAATGGCGAATGCCACCTGGGCGGGTTTTGCTACAGCACCAAGCACATCGGGAGGACAAGCAACTTTGCGGGGCCATTTTACCACATGTCGCCAGAGAGGCTGCTAGGACTCGAGTGCTCCTTTGCTGCCGATGTGTGGAGCATTGGCATTCTCGCAATAGAACTAGCGCTGGGCAAAGGACCGTACGACATGACTCAGTTCGAAGGCCCCAACGCACTTTTTGAATTCCGGAAAATGGTGGCTGAAGGGCAGCATGGCCCGTCATTGAAGGGCGTCAAAGGCGTGACAGACGCATTTCGGAGTTTTGTGGCCATGTGCCTGCACAAAAACATCAGCCGAAGGGCCTTGCCGGGTGACCTACTAGCGCACCCTTTTATCCAACGCTACGAATCCTTTTTGCTGCCTGCAGGGAGCTGGCTGTGCAAGCAAAAAAAACCGAATGTTGAGATCTCCTTCAATGTGGAACACCGAGAGCTCAGAAAATAAAATAAAACGAGCGATGTTTACGAAAAAAAATTGGAAGTCCCCACAGATACGGATTATTCGCCTTAAACCCCCTGAGCGCACGACCACACCCGAGTTCCCGAGCACCTTTCTATATACCCAGCTTTCTCCAAAGCACGTGACGGACACCTGAACCCTGGTTTGCACGGCACCTCGAGCGCGGTAGTGAATCTTCGCATGTTCCCATGGATGGGGACTTTGACGCTTCAACGGCGCGTTGAAGCAGGCGATTTGTTCCTGCCTGCCTGCCGCCTCTCCCACTCGACCTGCCACTGTGCGGGCGGAGATGCGACTTTGCCCTCCAGCGTGCTCAAGACACTTTCAATGCGATCATCTAGACTTTCTTCCTTCTTTCCGGATCCAGTGCGCATCCCGTGTCCATGAGATGCCGACTGCTCACCGCCGCAAATCAGAAACGAGCCGGCAAACAGTGGCACACGCACATGCCATTGATCGCAGGTACAGGCGAAAAAGGTGTTCTTCTCACCGAGCAAGTCAAGGGATGCACAGACACCAAACCTCAAGACCCTCTAGGGCTTAAGCATAAAGTCCGTGCCCGAATCATCACTATCGGGGGCTAACTTGAGCTCCTACGCAGAAGCACGTGCACGGAAAAAAGAAAAAGACAACCCACCGCGATGCCGTTTCCATTTACACCTTTCGCCTGGGATTCGTTGCTTTTGGGGTCTTGTCGACGCGAAGACATGCGATTCATATCCTCCCACTCCCGCTGCCATCTTTTGGGTGCATCTGCAATCTTGTCCTGTTGTAGGAGCATGCATGGGAGCACACAACATGAGAATATGGGCGCAGTGCGCTCCACGCCGCGCTCAGAAGAATTTCGTTATTTGTGATAAGATCATAATGATATGTCACCGCACCTCCAAAGTGTTGATCGCAGAATCCACTCGGTGGTCGAAAGAGGGTTCATGTGCAGCATCCTGAACAGGAGATGGCCGTAATCGAAGTTCAATTTCACCCATGAGCTCCATCATCTTGGCTTCAAGCGCCCGCGATAGCTGCTCGCCCATCTGCAATGACGCGTCATATGTCACTCGACAGGATTCGGTCCACGCTCAACATCCACCTTGTTTCAGTTCGGCCTTGACTTTTTGCTCACTGATACATCACAGCAGAGAGCACGCAGCAAACATCGAGCAACAAAGGACATGGCAATTCGTGCGAGAGCGCTTTCATGGAGGCAGGACGTATGAGCCGTATGAGCCAAGGATAGGGTAAGATCAAGGTGCGGACCTCAGCTTTTGTCTCTGATTGCAGCGATACTGCACTGGCGTTCAAACGTGCCTCGATACCAGCAAGTGCAGGAGAGATACCAGCAATGACACCCAGGTTGTCTTGCATGTGGGAGCGATTCTCTAGTTGGATCTCCTCAGTTTTTTTCACCCGCTCATCAAGATCCTTCAGGATCGGCCGCATATCCTCGATGATAGCGCTGCGCAACGTGTCGAAGCTGTCTTCATTTTTCTTCTCAGCCTCGGCAAGCCGGGTTGCAATGTCGCCAAACACCTTTGGAATCACTGCTTCGATGATGTTCACCTTTGCCATGATCTCATGGCTGACATGGTCGATCTGCTCACCTGTCGAGGATGCGCCCTTTGTAAGAAGCTCCTGTATTTGCTTCATTTCATTATACTCCTTTCGTTCCACGATTTCCAATCTCCTAGTGATCGCTGTCAGGAGCAAACCACCCTCTGTGGCGGCAGGTATCTCTTCACCCTGTAGAATGTCGGCAACAGGGCCGCACACAGCAGCAAGTAGTAAATTCACCTTTTCATCTTGTTGGTGCAGCCGCTTCTCTGTAAGTTCTGATTGTTTGTTGATGAGCTCCAGGAGCGCACGCTGATTGGTTGCCGCATGCGCCTCAACCTGCGTGATCTCTTTGTGCACCAGCTCTTTCAAATCTTTCAGACTGCGTGTGGTATCTTGTTGTACCTTTTTAAGGTCCACTTGAAGATCACGGAGGTTATCTATCACCGCTTTCTGACGCCCATCCACCTTCTGCAGGTTTTTGGCGATATCCTGTTTGAGCTCGAGGATGGCCTGGTCTTTCTCCCGCTGGGCCATTTCCGCGGCAGCTTCCAGCTCTTCAGTATCCTGCGGCTTGGCTTGGTTGTAAATTTCGTGTAGAATTACCAAGTCATCCTCGTCCATTTCCTCTTCCCAAATTTCGACGACCTTTCTGTTGCCCGCATGGCGGTCTTCATCCTGGCCACGGTTATGCATGCGATCGATCATCTGCAATTGCTTCAACCCCGCCTCGTCGGCCTTCGCGCGGATTACGAAGGATTTCTGCATTGCATCCTCAGCGTGGCCATCATCTGCACCGAACATTTGGCCATGAACAAGAGACATCACATCTTGTGCACCAGTCTCATGCTCTTGGTCAGGCTTGGGCGCTGGCTTAGCTCTTGAGGCACAATGGCGGAAAAACTTCACGAAGAAGGAATAAAACAAGTACAGGAAGAAAAATGGCGTTCCAAGAAGGCCTAAGGCCCTTGAAATCATTATTCGCTTGTGCGGCTGCCGTTGCAAGAAAGGCACTCTCAAATAATCGAATGTTCCAGCGCTTCCCACGAATACCCAGTTGAGCGGAAGCGACACAGCCATGAAGGCGATCGCGGAGGGCAAGCAAACGAGCAAAAAAAGAAACGCCTTTGTGATGGCAAGTCGCAAATCGTTTGCTTTTCGCTGCCATGTTTTCGTCTTGACACGCATTTGCATGAGCAGGTAAAAAGGCAAGCAGACTACGACACCACTCAGGATCCCGAGATTGAGCGGCTGCGGCAGGCTCGTCATTACAGTGGAAAAATCAAATCTGTCGAGCATTGGATCAGTTGTCGTGTAAGTTGCCATTAGCAAGGCGCGATCTTTTTTCCACAATTGCTCGGACTCGAGACGAATCTCAGCGTACGTGTCTGTCATCAGAGCGATGAGCAAATTGAAAAGCATGACGAATGTACACGCCAAGAATGCAAAAACGACTACCAGAGCTGTCTTTGAGACCTGATATATGACTCCCAAGTCAAATTGTCCCAACGACATATTAAGCAGACTCACCATACTGTACACCGGGTCTTCGTAAGCCTCGATGATTGTAGCAAAGCCATGCTTCACTACATTTTCATCATCTCGATCCAAAGCCCTGAAAATGGTCCTAAGCGCTGTCGAAAAGCCCATGACAAAAATCGCCAGCAGGATCAAAAAGGTAAGAACCCCTGTCGTCATGCCCTGCATGATGCGAACTAGAGGCCCAAAATAGGGGTCCAGGCCAAAAACGTTCAATATACGTATCCAGATGCAAATGCCCGCCATACCCATGTACGTTGAGCTGACACTGCCATCTGGAGTAAATTCGGTCCCTTCAACGATGACTGTTTTGTACCAATCGTCTGCACGGGCATACGCCCACCAACCCAGCATGGAATACATGCCCATGTCGATATAGTTCCACGGGTCGTTTAGGTACCCCATCATCCCACGTCCCAAGTACTCTCCAATCTCAAACACCATACCGCCTATCACATGAACAATCAGGTATATTTCAGGGGGCCCATAACTAAATTCGTACGGGCGTGGCGCATGGCTCAGGTCCAGCGTTACTTGAAAAGCCACAAGCAATGCAACTTGCATCATGATGCCCAAAAAATACATGTTCATCGGGGATGCGATGAGGATCGAGGGGCTCAGCAGCTCAAATAACCTGTCCGGAAAGGTCCAAACGACAACACGAGTATTGCCTACCATCTCGAACTCCAAGAGCAAGTTGCTGAAAATTGTGCCATGCGCAGGATTGTAGTCAAACTGGTACTTGCCTGGCCAGGCACGGCGGACTACATCAAATACGGCTGGACTCGAGACAATATTCAAATCTCCAAGATCCAATGCTATCCCTATCGGCGTCGAACCCCGCATGAAGCTGCTTGAAGCCTTCTCTGGCGTCCATATGGCCCTTTTGGCAATTTTCGCAGGCAAGTTAACCACCATGGCATTCGCCCACTCCAAGCACTGCGTCGAGAGAGTATTGAGTCTCATCAGCAGTATCCCCGAGCCTGCCAGCTCAGCCTCCTTCTTGTACACCTGCGCCATTCGCATCACATGCAGCAATTGGTTATCCGACTCGTAGCCCATTTCTCGCTCCACCCCTCTCAAAAATGCCACGTCGCGTGGTCCACTCTGGGCTTCAGCATCAAGCTCTATGTACGATGCAGCTTCCTCTTCGGCGACCATCACCAAGGAGATTAAGGCACGCAATGCCATTTTCTGTTGCGTCTCGTCTCCCTTTGGCCTATATACCTTCTGATTCAAAATCGCGAGTGCAGGATGAATGTTGAAGTCGCCGTCGCCTGAAACTATCATACACAAATCAGCTGTATAACGTGTCATGTATTCGGCCCGGCAAAGGATGACAAGAGGCTCGTCTCCAGGTTCCTTTGATGGATCAATTCCCTTCAGTTCGTACTCCTTCAGAATCTCGGGGTCGTGATGATTGCCGCACGCGTTGATTGCGTCAGGACTTGCATGCACAAGTAATCTGCATATCTTGATGGACTGCGACGAGTGGGGTGTTGTTAGACATAGTTTGTGCAAGGCCAGGTCCTTGTCGTCGCCCCCTGCAGTCACCTGCGCTGCTTCGCAATATGCCTCCAGCAAAAGGTCGCAGATGTCTATGGAGCTGTCGGTCAGCATGCTCGACAAGCAGAGTAGATGAAGTGGTAACGAGCCGTCGCTGCGCCGTTGGCTGGCCGCACTGCCACCTTCGCCGGCCAGCTGCAAACCAGAACAAAGAACAATATTGTGTCATGTCATGTGCAGACGGGGATTCAAGGGATAAAAGGGTCAAGCATTTCCATACCAGTTGCTTGCATAGGCTGACACTTGACGCTGTGTGCAGTCCGTTACTTGCCAGAAAATGAAGCGGCAGCGAGGCATGAGCACCACCTGCCATTCGCACATCTTGTTAAAAGGGCGTGTCGAGATCGTCAAGCATGTCGCATGTGAAACGCACGCCGGAAGCATTGGGGCAGCTTTTTGGACTATGTTTGCCTGGAACATGACAGGATTCCGGGTACGAGTCGAGGAGACTCATGCACATCTCAACTGAATGGATTTGGTGGCACTTGCAGTCGCACAGAAGGTGAATGGGCAGAAGGCCGTCTGCATTCTCCGTTCTCGTCCACTCTGGACACAGCGACAAGAGCAAGTTGCAAATTTTCCCTGCCCAAGCTTACTCGAGTCAGTCGGGCTCCTACAGTACTTGTCGCGCGGCACCGCATGTGCGATGGAGCACATCAGTACGGCACTTTCGCTGTGCTCGCTGGCTGTTAGTCCACCTCTTTGACTGCTGTGAACCCATGATCCACATTCTTTAACCAACCTGTCCATTCGTTGTGCACCTTTGAACCACAGATGTCGTGTAGGGGCAAAAATTCCTGACTGACTTTGACAGAGGCCTGACTGTGCTTGAGCTTGGCAATGATTATCTCGCATATGTCAACGCAGAACTCTGTGATGTTGGAGTTCGAACACAGCACTTTGAGCGCGGTGAGCCACTGTTTCGTAGTACTACTGCCTTCTTGTCGCTTGGCAATGATCGAGCTTATTTCGACGCTGTACGAGGTGAGGGCCTTGGATTCGCAGAGCACTTCCAGCGGAACAAGTCCTCGTGCATCCTTGGCCTTGACCGAGTCGTCATGAGAGTCAAGCAGGTCACGGCACATCTTTTCCGAGAATTCCGTGTGGTTGGAAGCGTAGCAGAGCACGTGGATGGGGAGCTGCGTTTGTGCAAGAACAATCGGACGCATATATAATGGAAACATACAAAGATGCATTTGCATTCGTACGTCAGCTACTACTGTAGGCTACTTTGTGTACAGAGACAGGCATTTGCACACGCACTTGCGCTCGCACCTCTTTTTCTTTCGTCGACGCAACGAGAGCACTGCCCTGGTATAAATTCAGCAGCTCCGAAAATATCCTATAGGTATTATGCGTATGGTTTCCGGCACCGCAAATGATGTGGAGGGGTAAAACGCCCTGCAGCGTCTTCAGCTCCGCACCGACCTTGCCAATCTTGGAGAGCGCGCTTAGAAGTTCATTGAAAATCAAGTCTGTGTGCGTGGTATGCCCAGATGCACCGCAAAGTCGGTGAAGGGCAATCTGACCGCCGCTGTCATAAGCGCTGATGCTCGATGGAAACGCCTGCACCAATGCACGGAACATTTGAAGAGAGTATTCTGAATGGTGGCCGGCGCCGCACAGGTTGTGCAACGGCAGGGAGCCATCGTGCATTTGAATAGACGCAGGGTTTGACTCCTGATCCCCTTTGAGGCCTTGGACCAAGCGCCTGTATGCATCGTACGTAAGCTGCGTGTGTAGCTTTGAAACGCACAGCAGGTGCAATGGTAGGCGTCCATCAATATCTCTGCTCAACAGCGTTGAAGGAGCTGCCTTCAGCATCTTCTCCAAAATGTGGATAGCGTGCACCGAAAAGAACCCGGCCTCACAAAGCAGATGCAGCGGCAGTCGCCCATTGTCATCAGTAGCCTCCAGGGCACTCGTATCCGACCAAAGCAACATGTCGTATATCTCCTGCGCCCAATTGCCCAGGCGTCAGTGGTGTTGAAACATCGAAGAATTGACACAACGGGGAGCTCCCTGCTGTGCCAAAAATGGAGGCACAGCACGCATCTGCCCGCACGCATGATGCAACGCCCTGCACACAGACCTCTGCAAATTCCATTCCCTGTCGATGTTGGGTCATCGCTGCACACAAAGCGTGTAATGGAACCTTTCCCTTCTTGTCCGTCATCTCGTGCACACTCTTGTTCGCAAGCATCAATTGGCGCGCGCAGTCAACCGAGAACCTATTCAGCGTGGGTGACCTGCACAAGAGGTGCAACGCTGGATGCGCACAACGATCACACGAGTCAATTGCGGTGCTATGTGAAAGTCGACTGCGGTGCAGCACATCCACAACACCAATCGCATTGCCCTGGAAACATGTCTCTCCAGGTACGCCCCCCCTCGCCCAAATGCGAGCATACACATGAACCATTTCCCGACCCTGAGCATGCATGTGAGCATGTAAACCCCCTGATCGCGCGTCCGCCTGCTCGCTCGGACCCGGCCCACTTGCCCGCGCCCTCACCCGGACCGACTGGCCATCCCGTTTACTGACAACAGGCGAGAACTGTCCCACCTGATGCGCCTTCGCCATCGGTCGTGTTCGCACTCTTGGGGTGAGCCTCGAGAAGCTTTCGACACAGCACCGAGGATGCCTCTGTCAAGTTGTGGTTGTGAAGAAGGTGGTGCAACGGCAGCTTTCCTGTCTCATCCTTGTGCGCGATCGCGTCGGGATTACCCTGCATGAGCATTTCACAAATCGCAACCGTATGTTCGTTTGGGTGTGTCGACATGCACAGCGAGTGGAGAGGCTTGTGCGAGAGGTTGTCGTCGGCATCAATCATGCGCTTGTTCGCTTCCAAAACAAGGCGCAGACACTCTGCTATGTTCTCGGAATGCAGCCGCTTTGCGGATGACACACATAAGCGGTGTACCAACGTCGTGCCACGATGGTCTTTCTGCTTGATGCAGTCTTTGTTTGCTTCCAGAAGCCGGCGAAAGATAGTCACATGATGGTCTGACACCGTTGGGTGTGCCTCCACCACAATGCAGATGGGCAGCACTCCACCCGATGGTACGAGACACGTTTCTTCCAGCCCCCCCAGGAGCAGGCGGCAGATTTCGGCGCTATGTTCCGTGAGAAAGTGCGAGCGGCAAAGAAGATGCAGCGGCAGCGACACATATTCTTGATCTGACTCCTTCCACCGAGTTTTCGCAGCGTCTATGTTCGCCTTCAGGAGGGCCTGGCAGATTTCTACTGAGTACATCGTGTGCGCTCTCGCCATGCACAGGGCATGTAGTGGCAGCCGGCCAAGGGGCCCGGTATTTTTGGCCAGGTCTGCGTTTGCCGTCAGCACGCGCGCGCAGAATTCAGCCTCAGCCTGCGAATGCGAGGGGCGAGAGCATGCTGTAATGAGGTCGTCGAGCACCGAGCCTTTTCCGAACTCGGTTTTCAGGGTGGCTGCGTTCTTAATGTTGGTCACTGCTTTGAGCTTGGCATTGATGCTCCCTTGTGGCGCTGCCTTTCGGACGAGGCCCTTGAGCGTGCGCTGGGCCGGTACCCCGCCGGCAGCGCCGTCTACCTCGCCTCCGTCTGCTGGTGACTCCGCTCCCGCTTTGATCGACGGCAGGGCGGCGGCCAGTAACGATTTGGCCTGTGCCGGCGCCGGCCCTGCGTCCTCGTCCCTGTCCCGCGGGCCAGGTACAGGCTTGCCAATGTCGCTCGCCTGCGCGGGTGCGCCTGCCGCGTCCTCAGCTGCGCCATCGCTGCCCTCGTCCTCTGCGCCCCCGGCATGCCGCCGAGGCGCCTCTGCAGACTCGTCCGCGTCCTGTGCTGCGTGCGGTCCGGCGTCCCCGTCGCCGCCTGCAGCGCCCGATACCGGCTGCTGCTCGGCATCCTCCTCCCGCCGTGCGAGCGCGGGCCCCACGCCGCCCGCCTCCTCATCGTCCTCCGCGGCGAGCCGCGCGTCCTGAAGCTGCGCGAGCATGGCGCGGGCGGTCATGGTGCCCGGGCCGCTCGACCCAGCTTCCGTCACTGCACGCCTTTGTCTGCCTTACGGCCGCCGTGCGCAGCACGCGCCGGCCGTCTCATGGCCCCGGCCGCTGCCCGGCGGAGTGGGTCCGGTGTGGCTGTGAGGAATGGAAATTCGAAGACAGATTTTTTTTGCCACGAACAAGTTTTTTTCTTTTTCCCCCCGTTCAAACCGAAGGAAGGCTTGGAGGTGCGGGAGGGGCGGGAGTGGCTTGCCGCGGGGCGGTAAGCGGCAGCGATGGACCGCCTGGGCACCGGCATCCGGGGCGGGGGCCTCGGACCGCTCGGCGGCGGGACGATGGGGCCGCCTGGCACAGCCATGCGGCCGCCGACGGGGCTCCGGCAGCCGATGGGGACGGCGATGGGCGCGCGGATGGGCACTGCGATGCGGCCGGGGTCGCGCGCGGGGCTGGGACCGCTCAACACCAACATCCAGGTCGCAGAGCGGCCCGTGACGCAGCAGGGCATGATGGGCATGAAGCCCATCTCCCAGGGCCCGGGCAGGCAGATCCAGGACCGGTCATACTACATGGGCGAGCTGCGAAAGCGCTGCGACGAGCTGCAGGCGGAGATCAACAAGATGAGCGGCGAGGCGGAGCAGTACAACAAGGACAATGAGACGTACACACGGTTCGAGAAAAAGTACAACACGCTCATTGGCGAGGTCCGCACGCTGCAGGGAGACCTGGCGGACCTCAACCTGATCGCCGACAAGTCGCGCAACAACACGGACCCCCAGGATATCGACAACAACTTCCAGTACCTCAAGCAGGTCGTGCAGACTAGACAGCTCAGAGCGCTCTCGCAGCAACTGGGGTCCCGTGCGCCCAAGCTGTTTTGGCGCCCTATTTGCCTCTGCCCCCGCGGGGCGGTTGGGTGGAGCAATCGGCCGAAAAGTTCGGACCCGCTCGCACGCTCGCACGCTCGCGCTGCTGATCAGTCGGCGGACCCTTCCGCCCCGCATGCTTGTTTGTTCGCACGCGCCACACCGCCCTTCTGGAATGCCGCGCAGCGCGGCGTTGACAGGGCCCATGTGGCTGCCCACTGCGAGCGGAGTGGGTGCGGCACCAAAAAATGCATGTTCTAGCCTGTAGACTCGGAGACGTCGGGGACTGAACCGGCGGTGCGGGTGCGCTGGGGTGAGCAGCAAAACGAGGAGAGGACCCAGCGATGTGATGCCATCCTTCTGCAACGAAAGCACACGGAGATGGAGACGGAGGAGCTCGAGCGAAGAATCCGCGAGTTTCAGCAGGCAGAAAAAGAGAAGCTGAGCCACCTCTCGCCTGATCTGCAGCGAAGGTACGGCGAGCTGCAAGACAATCAGAAACGGCTGCTCGCCGACGAGGACACGCGGCGCAGATTCTTCGACGACTTGTGCTCGCAGCTCGGCGAGAAGGAGGAGCAGTTGAAGGCGGATGGCAAGAAGCAGCGCCTCATCCAGCTGCAATCCAAGAAAAACGCGCTGAAGGAGCGCGTCTCGAAGCTAGAGGCGGAGGTAAACAAACCGGTGCTGTCGGAGGCCGAGATGCGCGAGCAGCTGCTGGAACAGATCAAAAAGGACAAGGAGGAGACAGCATTCTACGAGCGCGAATCGCAGGCGCTCGAGCAGAGAATCAAGCAGGCAGAGGAGGAGCTCGAGAAGCTGGATTCGGGCGGGCCCGCTGCGGATGCTGAGGATGCCAAGAAGTACCAGAAGCTGCAGGAGAAGGACCAGGAGATGTCAGACTTCATTGCCAAACACGATGACACGATGCTCAAGGAGCGGGACGCCATCAAGGAGACAGAGCGCCGCATTGTGCAGCTGCTGGAGCACATCAGCAAGGACCTGGGGCGCAGCCATCAGCTGCCGAGCAAAGAGGGCTACCTGGACATGAAAAACGAGGTCGCCATGAAGCAGCGAGGGCTCGACAATTCGCAGACGACGGCTGAGCGTCTCAAGTCAGAGCAGACCATGCGACAGGCACGCACTCACAAAAGTGCGCTGCTGCATGTGGTCTTCATGTAGTAGATGTTTCAGGGCACTGACCGTTGAAAATTGCAGGCCGAGCTGGACAAGATTGAGAACCTGGACCAGAAGATCTCGATCGAGCTGAAAACCCTCAATGACCGCCGCGAAACCATGACTGAGGAGCTCAAGAAGTTTGGCAACATCTCCCAACTGCGAGAGGACGCTGAGCAGGTTTTGCCCCACCCAAGCGCGCACGGCAAAACCCACACGCGCGCGCGCACAAAGACGCGGCGCGCGCGAGGGCATGCGCGTGCCGGCATGCACGCGCGTCCCGGGCTTGAACGTGGCACCGGCACGCCACAGCGTGGCGCCGGCTCGTTTGCAACGCTGATGTCGCGCATATGCCGCGCCCATGCGTCGTGGCATGCCGGGGGCGCCGCCGGCGCCATGCCCCGGCGCGTCGCAGCCGCTGACTTGGGACGTCGTCTGGCAGAACAAGACCAACATGATGGCGCGCAAGCAGCGCCTGGACAGGATGCGCAAGGCACTCAAGCTCCAGGTGCAGTTGCTCTCGACCGAGTTCGACAAGCAGAAGCAGGCGTTGGCAACCAGCGAGTCGGCAGGCACCCTGGAGGCGCTGGAGCAGAAGCTCAAGCACCACGAGCAAAACATCTACCATCTTCGCGACTTCATCGACAGCAAATATGCCGAGACCGACTACTCTGGCGTGTATGAGGAAGTGAGCCGGCAGGTGGCAGACATCAACACCATGCTGCAGCAGCTGTATTCGACGCCGTACTGATTCTTCTCAAGACACGCACCGCTCATGCCATGATGGAATGTATGTAGAAACGCACGCACGCACGCACGCACGCACGCACGCACGCACGCACGCACGCACGCACCCGCACCTTCCCCCCTTCCCCTTCCCCTCCCCCAACCTTCGTGGTAGAGTGTGTGGCTTCGGCAATGTGGGCCTGGCCTGCTGCAGTGTCCAGAGCAACTTAGGACTTGAAAAGCAACGGCGCGGTTGCTCGACGCAGCCAATTTCCTCCGCGGGATTTTTTTGTAAGTGAAAAAATGCGCCCGCGTGGCCACCTCCGAAAGTCCGAGTTGCCGTCTGTCTCCGCCGTCTGCCGGTGCTTGCGCCCCCGCCCCAGACCGTGGCATTGTGCAATGTGCTTCCCACGAGCTGCGCAGGCCCGGGCCCGGCGGGCCCTTGGCGGCCCGGGGGCGTCTCGACAACTCGCTGCGGACTCGGGACATGCGGCGCCGCTCCCTCAGCTCCGAGTCTTTTTTGCGGGACCTACCGTATTTTTTTTTCTCGACAGACTGGCGGCACCTCGCACACCGGCGCAGCACACCGGACCGCGGACGTCGCGATGGCCAGCCCGCCCGGCTCCCCGGGCCAGACCGGATGGGCGGAGTTAAAGAGCTTGCGCGATTCGGCGACGTTCATCTCCGAGGACATACTGAACTACGAGCCGCCCTCAGAGCGCAGGGCGCGCTTGCGCGCCCGCAACGACTCGCAAAACTCTGCAGACAACTCGGTCGAGCTCTCGAGCAGCGCATCAAACCTCCAGAGCAGCTGCTCCCTGGAGCCGGGCCCGGGAACACCGCCCTTCGCGAAGGAGAACGCTCCGGAGTCGCTGCCCGTCGCGTCAGCCGAGAGCCCAGAGGGCGCCCGGGAGGGCGAGTTCTCGGCGACGCCGTCGCTGTACACGTGGCATCTGAAATGTGACGTCCCTGCCCCAAATGCTGCCTTTCGCTTGACCATCAGCGGCCGCTTCATGGTCGTCACCGTGGGCAGCACGACCCAGCTTGGCCCCGACTCTGTGGCCCTGTTAGCTCGGAGGCTCGTCCTCCCTCTCGATGCAGATCTCTCCGAGCTTGTGGCCAGCTTCCACGAAGGCGAGGTGAAGATCCAGATCGTGCGAAAGGGAGGGGGAAAGAGTGCCCAGCTCTCCCCTGGCCCGGTGGACACGCTCGCGCTCGCCCGAAACACCGAGGAAATGATGGCAGAGTTGTCCGACATGCTTGAGCTCGGCTTTCAGCAGCCAGCTCCCGCGTATGGCGATGACAGTGCACCTGCGCGGCCCCTGTCAGATTCGGCTCTGATGCGTTCGCCCCAGAAGACAACTGCAAGCGAGTTGCCGCGCGACGATGTTATGCCACCTATGAGCGCTGAGCGGATGCCAACGATACAGTCGATCGATCCCGACGCGACAGCACATAGCGCGATTCAGAGCATCTCTCTCGACAACCCCCATGGAAAAGCCAGCGACGCACGCTTCACCATGCGCCACGAGCCAGCAGCACCACACGCCTCGGTTGCTCCGTCGAAGGTGCCGTCTGCCCAGCGCTCAGGCGCGCCACACGCGTCCCTGACACCGCAGCAAGTCGCCCCCGACTTCGCCAATCAATTCACATCTCCTACCGCCACGCCGAGTGACCAAGACAAGGCTGTGCGCGCAGCGCAGCGAAGGGACCAATTTTTGCACAGTGTGGACCGTGACTCCGCGCCAACTGCTTCCCACGCCGAACCAAATGCGGCGGCCGAGGCGGCCGCTCCCCTCTCGCAGTCCACTGGCCGCAACTTGAACTTGAAGCCCCAGGCGCCCGAGTCGGATGTTCTGAAACGCTGCCAGGTCAACTGTCCCGCACGGCAGTTGCGTGTTTGCCGCATACAAATCGAACTTCAAGCTCTCTCGCGCCCCCGTCGTGTCAATCCCGCTTCGACTGACATTTTGGCGTGCAGGATCTCTTAAAGCGAAGCAAGGAGCAAAGCCGAGAGCTCTTCGATGACGTGGCATGGCCGTTGACAGGGGAGGCTCAAGTACGCGCTGCATACACACATGCTGCATTGAACTCAGCCCCTGCTGACCAGCTGCTTTCCTTTCCGGAGCACTCGATGCGCGGATTCCTGGGAGGACTTGGTGCCGAAATTCCTGCTGGACGGC
>Ga0115006_10001181_pt1 | contig 15840 bp, 11 predicted proteins | sample ArcOceMetagenome_3_FD_88943 | JGI IMG/M metagenome (GOLD analysis project Ga0115006, IMG submission 88943) | Marine eukaryotic phytoplankton communities from Arctic Ocean - Arctic Ocean- Svalbard ARC20M Metagenome | ecosystem: Environmental > Aquatic > Marine > Oceanic | place: Arctic Ocean...
AAATACCAAGCTGCATGTACATTGACTTGGAGGATGAAAGTATCTGGCGACCCATTTGGGGGAATGAAGTGCATGTACCTGCTTCTTGGGCGGAAAAGATTGAAGTGCCTGTGCCTTTTCCTTCGACGGAGCACCGAGTGGAGCTCTATGCTCAGGCAAAGCTAGAACTATCCACAGCATCTAGAAAGCTTACGCGGTACAACGATGAGGAACGAACGGAAGAAACAGAAGCAATTGAGGTATTCCAAGGGCGACTGGATTATTTGCTGGAACGGCAAAGTCGCACCACAAGCCCAAACCAGACGTTTACGGAAACGTTTTCAGAATTTCATCCCGCTGGGTTGCGGCAATGGACCGAGACTCTTGGCGTGGAAAGAATCATCGACTTTCATCTTTGGATACGTGCCGATGGACTCGTGTGCAGAAAAGAGAATTACGGCGACGAGAAAATAAGTGAAGAATTCCGTTCCAGGCCAGACGGATTGACCCAACGCATCATTCGCGTTGCAAGAATATCGGAGGGTGACTATGCTCCAAAGGGTGCCTCGATATTGAACAAATCAGACGGAGAAGAGGTGGCTGTAATGGAAATTGAAGAGCATTGCGGAGATTTGGACGATATCAAGGCAAAATTGGAGGCAGACAATGTGGTCACCGAGCAGGCAGTTACCAGCAGAATCTTTCATCTTGTTGAGAATCGAATCAGTGTTAAGAGGATATACCACGATGGAGTTGCCATGGTATCGAACACCGAAAACATCAAGAAGGAGCAGGCAAATGTTTCTCAACGTGCACTGTTTGGAAAGGACGACGCCGAAGACAAGGAAGCAAGGGGCAATAATTCAACAGCCGAAGCTCTCATCTCAGAGCGAGAATCTATTTCAGCAGTCCTGTCTATTCAAGAAGATATGCTACATTTGTGCCGAGTACGATGCAATGAAGAACGAAAGTGGTTGATGCAGCATGACGAGGCCCCGATAAGCTCTATTCCATCGGAGGTACCCAAAGGAGTGGAGGAGGGCTCAGAGGCCAAGCCCAACACGGAACAGCCACGCGACTACCTTGAACCCTTCCTCATCGGAGTTCATGACGTTAATAATATACCCCCCGAGGAAGCCGAGCGCATCAAAGAGGCCTGCCTCGATTCACTGAAAGATCGCTTGCTTCAGCGAGCTCAAATTATGCAATCGAAGCTCGACGAGGAGAAGAAAGAGGTGGGAATGGTAGAGGAATCAAGAGATTCTTTGGATGACGAAGCTGCGTCAAGAATACGGGTTTGGGAACAGAGATTGGAGCAGCACGAGGCACGTTCGCTCGACAAATTTGTTGCATTGCAAGAGACGCTCAATTCTGACGAGCGATTACAGCGGGCAGCGGCTTAGAGGATTTCAATTAAGTCATAGCTAGTAGTCCTAAATGAAAATTAATCTATCTGCTCTAAGCAGCCTCTTCTTCCGACGGGGCAAAAGGATCGACTGACGCAAGAGGCATCATAATCTCGTGGCCAGCCTCACCACTACCATCGATTCCCTCCTCGCACTCGCCGGTGGGCAATGGTGGGAACTTACGCTCCTCTCCACCATCGATGTGGGTGGTGCCCCAAAGGGGCTTCTTCACAGCATCGCGGACCTCCACAAATGATCCCTTGTTGCCTGGCACGGCACCCTTCACGAAAAGTAGGTTGCGCCCTCGGTCGATTTTGACAACGCGAAGATTCTGCATGGTCACGCGATCGGTGCCCATCCGTCCTGCCATCTTTTTGCCTTTGAATACCTTACCGGGATCCTGGCATTGGCCCGTGGAGCCCAAGGCACGGTGTGACTTGGAGGTTCCGTGAGTGGCGGGCATGCCACCGAAGCCATGCCGTTTCATTGCTCCCTGTTGGCATGTTGACGTGTGGGACGATGAATTCAATTCAGTAAGTTAGCGAGTTTGTCAACGGGCGAAGAGATGGATGGCATATTTGCATATTTTTCAGGTCGAACAACCCAACATACAAATGTTCAACGTACCTGAAAGCCTTTACCCTTGCTAATTCCGCTAATATCCACATTCTGTCCGGCGACGAAGTGTCCGGCATGGATCCTCGACCCGGGCTCCGGCATGGCATCGGTCGTCGTGACACGAAACTCCCTCACGATGTACGGCGGCCTCTCGCCGACGTTGAACTGCTCGAACGCCGCCAGGGTGGCCCGGTTGACGTTCTTGGCCTTGCGCTCTCCGGCCCCAACGACGACGGCATCGTACCCATCGGGCCCGTCCGACGTCTTGTTGCGGACGACGACGTTGCTGTCCAGATACAGCACCGTGCATGGATGACGCTCCCCCCACCTATCCCAGACGGGCATCATGCCCACCTTGATGCCCAGGGCGCCGCAGCGCTTGTCCCGGAGGGTCCAGGTCTGCTGGCCGCTGAACTCGGCCTCAAAGTCCGAGAGCTTGTACGACATCTGGAGGGGACGCTTCCGCTGGCCGGGCTTCCAGTCCGAGTACTCCTTGGCCCTGGCGGCCTCCTCCATGGCGGCGAGCTCGGAATCCAGCAGGGCCTCGATCTCCTCCTCGGTCAGGTCGGAATTGACGGAGTAGATGCCGCGCTCGGGGTTGGCCAGGCCGGAGCCGGCGTTCTGCTTCACCTCCTTGGTCGGGTCGGCGGCAGCGTCGGCACCGTCACCTCCGCCACCCTTTGCGCCGTCCAACCGAGGAGAGGTCGTGGAATACATGCGCCTGGACATGCCTCCGACGGGCGAGGCCGGCGCAACAGCAAGGGCGTGAGAGGGACCAATCAACAGGGCGGCACTTGACGCGCCATCATGACGACTCTCGATCGACAGCAGGCCCGCGAAATCGCCAGCACCATCGGCGGCGCTTCCGACCAGGCGCTGAACCGCCGGCGACCACGCGGAGAGGCCACGCCGGCCGGCGGCGGCGGAGGCCGATACCGCTCGGAGCATGGTTGCCCTCTTGTTCTTGCTTTATGATTATTACGAGTATGACGCGTGTGTGCGTGAGGCGAGGGTGGAGCGACGGAAAGACGAGGATACTGAAATGCTACGCGCGCACCGATGTACATGTACATGTACGTACACCATTAGTGACCGGCGACATCTTGCAATCTACTCGACCATGTCGGAACGGAAGAAGATATCCTTCGGGACGGACGTCAAGGAGGGGACGAGAGCGGGCTCGGCCAGTGCCGACCAGCAGGCCCGTCACTCGTCCAACCCCACGACGAAACCCGCGTCGTCCTTCCCGCCCGACACCGTCTCGCAGGCCCGGAGGGCGCGGATCGAGGCCGCCATCGGACGGACCATCCCCTCCTTCCCCGTCCGCGGGGCGACGCCGGATCAGCTGGCCCAGGCAGGAGAAATATCGGATCTGTTAAGGACCGAATTTAGCTTCCGGACGCCGGACCGAGGGTTGGAAGGGCTCGAGGACAGCGACGTGAATTGGAGAGAGGGGAAGAAGCCGGACTACACGGTGAGATGTATTGTTTGTAGTTTGTTCGTTCGATGCATTCCTCGTTCGTGTTCTTTTTGAAGTGTGCATCCCCCGCATTATCTGATCATCATCGTAAAAATGCGGCTCGTCTCGTCTCTGCTTTGTTGATTGAAAGGTGGCTGACCTGCAATACTTTCTCGGGAAGACGAAGAATCACGAAAAGGATTCGCTGGAGGAAACAGTGGAGAATATTGTGAAGACGTGGGAGATGGAGGCCACCCATAAGCTGTTCGAGCAGTGGACGACCGTTGATCATGGCACGTACACGGTCCAGGCCAACGGCGGAAAGATTTGGACTGCCACCGAATCCTCGTGGACTGGAAATTACAATTGGTTGCTATCGTCTTGCGACAAATCTCTGTACGACCATTCCGAGGAAACCTTTGAGTCCAGTCATGGGAAGTTCCGCTATGCCTTTCCGGAGGGATTTCCCTGGGAGGTGTTGGAGGTCTTGAGTCCGCCACCCCAGGTGTTCTTCAGCTGGAGACATTGGGCCAATTTTGCCGGCAACTATAAGGGTCATCATGGCAACGGGCAGCTTCTCACCATGACGGGATTCGGTCTCATTACTTTGAATGATGCCATGAAGGCTACCAACATTCAGATTTTCTACAATCCAGATCCATTTCTTAAGGTATGTACACGAATTATTGTGATGTTTGAATTTGGCCCGAGTCGAGTCTTTTTGAATGACAATGAATGAAATATCACAGGGGCTGGAAACATGGTGCTTCCTTGCTGATACTAAGTCATCATCTCATCCGATAACTTCTTTTCAATGACACGCCTTACATCAGGTTCTCAAGGGAGAACTGCCACCGTCGGCTCTGAATGAAATCGGCGCGGCTTATGGAGAGCCTATTGCAGCGAAAGCGAAAGATAAAACGGCGTTTGCAGCTAGTACTGGTGGCGAGGAGGAGAGTGGAAATGATGACGAAGAAGAGGGAGATGGCGGTCGAGGTGGTAGTGGGGGCGGAGGTGGACGGGGAAAGTGTCCTTTTATGCACAATGCCAAGCATGACATGAAGCCATTGGGGTCAGCAAGCGGTGGGCGATGCCCCTTTGCTGGCTAAATGGATTATCATCTCTACGTATTCATGGTACACGTATAGCCATGTGATGGTCCGAGGCAGTTTTCTTTCTGAGCATGAATCGAGGACATTTCTTCGCCGTTCGGATTTGCGCAAGGGGCACTTACAAATGCCGCATTCTTGGCCTTTTGTGCGACCAAATAAAGTCAATAATCTCATATGCTCTTCGCTCTTCATCGTGGCGATGTGATGTCTATTGGAACCTATTCATTTCCGGATTTCTGCTCTCACGATCATGCGTACGTGTACGTGTAGCGCGTAGCGCAGCGATGGACGCATTTATTTTATCTCTGACTGATGCGTTTCCCACCATTACGAGTAGCATTGCCCGCCCACCATGCTCTACTAGATCTACATCCGTCCGCCCTTTGTACTACTCTACTTAGAGACTAGAGACAATACTAGCTAGTACGTAGCTTGCGCCGGCGCCGATGGCTACATCAACAACCCACTCAACCCCTCTTCAACATGCATTTGTCAACATGGCCCCCCATTTGGCTGCTGCTACTGGCCTGAGCTTACAACCTCCATTGCCTCCTCTCGCTGCGACCGGCATGCACTTCGACGACCAAGGGAAGTGTGTGTTTGGAAAGAAAGCATACTGGGATACCATGTATTCCAACGAAGAAGGTATCGATGGGAGGGCATCGGAGAAATACAGCTGGTATTGCACTTACGATGAATTCGGACCTTTTTGGAGGATGCTCGTACCAGACGAGCATGCAAGGGTTATGATTGCAGGCATCGGCAACGATCCGTCACCGGTGGCCATGTACGATGATGGATATTCGGACATGCTGGCCTTTGACTACTCAGACGAAGGAATAGTACGAGCCAAGCAGTTATTTGGTCCTGATAGAGATAATATCCGCTTGATTACTGCCGATGCGCGTGATTTGCCTATTGAAGATGCTTCGATTGACGCTACTTTGGACAAGGGCACATTGGATGCGATCTACATTACTGGCAAGACGTGTTTGCAAGATTCAACCAAAGAAATAACAAGGGTTACTGCGCCGGGTGGTGTCATTATGTGTATTTCGCGCGTGATAGAGCCTGCTGATTTGATGGGGGCATTCGAAAATAAGCACTGGGATATTATTCACGAAGGAATTTTGGCATTCGCGCCGGACGGAGAAGCGACAATCGACTTAGGCGCCGAATTATATTCGTGGAAACGAACAAGGGCGGCATATGTAAAGTGATGAGACAGGGAAATAGATACAGAGCAACTAGACGACTTTTACTACGGTAGTCTGACATCTGACATGCTTTTTAATTTTTATACGCAAAGAGACGATACTTAATCGCTCTTTCCGCGTCCCTTCTTCACCGGGACTCCCTTCTTGACGTCCTTGGCGACTCTGTTGCCGCGGTAGATGGCGGAGTATCGGGCGAGGGCATCGGACTTAAGGTCGGGGCGGTAGTAGTTGTCGGCGATCTGGGAGGTGATGGTCTTCTCAACTCGGTGGAAGGACTTGTTGAGGGGGGTGACGGGCTGTCCCTTCGAGGGCTGAGTGGAGGCCTTGGAGGACTTGGCGCTGAGGGCAGCACGGTTGTCGGCAGTAGCGGAAACATCAACCGTCTTGGAGTTGAAACCAGAGTACTTGTACGAGGAGATGTTCTTGACGTTGCCCTTCTCAACGGAAAAGCGGACAGTGCCAGATCGGCTGGTCCGGCCATTGACCTTCTTCATGAAGCTGGAGTTGTTCTTGACAAGCTCCCAAACGAGAGCATCCGAGCATTGAACCATTTTGTATTTATTTATTTCCAAACAAAGATACAGCGACTGCAAGGCGTGAGAGAGGGAAGAGGGGAGCATTACAAGTGTGAGAAAATTGCAACAGATATTTTTGTTTCGAGAAAGTGATGCGTCGCAGCAAATCGGCGCAAATTCCGACGAAATCTCCAAAACAGCACAAAGAGGATCTGGCAGACAGCATAACCGGCAGAAGGCGGACGTTGCCTCGCGAATGAACCAACTAGCGGAGCACGGGCCTCGCCGCAACCGCCATGGTGTCCTGCTTTCACTTTGAGCCCATAACCTGATACCGGCACGCGACAGTAATGATGATATTTACATCGAATCCAGTTCATTGGCGCGACGCACGAAATCAGGTCACGGGTGTTTTAATGCGCGCTGCATCGAATACACCCAGTTCAGTCGATATCCCCACAAGCGCCATCCAGCTGCTGCCCCAACCGCCCATGGTCCGCTTACATTCCAGAGAGAAATGGAAATGGGCTGATGAACGGGACCACCAGTATACGGGAACAATGGCGCCTTGAGTCGAGCAAGTCAAAATTAGTATCCGGTAAACCGAGGCGTTTCCGGGTTTCTTATCTGTCATTCGCTCGCATCGCGCCCGGGCCCCGGCATGATTGATTTCGCATTATTTGTTTGCTCGCTCTGTGTTGGAATCCTTGCCAACCGGTAGAGTCTCTACTAACGTAGCTTAGATGTACCAAAGAGGCATCCTAAGTTACGGTAGGAACAGGTGTTGAGATCTAGATTCAATTCTGTTTTTTTTTACGTCTGTGTGTGGTTCTCTCTCTCTGTCCATTGCATTCTCTGCATGGTGGGGTTGGTTGCAGGGTTAGGATCTGATTGATGATGATCTCGTTTCCAAACTACTTGACTTTCTTTCTGCTACACTAATCCAGTGGTACTTCCCTCAAGCCTAGCCATGTCAAGAGAGCCAAGACGTCGTTTCTGGTGACGGCTCAAAACAAGGTAGTAAACGGCGCCGATGACAACGGAGAGGATTGAGGCTCCAAACATTGCAGCACTGATGATGACATCCACTTCAGACAGCTCTTCATCGCCACCCGTATTGTCGGCATCATCCGTGGGTTGCCACACGGTGCCATCGATGGAACCATGCTCAAGACAGGCAGTGACGTAGGTGTTGTACCTAATCTCCTCCGTATTGATTGCATCATCATCATCAGATACTATTTCATCCGAGTGATTCATTGCCATGAGCACGGGAGAAAGCATCAGAAAGAAGTCAAAACAACCATGCAGCATCCAAGCAGGGAAAATGATGCGGCCGAGCTGGTGAGATGCATCGCCCTCGAGGTCTCTTCGGCATACTCCAATGCTTTGAATTGCAGCCGCCAAGGCGTGAACCGGGAATATTGATCTGGCAACGAGAGTGCCAATTTCAGTACCGATGTCCTCCGAAGAAAACACATACTTCAAATTTTCACAGCATGCAAATCCAACAGCCGTGCAAACCATTGCAATCGTGACGGCAACGCCCTTGGAGTTGAGATTTCTCCGAGCTACACCCCCCCCTCGCTCGCCGGGAGACCCAGTGCCATCATCATTGTCGTCACCGCCAATGGTAAATTCTTTATCGTCCTCTTGGTCAGCATTGCTTTTCCTCGATATAGCGTTGGCACCATTGCCACTGCTTGGCGTATCATTCTCACCCATCACATCGGGGTGATCCACCATCCAGAAGCCGAAATATTTACACAATTCTTCAGTCAATGACGCGACTACGAAAGCATTTAAGAGCGCAAACACAACACCAAGCCAGATGTTGTCCTTGATGAGAGTTTTCAAGACTTCTTTCGAATTTCTAGAGTCGTCGAGAGACCCAAAACCAACCTCGATGATGACAGCAAAGAAGCCAATTATGGCTGTGACGAAGCTCACACCGAGTGACACAAGCATCTCAATGATGATTGCTGAACTTGTTGAAAATAGAAATCCCGCAGCGAAGAACTTGACCATTGCATCGAGGGAAATGTCAAATCGATGCCATTTCCAGTAGAGCAAATACAAGAGAACAAATGACTGGAACAGCGTCGCGAGAAGGACTCCCATATTTTTGTATGTAAAGGAAGCGTCGATGCTCGTGAGTGCGTAAATTCCCAAGATCAACAGTACAAGCCCGATCCATTTCATGAGTACGGTGGCCAAGTCGGACATGGCCCGCCAATGCGATAACAGTTTGCCATTGCGCGTTCGTCGTATATCTTCGAGCGCCGGCAAGTAGGCGCTGAATGGCTGGAACGTGACGTAGTCCATCCGTTGCATTTTGTCCGCCGGAACAAGGAGCTCGATTTCTCTTCCTTCTTGGGCCGTTGCACACATTCCACAACACTCACACCAACAGCCGCAGCAGACGCGGCAAAACATGGCCGACACTGTCCGCCAAAGGCATGAGCAAAGATCCCCAGAGGTGGATGCTGCACTATCGTCGCCGTTGTTCGAATTGTCAAGATTGTCTGGGGCCCGAAGGCAGCCGCATGTACGGGTCGCACTCCGTATTTCTGACCTGGTCTTTCGATCCGTTCTGGCACTATTACCGCCGCCGGTGCCGTCATCGTTGGCGTCTGCACCACTATCCAAGTCGCGCAACTTCGATATGATCTGGCTGCGAAAGTTGAATCTGTGCGATGCGGCACGTGCCAGCAAGACAACAACAAATATCAGCAAAGCGGAGAATACGGCAATATGGGCAATTCGCAAATCGGTAAGAGCCGGGTTCACTGCATATGCGTCGATTACAGTGGTCGAATTGAACACGTCGAGATATGGGCCCGATCCGTCGTCCGGAAACGCCTGCTGGCATTTCGTGGAAATCTGGATGTTCTGGATCCGGTTTAATATTTGTTGGTCGGCGACGAACAGCGCGAAGGGCAGCGCCACCCAAATGAGAAGTCGACGCCACCACGGTGGCGGGCGTTGGTCGAGCAGTAAATAGCGGTTGCGGTCGGCTTGAAGGACTCCGCACAGGGCGATGGAGCAGCAATCCGACCTTCGCCCCGGATCCGAGAACAGAGCACAGACGGAAGTGGAAAAGTTCCCCCGATATCGCGGCCGCCTCCTCCTACCGGCATCGCCGCTGGCGCTATCGACCTGAGCGCTCGTGCCTGCGGCGGCACCTGCTGGAGACGTGCGGCGCTGGTACGATGACTCGGCCATGCCAGGAATATGCGGAGCGAGCCTCGTACCCATCTATTGCATTCTCCGGTCTCCGGTCGGTCGGTCCGCGTCCCGCTCGCCCGCTCGCTCGGTCATCTTTCTCCTTTACCTTTTCCCTTTCCCCCTGTTTTACCGATCTGCCAGCTGTCTTGCAGACAGATTGATTTTTTTCAGCGCGTCAATTGAGCGCGTCATCGTCACAGCCAGCCAGCCAAGCAAAGACGAAAAGTTCTTGTTCCCAAAAGGTGAAAGAAGAAGAACTCACCTCTCGGCCCACACATGTGGACTGGTATCCAACAATATCTGGAGCAACCGATGACCATTAGACCAATAAAGGGCGACATGGACGCGCCTATACATAGGAGCGGCGGATGCGGCGGTCTTGTCGTACCTACATCTTCTGCTTTCGCCGTCGGCACAACCGATGCTTCGCAAGATGTGATGATGGACGACATCGTGGAGGCCGCGGAGCACAAATCGGATTGTGGGCTCAACACCACCATCACGAGTGATGAGATTGGCGAAGCGATGGTGTGTGCTCGGTGCAACATGCCCGGATCGGACCTGCGCTTCCTCCCATGCAACTGCACTGTCCATGCGGTAAGTAATAAGGATACGTTCGAACAGGACGACTTTTGCGAGCCGATCTTGCTTACCTCGCCGAGGGCAAGTACTAGTACTCAATGCAATGATCTCATTTTTCTATCATTTTGATCGATATCTCTCTACGTACGTAAATTCAAACAGTGCTGCTTTCCCCTCTCGGTTCTGTCCGAATATACCGACTCGATTGGCAGCCAGCCGGCCACGTTATCTTTATCGAGGAAACGTCCGTCCTGTCCTTTCTGCCAATCGCAGTCTATGTCCGCAACTCCACAAAATTTTGCGCCAATTGAGACTATTCAGATCCTATCCTTGGCATTTGAAAGCCTCGAACAGGCCGGCGAGCTTCGGTATCAAGAGCAGCAGGTCTCGGAGACGAGTAGAGTCAATGGCAAGCGCAAGGCGAGTGGTAGCGCAAGGGCCTTCCCAACCTCGCCTCCGTCTAGTGACGACAACCTCCTGGGTCTAGTTACTGCAGACGACGTCGACAAGGACAAGAAATCGCTTGCCGTCGCAGTACCATTCCTTGGCATTGCACATCATCACGAAGGGGGCAGGACCAGGACGAGTAGTTCACCTGTCGAAAGCGAGCATCGAAGGAACTCGCTATCCTCCTCATCCACTCAATCCTACCGAGCCGCCAACATCGATCATCGCCGACGGATAGGTCGTTGGACAGCGGCCGAGACTGCCTATTCGGATTACCTCGTCGAGTGTTTTGAGGCTGGGACCTTGCCCCTACCACAAGGTGTCAAGTTGAACGAGTTCCTATCAGATGCTCTCATGTGCAAACCTTCGCGTCTCACCAAGAAGATGAAGTCAGCAAAATTATCGATGCGATCCTTTGCCTTTGGTAACTGGACCATGGATAATGGATCCGATGACACAAAGTGCAACGTGTTGTCGAAGCTCGAGGGAGAATTTTTGGAGTCCATAAACTCAGAACATCTTCGCCTCGAGGCTCAATTCAACCTCGAACGAATGTGGCGGACTCACTTCTGGAATCTGTGTCTCCAGATTGGCTTCACTTCCCTTGACATAACCGAGTGGCTCCCAAGCTTGGAAGAGATGGAGCTTAGGTGCGCCCAGGCCGAGGAGGAGGTAAAAAAAGCCGAACGAAGACGGATGGGCTTAGCCTTCAAGCAGGACTCCAGATCGAGTTGTGGTCTTAGTGGAGTCTTCATCGGCGGTATGCCCGGTGCCGCCGTCGCCGCCGCCCAAAGCCGAGAGCTCATCATGGAGTTGCCTCGGACGGAAGTGGATCAGACGTCGAACTGGATGTCCTTTAGGACTTCTGGTGGGCGGTCAAGAGCCGACTCCATGACAATTCCTGTGTCAAGATCTCGATCAGGTTCCATTAATGCACCCACCTTTCCCAATGCCGCAGAAAAACCAACGGTGGGTTCGTCATCTATCCCCAGCCTCGCTGCAAGTACTACGTCACAAGCCGAATTAGAATTTCTCAATGAGATTTTCAGTGCGGAGGGGACTGGTTTCGCCGATCCCTTTGACGCAAATGCAAGACTTGAAGCCACAAAGAATGGGTTTACGAAGGAGTCGGCGGCGGCTGTAGCATCCACTGCTGACGGTTCCTCCAGTGACATGCCATCTTTGGTGTCTATGGAATCTATTCAACAGTCACAAGCCGACGATAATAGCTCATCAAGCGTCGATAGCGAGATTATCAGTAGTGGGGGGGCATATCTTGATGTAATTGTCAAATTTCTGGAACAGATTAAAGCCCCCTTCGAGAGCGCAGAATGCTGGGTCCCATCCTGGCTCCCATCTGATGCCTATGATGGCACGGATGTTTGTGAGGCCAAATCAAACAATGGAGAAGTTGCCCGTGCCACTGCACAACCCCGAGATCTTCAGAACCTGCGGCTTTGTTATGCAGGGCATGCCATTAGAGCAGATGCAGTGTCCCCAAGCGCATCGAGAAATCTCGCGGCGTTTGGAGAGTACAGCTCGCATTTTTCCTTTTCGCCAGGAAAAGGTAAGATTGTGTATGGGTTGTGAATTGGAAGGTTTATAAAAGTGCGATTGGAGAATTGGACGTCTCACATTTTATTTATTTCATCATTGCATGGATGTTTTAATCATCGGTGTCTCTTAACCTACCGTACTTGAGTAGGTGTCCCAGGCCAAGTTTATTCAACAAACTTGCCAAGTTGGGAAAATGACATCCAGTGTGCGGCACCCGAGTATTTCAAGCGTGTGGGAGGCGCTAAGCTGTATGGAATTCGAACTCACGCTGCTTTCCCTGTCGCATCTCCAAGTGTCGGGAGAATTGTGGTTGTTCTCTACTCTACTTCAAATGTGCGGAGAGACGTCAGCCTGGCCCGCAAGATATTCTTCGAGCTCCAGAGGCATCGGCCGGAGCCGCATTGGCGCCTCGTCGTCGACGTAGGTCATGTGGCAAGCAGTTCGTCCCGTGCTGCCGGGCTTCCTTCGTCTTCAGTTCCAATCGAGCAGGGTGTGAAAGGCGGTCCAGAAACCTCTCCCTCTCCCATGACCATTGATGGGCCCGACTCTAGCTCAGATTCCGCTGCTGATGATGACGAAGAAAGGGATATAATCTCTCTTCTCGGCGATCACATCCCTACCAATAATATGCCGGGCGATTTGCTAGCAAAGGGCATGATTTCTTTGCGGATCCTCCTCCTCCGTCCTCGAAATAAACGATCTGATCGCGAACACGAACTACTCGACATCACGAAGCGCTCTTATCGAAGCTACAACAGTTGCATTGTCGCCAGACAGAGGAAAGAGATTGCGCATCTTCTTGCCAGAGACTGGTCCTTCCTCTCCCCACCTCAAGGGGATAAAAATAGCAAGCCAGCCGCCGATAAGAAAGAAGCCAAACCAATTGATGTGCCATCAGGAGCCGACATTGGCAAACCGGCCGGCCTTGCCTCCCTTGTAACTCCCCGATCAGATACCCAAAGTGTTCAATCTCCAAAGAACGAAAGCAAACCTGGCACCGTTGCTGTAGCCCCTCTGCCCCTTCCTCCCTCCTACGCTGGTTCTCAGACGACCGATAAAATCAATTCGCAATCTGCTCGAGGCAACCAAGTCACGGCCAGCTTGAGTAGAAATGATCTATCGCTCGCAAAGGGTCCCAGTTCTGGCGAACATAGGTGCCGCGCTGTGTCTACGCTGTCAGATCCTTCTTCGGCTACTACTCGTATCCCTGCCTCTGCGAAGATTCGTCTGGACTCGTTCGACCATTCACACCATGGGAAGGAGACGGTACCGCCGCCTCCTCCCCCACCTCTATAGAAAGCTCGCACCATAGCCACAACACCATGCACATAAATCGCTGGACTCGTCCTTTTTTGCCCATTTGTATTATATTCTTTTTTGTTCCCACTTTTGATCCGTTTGTACGCATTTATTTATGGTCATCGTCCGTAAATGTCGCACTATAAATATACCATTGTAAATAGAACTAGTTTTTGCAACTATTATAAGTAGATCCCATGAATATGCCCGTCTAATGCTGTTATCGCTACGAGCGAACACAATAACTCTATTGGCTATACAATACCGTTTCGGAAGCTTGAGCTCTTTCGGCCGCCCCCATCTTCTTCACTTCGCAATTTAAGGTCTTCAGATTCGGACCGGCTCGCTTGACGTTCTCCATGCCGCCGTATCAAAGTTATGCCCTCGTTTTCCTTGGCATCGAGCGTCTCTTGGTCGCTCAAATAAACCATATCCTCGTGCTCAAAGCCCAGCAATCCCAGTAATCTGGCGTAGCCATTCACGAGCGTAAACAAACCAAATGCTAGGATGAGTAGCGGTGCATATATATTGAAGCTCGTTCCGAAGAATGGCACCGTCTCCATATTGCTCATTACCTTGGAGAACGCGCAAGTTGTCGAGGATGTGTCATACTTCAACACCAAGAGGTAGTTGTAAATGAGGGGAAATTGCAGACGAACGAGATACTGGGCATTGAACACGAGAGCAACGCCAGGACTTTGTTTCTTCCCACGGAGACAGAACGGCCCAAAGATGCTCAGCTTGAACAAACTACTGAAAATGCACACAGCCATGTAAAGCAAAGGGACCATTGCGGCTATTTGGTACCAGATTCCGCGATTCTCGCCTTTATCCGCGGCGCCAAGAAATAGAGCAAATGGAGACAGGTTGATCGGAATGGCGAGTGTGGCCTCACTCCAAAGGACCATCACCGACATGCCAGCAGTCAGCATGCCCATGGTGCGGTAGCCCGTGGAGCGGAAATATCGAGTCCAGCAGTATCGTATTTTGCCCTTCATGGTGTTGGACTGGTCCATCACGAGCGGTTCTGCCGTTTGCACGCGAGCGTTCCGTCTTGGCGTGACGGCACTATCCGGCGGCGGGGGTCCGTCTCCTTCAGCCAAATCGGCAAACCACCGCGCTTGGTCGACCAAGCTATTCCACTTTTGCTCTGCGCTCACGATATTGGCTTGCGCTCGTTTCAATCTAGCACCAAGCTTCGCCAATGTTTCAATGGACGGAGGGGTGCCGTCCTCTCCCATAAGCTCGGCATTGTCCTCGATTTGGCCATTGTCCTGGTTGCGCCTGTGAGAAGTCGTCCGTCTGCGTTCCAGTTCTGGACTAAGCGTCGCAGTCTTGTCCCTCCACTTGAGGAGCTTGTCCACGCATTTGGTATAGGCCTCGTTCTCGAAACCTTCGCCAGTACCCGCGTGGCCCGAACTTTGTCGGGCATCCTCAATAGCGCTCACGGCAGCATCGATGCTTTCCTCGCAATCTTGAAGCTCCCAAACAGCATCAAACAAGGCCTCGTCGGCACTTCCGGCCATGATCCGAGCCCGACGTAGCTCCGATGCCGGACAGGCCTGACGCCACCACCTACGGGGGAGGTCGACCAAGCCATATCCCATGAGTAAGCACACCAACAACAGACCGTATGTGTTGCCCAGCGCCATAATGACGGGAACGATGTGAATGTCTCTCAGATATACAGCCAGAACAATCACGGACGTGATGCCAACTATGGCCATGAGGAAATAGGCCCTGGCGGCCTTGCGACAACCATCCCTCATTCTTGAGGTTATGGAAAAATATCCGCTTTGAAGAGTCTCGCGCGAGAGAGGCAGGATGGAGAATGCCAAAAACATGGTCGACCAATACGTCACCAACCACGGGACGTAGGTTGCATTTACAGACTGATAATCGGCGTCATTGTTGCCGTCGCTGTATTTTGCGTTGGAAACGCAGAACAAACGACAGAAGGAAGAACAAAAAGCAGACAAAAAGAGAATTCAGCACAGGGCGATCATATTTTGGCCCGCAGTGGGCCTCGAGTTGACCAAATGAACTCCTCTCCCGGCCGCCAAGTATGACCCTCTGGCAATCATGTTGTCTCCGCGCACCGCTTGGAATAAATTTTGAACTTTGGTCTCGAAAGTTCAAGTGGACAGACCAAGTATGCGGTACTCCACACTGCATAAATCAAACATTCCGATCCAAACAACATGCGCATCTTTCGCCTCACCTCGAGTCAACGGACGTCGTCAGGCTCAGGTCAATGGGCATCAGTGCCAGACCGAAGAACCCGAACGTGAATGAGACGGTGACAAGGAACTGGATGAACCACGACGTTCCCGGGCTGACATAATGGCGGACGACGTACAGCGCCAGGCACAGCAGCAGGGAGATGAGTGGGATGAGGGACTGGACCAACGTTATGGACGT
>Ga0115006_10001182_pt1 | contig 15834 bp, 12 predicted proteins | sample ArcOceMetagenome_3_FD_88943 | JGI IMG/M metagenome (GOLD analysis project Ga0115006, IMG submission 88943) | Marine eukaryotic phytoplankton communities from Arctic Ocean - Arctic Ocean- Svalbard ARC20M Metagenome | ecosystem: Environmental > Aquatic > Marine > Oceanic | place: Arctic Ocean...
GAACGAGGAGGGCCCCGAGCGCGACCGCGCTACCCAGGTGTAGAAGACTTGTTCCGCCGTGCTACGTTCCTGAGGGAGACTCACCCCTATCCCTCTATGCTACTGTACTGTCAAGTAAAGTAGGAGGAGGAGGAAAGTGGGAGGAGGGAGAGGAGGAGGAGGAGGAAGATTTATTGACTGTCCATAACGAATGACAGAAGGTAGGCAAGCACAACGCCCTGTTGGGTAACACCACCCTGGGCGCTCGGGTCCCAGTATACGGTTGCGAGCACTTTGCCTCCACTCCTGCTGAGAGAGAGAGGAGAGAGGAGGTTTACAACCAACAGGTGACTGACGGTCGGTAAGTACAACGCCCTGTCGGGTAACGCCACCACTAGAAAGAGAGAAATTTTATCGGCTCACGTGCTAGGTTGAGTTGATTAGGAAACAATGTCCATAACGGGGGGTCCTGGGCTCAGCCGGGCCCGGTGACAGGCATCTCGAATCGTCATTCGCCCTGTAAGATAACGCATTCCATAGTACCGTGTGACGAGAACACATTCTAGAGTAAGAGAACACATTCTATCATGAAATTGCATCGTCATTCGTCTGTGCAGGGACTAACCGCAGTGCTGCAGAAGATTGCAACAATGGTAACACAGAAGACACCGTCTCAACACCGTCAAGTGTAGCCAAATCTTGACAGGGTGCCTCCAATGAGGGCCTTGAGGCGCTCAACCTGAGAAGAGGACAAATTATTTTCAAGGTATTTGTTTCAATTTTCTATACAGAAGTTCAAACAGAGGAGTGCATTCAGCGTGCATGCATGCATGCATGTATGCATGTATGCATGTATGCATGTATATCGAAACCGCCCGATCGACATGTCTAACACACGCACACTGATCCACTCTCTACGCTCCATACGCACGCGCGCACACACACAAGAGGCGGCGAGCGTCGCGCAAATGCAGGGGGACTGGAGAGGACACCTTGTCGAGCATAAGTGGGCTGTGGGCTGCGTCTTCACGCCGACAGGCAGCATAGAACGAAGTTGCGCTGATACAGGCTAGCTATCAGAACCTGACCTCAGAGCCATCCGGTTGTTTTGTTGCTTGGTCTGGCGGAAAGGCATCTCCCCGCCCAGCGCCGGCGGCCTCCTGGCCGGTCCCAGGCGCCGCCCCGTGTGCAAGGGGACGAGATTTTCACAGAATGTGGTTCGAGGCGTAGGTGCCCTCCGGGCAACGGCGCCATCGTTGAGGCAAGAACGCGGCACGCGCGGAGCACGCGACAAACATGGCGGATATGAGGCTGTTTGCCACGGTGTGTGGGAACTGTCGGCATGCAGCAAGCTCATGCCGAGCTCGGGCCTGAATGAGCGCACTAGGTTTCCGGAACATGATGCATCTGGAGCTCATGTTCGGCGGCTCATGTTCGGCGGCTCGTGGATGATGAGAGGAGCAGATTCTCAGGAGCTCAACTGAAAAAGAGCAATGGGCGGAGGCGCGTCAAGGGAGCACCAGCAGATGAGCAGGGTGATCGCCGCGCGCAATAAGCAACAGAATGAGGAAAATCTCAGGCAGGCGCTGGCGGGGTACCGCGCAGCCGGTATCATTCCCGAGCAGGTCGCGGCAGCCAAGGCTGCCGCCGTGCAAAGTAAGGCGCGTTCCGCTGCATCCGTCACTACACTTCAGCACAAGCGCCCCCCTCAGACAGAGGTCGGCCCTGCAGAGCGACCTCCGGTACCTGAGGAGCACCCGGGCGCAAGCCAGCGCAAACAGGGCAAAATGCCCAGGCCCAACCCCGCGTTGCGAGCGGACCACTACAGGAACAAGCTTCAAACGCTCAGAGAGAAGCGAAGAGAATCCCTCTCTCCATCAGGCAGGAGCATTCAGAGCACCAACACTTCAAAGTCCGGGCTCAAACACGGTGCGGGCGAGGTTGGCACGATCAACGAGCTCAAGCTGCGCCCAGACACAGCACCAGCCGGTCCGTTGTGAATGCGGGTGCATGCAGCAGATGGAGCAAGCTTGGATTAGCGGAGGTGAGCAGGATATCGCTAGCTGACTTTGCAAGGCCTGTGCAGGAGGGCGTTCACAATTGGCTGGAGCTAGATCTGTCCTCATGCGCCCGTTCTCTGCGTTGTCAGAACTCGTTCACGGTCAGACAACGCATCAGAATCCTAGATGAATGGTTTTGAAATTTGCTGCCATTTTCGCTCCTTATCGCGCATTGCACGGCCTGACGCGTTGTCGCTCGCGTGCATGCGCCTGCACAAACACAAATTGCAAAATCAGTGCCCGAGCCTGAGCCAGAGGAGGTTGATGAAGAGTCCAAGAGATTGTGGGCGGAATTGGACAAGGTTGCTCGCGGAATGGCTGCCAAAGTCAAGGAACGAGATGATAAGATTGCTGCAATACGCAAGCAGCAGCGAGAGGAAGAGGAAGAAAGGGCACGGGTTGAAGCGGAGCACAAGCGATTGAGGGAGGCCATTCGACGTGCGCAGTGGGAGAAGAAGGAGGAGGAGAACAGTTTAGAACGCGAGCGCCAGTCGGCGGAGGAACTGCGAGAGAAGGACCCAGTGCAAAGTGAGAAGGCAATGGCGCGTATCGAGCAGGTGCGCACTGCTGTGGAGGAGCTCATGTTGCTGGAATTTGAAACGGAAGAGGAGTCAGAGGCTGTCTTGCAAGACTATGTTGAACGCATGAAGATACTGGAGGAGGAAGAAGAGGAGATGATCCGCAAAAGGAAAGAATCGTTTTTGCTCGAGAGTCACGGGGGACTTGATGCAGAGCTCCACGAGTTTTTGCCCAGCTACATGCAGGACCTACGTTATGGGCCAAATTGGCACAAGGGTGCTCGTCGTAGGCCACCGCAGGTGCAACAAGTTAATCTTCAGGATTATTTGGTGGCCGACTCAGATTCGTCCGACTCAGAATCGGCACCTGCCCCAACAAAACTTGATCGGAATAAGATTCGCCGAGGGCGGATCAAGCGGGCAAAGTCAGCAGCAGTGGCTGACACGGATGAAACTGAATTTGAGGTTCTCATGGACGCCGCTTTCGAGCATGGCCTTTCTCAAGTAGTCCAAGTTCTCGTGACGTACGCAAAGAAAATTTCCAAGGACAAAGCGAGGAGCATGGCAGAGTTTCGCAGTGCGATCGCGAAAAAATTCCCACTACCAGACGTGAAAACCTGGCCAGGATATCACATGTATTATCTGCCGTTGAAACAAGACATCAGTAGCACATTCCAGGCTGCCAAGGGTGTCATGTCGGACGCTGTAAAGCCCGTGACAGATCTGCGAGAAAAGTTCAGGAGGTTTCGCGACATGGAAATGGGTGACGAGTGGAAAATTGCCAACGAACACGCATTGCAAGATTCTAGATTTGCCGTCGCTGGCTATGGTATGAACATTTTTGAGCGTGCCGAAGAACTGCATCTTGTGCAGCACAAAACTATTGTCACCAGGCATCAGCAACTGGTGGATCAAGCGCTGGGTAAAGAAGAGACCAGTGTTGCCGACACGAACTTGCCGAATGGCAACAAGAGGAAAATGTCAAAGGGATTGTTGGCAATGAGCAAGTTGATGATGTCCCGCGACAACCAGTCGCAACAGAGTGATGTGGATGAGTATTCTGGTGCACAAAGGGTGGGTGCGATTTTAGCGGCAGAGGGCGACAAACGTGGAGACTACTTTGGCGAAGTAGACATCGTGATGGGCGAGCCCCGTCGCCATGGCCTTGGTCTTCTGCTTGATCGTAAGCTAGGGTCTCGCATTCAGGGCCAGTGGGCGTCCAACATTCTACAGGGCTTCGCTGCTGAGATGAAATCAGATCAGTCCTACTCAATTGGTCTATACGAGAACGGGAAACTTTCGGGTCTGGGGTGGCGGAGACCGCAACCTGGAGCTAAATTTGGGTACGTTGGCGCATTTCATAATGGCCAGTCGCACGGCTTCGGCTTTAAAGTCTCTCTTCTGCAGGAGAGAGGTTCGAATCGGAGCGAGTCAAGAGAGCAAACACAGCGAAATGACAGCTTGGAAGAGCCAGAAACACCACAAAGTACGGAAGTCAAGATGAGTGGAAGGCGTCCAGAATCGACATTTATGCGTTTGGCAGATCGAGAAAGGCCACAGCGCACCGGGATAATGGCCTTGTCCTCGTCCATGCTCTATTATCAAGAGGGTGAATTGGTGAGTACCCCGTCCTCAGTGATTTGAGTTGTTGCATTTTGTTGTTGTATTTTGGAACTTGGTCGCAAAATTTCGACCCTTTTGGAGTGGATCAGAGCTGAACGAAATGTTTGACACAGGTTGACACAGTGGAAGGCATAACTGAGCTCGAAATCGACGGCTTCAAAGCACGCATCGCCAAATTTTTGCAGCTAGCCTTTTTCAAGGTGAAAGAAGCAGGCGAATACGCAGGTGGCGACCAGCCTTGGCTTCAAGACGTCGATCGGCTAATTTTCTTGCTCAAGGGACATTATGATCCGACCCTGAGAACAGTCATGTCTGAGCCTGGCACTCCAGTGTCCGAAGATGCAGACTTTGCTTACCTACAGGCCGTATCAGAGAGCCGTCCGGTATCCGCAGGTGGTCAAGGTACCATCGCAGAGAAGTCATCGAAGGGGGTTTGGGATTCAAGCACCCATTCGCCTACCCATTCTTCCTCCTCAGAGGAGCAGGCTGGGACACAGAGACCAACGAACGCACGTCCAGAGAACGGTGGCATGCGTAACGGCGAATGGCATATCACCACCGCCTACGCACCTTCGGCTCGTAGTACCTCTGCTAGCAGTAGATCAAGCGGCTCAGGTGAGCATGTGTAGTGGCAGTGGCATCATTCGTATTACTATACCTTACCGGCATGCGCGAGAGCATGCGTCAATGGTGCGAGCAATATCAGTTGATGTGACGTCAATGCCTATTGATCTTCTTTATTGCTTTGTTGTTCTCGTCTCAGGACGTAATCTTGGAAGGCCCCCATCGCATCCGCGCAAGGCGAGCGCGCACACTGCCCTAGACCCATTGCATCTTTCGCATGTTGAAAATTCGACCGAACCTATCCCCAACATTTCAGTGCCTCTGCATGCGCAGACGAATGTTCAGTACCAGCTTTCACACCAGCACGCGATTTACGCGAGGCCACTCAGTTCTGGTTCTGGTGGATGGCGGGTCCGAGGACAAGCCAGTGACGACAATATTGGGATTGAGAATCGACATGAGTATACTAGACCTTGGAGTGGGCGTAGAGTAGTTGGGGAGAGTGACAGCGATGGTGGAGCTGCAACTCGTCGATTGGCACCTCACCCTGGCCAAAACGATGTCTACGTAAGACCATCCTCAGGTGGTCCCTAAGGAGGAAAATTCGGCAGATGAACAGGAAAGGCAAGGAATAAATCGATCCATTCATTATGAATATTTGAGCTGCGACCTTCAATATTTGAGGTCTAAGGCGAGATGTTTGCCGAGATGGAGGTCACCCAGCAGAACTGATATACAAATTCGCCAACAACGGCTCTGGTGGTAGTGATCTCTGGATCGTAATGACATCGTGGACCCTTGTATCGCCCATCCTGACACGCACTCCATGCTGGTGGACTGAACAGCACAAAGGGCTTAATGCACGAATTGTTAGGACTTGCCAGATGCAGAAGCATTGCGCGAAGATGCAGAAGATGCTCCGGCAGTCTGACTGGTTCCTCTTTTGAGTGTCGATGCGGTGGCGGGACGAGTAGGCATGGGTCGTTGGGGTTGCCGTGTTCCCCCCGATTGCGTCGATGAAGACGAAGAGTTAGAACTGGCAGGATGGGAGGTAGAGGGGCGGTTACGACTCGGCGGTTGAGAAGTGACAACTTGCGCTTTAGAGGATGATGAAGTAGACGGGGCGGCAGCACTAGCTCGTGATGAGGAGGCAGCAGACGTGGGATTTGAATTTACGTCGTCGGTAAGTGAGGCCAATGCAGCAAAACGTAATTGATCCTCCTCGCGCCATATTTCCTGGTTTTAGTGTGAGGCGATTCAGAACATGTTTATGTGCAATAACAAGATGCATTTTGGAAAAAAAAAATCGTAACCCACCTGGCGGAAATTTCGCTGATCTTTTGGCTCAGATCTACCACCTCCGGCTCCCCCACCCGCGGTGCGATCACCTCGCTTAGCCTTTCGCTTGCGACCATGAATATTCGAGCCAGTTGGGTTGCCCCCACCACCCCTGACGCGACTGCATGGTCGTGCGAAACAAGCGATGACAGAGAAAGGAAGGGACAAGAGAGCGTGCATGCAGCAGCATTACAGAGTCAGTCGCCGAGAGTTCAGGCTCGGGATAGTAGAAACAGAGCGCGAAATATGCGAGACCTTGAGCGATCGAAGGGTCTTCGGGAGGGATCTTGAACAGATTCGTCCTCCGAGTCCGTGTAGTCGGATGCTGCAATGTGCAACAGGCATTTAGGCAAATAATACCAGGTACACATCCCATGCTCAGGCTGATGCGCACGTCCACACATGCTCCTTGCTTGCTTTTGTGATTACAGCCTAGTAGTTTGCGTGCATTTGTGTGTAGGATGAGCAGCATGATGTGTGTTCAGAAAGCATACCAGCCTCATCTTCATGAGCATCATCCTCTTCGCTGCCGCCCTCATCCAGCAAGTCTGCAATGCCATCCCTCTTATCCTTGAAAGGTGTGCAGACCAGAGCCATGCGTTGCGTGGCCATTGCCAGGATAACTTCGCTGTCAGGATCGGCGCTGCTGCTAGCATCAATCTTGTGATCCTTAGCACAGCACCCCCGTCGCATACTCTGAAGACCCGAGGCGTCAAACCGTAGAGCCGTTGAGTTGCAGCAAGGGTAGACGCCATGGTTCTGACCCGGACGGAACACAGGGGCAGTCGGACAGTAGGCACAGTGGCCCATCTCAGCTGCGGTAAAGTTCTTCTTGCACACAGTGCAGCGTAGCGTCGCAATGATGCCCCACACTTTCCAGTAAATCTCGCGCCAAGACAGCTTCCGTGCGCGTAGACTGAGCAAGAATTTGTTCATATCCCAATTGGCAGTGGGAACGTGCTCTGCGATTACATTGCCGTGGAAGTCTATGTAAATTTTGGCCTTTGGACATGCCTGCGGATACACAAGTGGATACACGAAACTGAATCAACACGCGTTCAACACGACTGCACGATTGCCCTGTGTGAGAGCAAGCGCCTACGTGCACCGGCCTGCATGTGTTACGCGCAAATAGACACAGAGCATTGAGCCCGGACCAGCTTGCGACGGTTGCAAAGTGCAAAGAGCTTGCCGCAATACGAGCAGCGCGTCAGCATCTTGTCGTCTTCGAGCAAGAGCTCCTCAAGCTTGCGCATGTAGATACGGCTCACAAGCTTGTCCTTGCGATCGTTGAGCTCATCCAGCACGTCCACGCTGAGCATGGACGAAAGCTTCCACAAGAGCTCTGCAAGATTGTCGTGGACACAGATGTACATGCGGGGTAAGCGCATACTTCATCGAGCAGAGTTGGAAACAGGAAAATACGATAATTCATCGTGCACATCTGAGGAAGATGTACATGTGGATACACATTAGACAGCCATGCATCAGCAGCACGCTTGTGTCACAGCGTAGGAACTCAACGCTCCGCAGGCCAATACATACGCTGCAAGGCAGCTGCATGGTCAGAGCTTGCTCCCAACGCCGCAATGGTCAGGGCTTTGCTCATAAATACAGCCCACACGCAGGCACACCTTGATTCAGGCAATTGAGGTCGATGGGCATTTTGAGGATGTCATTCAGGTTCCCACACACGTAGGCCAGGCACATGTCGACCAGCGATGACATTTTGAGAAATTGCGAGGAAATGAGGATGGAGATAACGTTGGTGGTGTCGAGGGGCGGCGGGCATCCAGGCTCATTCAAGTACTTGATCAGCCACTGGAATATCTGTGCGTTTGCACGTGTGGTCAGACGTATCTTTATCAGCCGCCACCCCCGCCAGATCTACTGCAAACTGTGGCCGTCGTAAGCGCTGCTGACAGGCGAAGGGGACAAGGAGGTGGAAGAGAGCGGGGAAGAGGGAGAGAGAAATCGATAGAGCGGTGGGGGATGGCTGAGGTGGGAGGGATGTGAACCTGAATGTCGCAGTGGACAGATATATCAATATCGTCACAGGACTCTGAGCCGTTGAGGTAGGAGCGAAAGTATGCCATTTCCGATAACAGCACATCCTGTCCGTGCATATCTCTTGTCAGCAAGTTGTCTACGCATGCGAGCGCAGCATCACATGCGAACATGCGACGCCGAAACAGTGATTCTAGCCACAGTAGACGCAGAAAGAGAGATCAAGACAGAGAGATACACGCATGCACCCAGAGGGAGCGCGATAATGGCTTTTGATAGAAGGGAGACAAGGGTTTGAAGGGTCGCTACTTGGGCTACTACCCCTAGGAGGGTTAGAAGAGGTAGTAGCAATACACTATGATATATATATATATATATATATATATATATATATATATATATAATGCGATACCTCTCTATATTATATACACATATAGCGGGGGGCAGGACCTTTCTGCAGGTGAAGTCCCGATTGATTCCACGGTTTTCATCGCAAACATGAATGACGATGAGATTCTCGTCACCATCCTTGCCCTTGCTCTTCTTCGCGCCCCCATCGCCACCACCATCCTTCCCTTCTTTCTCCTTCGCTTGCCCCCCGCCTCCTCCAACCCCTTCGCCCCCGCCTGCCGTCTCGCCTCCAACCTCTCCACCGCCACCAGTCTTATCGCGCAAAGCGCTTGAGCCTCCTGCGCCCGCACTGCCGGCCGTCGCAACTCTGTTCTTATCGGCGCTGCCCTTGGAAAACGCCAGAAGCGGGGTGTGCGATGATGCCAGCGCAGCCCCACGCAACTGACATGCATGCAACAGCCCGGTATGAGGAAGACGGCCAATCAAGCGCAATCAAGCGAGACGGGTTGCCAGCACCAAATGCTCCCGGCGCGGCGTGCTGAGCAAGGCGATGCGGCGCTGGAGCGCCGATGCGAGAGACAAGACAGGTGAGCATCTCACCTGCCCAACGGCACTCTGTCGCGTCGCTGAGATACGCACTGCCGAGGCAGAGAAGGGCCTGCTCTTCCCACGAAAAGGTGTGTTCGGATGTGAAGAAAGAGTCAGCGCGAGAGGCGAGTCTAATCCGAAGAAAATGAGATTGGTTTCACATAATCACATGATGCATGGCTGATGCCCAGAACAGGTGCATGCATGTGTGTTGTCAAAGCGGTGTATGCATGATCAAGCACGCGCGCGCTGTCCAGGGCAGGTGAAATTTCTCCAACAGGGTGTGTCTGGTGGGAGAGATGCGCAGCCGCAGTGCGTCATTCGGCTGGCAAGACGCAAAACGAAACTTGCCGTCGCGCCGCAGCCCCTCCAGCTTGCCCTTGAGCACCCCCCATGCCGCCTCCGCCCGAAGCGGCCGGCGCGTTGGCGCGCTCGTTGCGACCGGCGGTGCGCTGCCCCCCGTAGCTGGCCTTCGTCGCCAGGGTTCCCGCAGCACTGCACGCAGCACGCAACGGTCAGGGCGCGATGGGCGCGGGAGGCGGCCCGCGTGTCTATGCCCCCGGCGGGGGTGAGGCGCGCACGGAAACGTCTCTGCGGCGGCGCATGGTGCTGCCACGCACCTCTTCTGGTTGGCAGGCTGCTCCTGCGTGAACGTGCTTGCACGCGGACCGCCGCCGCCGACAAAGGTCTTGTACTCGAGGCCCGGCAAGTTGCGGATGTGCATCCATCTCTGCAGCGGACGCGCACAGCGTTCGCCCACGCGAGTCAGCCCCGTGTGCACACGCCGCGGCGCAGCGCTTGCACGGTCAGGCGCGGCGGCACGATCGGCGTGCTCGCGCGCCCGGGGACTCCTGCGCCCGCAGGCCCCAGCGCGGGGCCAGGGCCCGCCACGGGCGCGCGACAGCGCAGACGGGGGGCATGGGCGCCGGTGGGGACCTGCTGCAGGCCCTTGGCGCTGCTCCCGGGGAAACCGCGCGCGAGCTCCTCCCACCATTTGATCTTTTTCAGCGACAGATCGCCGCCCGCGCGCTCGCACGCCGCACGGAGCTCCTCGTCCTGCTCCAGCGTCAAGGTGTCCCCCATGCCCCGCAACGTCCTCAAGAAGGTGCTCCAGAGCACAGGCTTCCAGTCCGCGCTGCAGCAGATGGCCTCGAAGCTGCCCGCCAACCTGCAGTCGCCCCAGAAAAGCCCCCGCCCCTGAGGGGCCACCCCTCCCTCCCTCTCGCCCCCACTCTCTAGATCTGGGTTCAAAGGCACCCTGAGGTCCGCTCACCAGTTCGTGGATCAACGCTCACATTCAACTTGACGCAAGGTGCGCCGGGCGACTTTGACAAGGCTGCAGGGTGCGAGCGGCTGCAGGTTGCGCGGGCGTGCGGCGGCGGTGCGATGTCGACCCGCGCGCTGCAGCAGCTGTCCGGCCGCGCGACGCCCATCGGGGACGGCCGGTTGAGCGCGCAGCGCTCCGCGGCCGCCAGCCCGCACCCCCACCAGCGCTCTGCGGCCGCCAGCCCGCACCTGCATGCGCAGTACCAGCACGGCGACGAGCGGGGCGATGCGCACGACGGTGCGATGGACAGGCTGCTGGACTGCGAGCGCACCTTCGCAGCCCTCAAGCGGGAGGGCCGTCACCTCGACGCGCTGCCCTACATGGAGACGTCGGTCTTTCTGCGCAAGCAAATCTACGGGGCCAACAGCAGAGAGGTGCTCAAGGCGTGCCAGGTCTTCACGACGTCGTGCAACACGCTCGCGATGAACTGTCTGCAGAAGGACAATTACATGAAGGCCTATGAGCTCCTGAAGAAGGCTGAGCTCCTCACGGAGCCGCGCGGGTACCTGACAGACGACAAGGCGCGACTCAAGCTGCGCGCCGTGACATTCAACAACTTGGGCTGCTTCTACAAACGGCGCGGCAAGCTGCATGCAGCGCTGCAGTACCTCGACAAGGCGCTCAAAATTGAGCTCGCCTCGGACGAGGTCGACAACCCAGCAGGCACACACCTGAACCTGTGCGCCACCTTGTCGCAGCTCGGACGCCACCAGCCGGCGCTCGAGCATGCGCAGTGTGCCCTCGATCTGCTCAAGCAGAGCCTCTCGAGAAAGGGTGCCCTCAATGGTGGGGTTGGGGGTAAGGCAGGCGAGGAGGCCTCGATCGTTGCTATTGCCTACCACAACCTTGCAGTCGAGCAGGAGCACCTGGGACAATGGGAGGGTGCGCTGCAGTCGTACGGCGAATCTGTGGCAATGGCTGAACGCCAGTGGGGGCCCGAGCACCCCAAAACTCACGCCATTCGACACTCGTACCAGCAGGCCAAGGACAAGCTAGCACGCAAGGGTGGTCGGCTCCCGGCGCTTCGTGGCGGATTGCCGAGAGGCGGCAGCCATGCGGCTACGGTTGGGGCTGGGGCGCACCACGGAAAGGGCCCACTTGATACCGAGGGCACCGGCGCCTTTTACGGCAAAGGCTCTCGCCACGCCACTCTTCCATCACTAGGGGGCAAGCATGATCCTCGCAATCGTGGCGGTGCAGTCTCAGTGCCGCCGTTGGGGACACAGGGGGGATGGGGCGGTGGTTCAGCACCTGTGACTCCTCCGGCGGGCAAGCGCCAAGCCCTGCGGATACCCCAGCAGAGCTATAATTCTGCGCCTGTCTCTTCGCGTGGCTGGGGTGGAGGGGGTGCGACTGGCGGCGCGGTGTCGCCCGTGGGAGCAGGTTCAGCTACAGGCCCCGTTGGCGGTGGCATCTTGGGAGGGAGGCACTCGAGCCTGGGCCACACATATGGCGCAAACCAGCCATCGCCATACGGCCTGTCACCACCCCACGGGAACACCGTGGGCGCCGGTGGCGTGCGTTTTGCGATGGATTCAGCGAGTGGTCCGACAAGTAGAGCGCTGGACGAGGATTCAGAGGTGAGCTATCGCGGAGGGGGAATGGCGGGGGCAAGTAAGACGGGTCCGAGGACCCCCGGCGCGCCAACGGCGATCAAGAAGCGCCCGTCAAAGGGAGGTAGCGCAGCGCATAATCGGGCGCTTGAGGATGAATATGATGACCTCTCCGCCCCTGTCAGTCCCCAGAGGGGTGGCGCAGGTGGCACAGCGGGCGTGGCGCAGTTTCCCCAGCACATGGCAGGTGTGTCTGCAGCACACTTTCCGCCAGCGGTCACGGTGCCGATCCAGACGCACGACTCATCTGTCGAGGGTGCCGGGATGGGTAAGAGGAAGGGCGACAGGGCTGGGGGCGGGGCGAAGAGCCAGCAAGAACTTCTGGCAAGAGTTGCGCAGCTGGAGGCGTCGTTGTCGGCCATGGGTGGCGGCAGCAGCCTTGGCAGCCCGGTGGCAGGGTTCAAGGGTGAGTTCAAGGTCAAGTGTCATATGGAGGATGATATGCGTGTTCTGGTGCTGCAACGTGATCTCAAGCTGGCTGATCTTGTTGAGACAGTGGAGGATGAGTACGGGCCAGGCGTGCGGATGAAGTACAAGGACAGTGAGGGAGATCTGGTGACGATTACGACAGATAAGGGGTTGAAGCTCGCGCTGTCGGACCACTTTGCGTCGGGGACCGAGGTGTGGCACCTTTATCTCTTTACTGCACAAAGCCCCAGCAAATCCGCCCCTGGGGGTGGGGGGGGCGGCGATTTCTCTGCTGCTGCTGTTTCAGCGCCCAGCTCAGAATCTGCAAGTAAGGAGCACGTTGCTGCGGCTGGAAAGCCATGGGAGGACATGGTGGGTAAGGAGAGCACTGGTGGCAAGGTGACGTTGAATGCCAAGGCAAAGCAACGCCAAATTGCAGCGGCAATGAAGATACAAGCTGTGCAGCGGGGGCACCGAGCGCGTATCGAATACCGCACGATGATGGAAGCCGAAGAAGAGGCGCGTGCAGAGCAGCTCGCTGCCGAGCAGGCTGCCCAAAGAGAGGCTGAGGCTCGTGACCGCGAAGAGCAGGAGGTGCAGCAGGCTCGGCGAGACGCTGAGAACCTGGCTGCCGCCAAGATGCCCGTCATCGCAGCAGCAGAGGAATCTGATGAAGACGATGACAACACAGGTGAGGAGCAAGAAATGTCCGTGGAGGAGTTGGCAGCGCTGGACATTCAACGTGTGTTTCGCGGGCACGTGCGTCGCAAGAGGCTGCGCTTCGATCAGCGCCGCGAGCAGCTGCAGGGTGGGGCGGCAACGCTGATCACCAAAGTGTCACGGGGGCACCTGGCGCGCAAGTTGTACTTGGAGTTGCTGCTGGGTCAGCTGCGAGTCCAATCTGCCACAACCATTCAGCGCATTGCGCGCGGCAACGCTGTCCGCAAGAGGGATAGGGCCCGCCGGGCCCTGCAGGCTGACATGCAGGCCAAGGCTCTCCGAGTGCAATCTGTCTTCCGTGGACACATGAGCCGTGTCTACGCGCAGCGTCTGCGATTCAAGGGGGCGGGCGGCGTGGTCTTGAACCGCTACCAGCTAGACCCTAGCACCCTCTCGCGCAAGCAGAAGGAAGAGAAGGCGGCGCGCGACGCGGCGCGTGCCGCGGGCAAGGAAGGCCCAGGCGAAGCCGAGTACGTGCCAGCCACCTGTCTCAAGAGCAATAAGGCGGTCCTGATCCGGTACATCAGTGACGTGCATGCTCTCAACAAGGAGGTCGCTCTTCATAGCTTCTTGGGCTCAGACCATGTTGCGCCAATCTTCGAGGTGCATAGCGACACCAAGTTCAACCAGCATGCTCTCGTGTTCCTGAAACCGGACAAGCAACTCAACGTCATGCTTAACAAAAGGAAGATGGGAACGGACGGCAAAATGAAAACTGTCGAGATGGATTCAGCCACCAAGACTGAAGTTATTGTCGGTGTCTCTCAGGTGTGACTCGCTCTGAAATCCTGAACGAACTCTGAGCGCCATGCTGTGCGGCTGCTGCCGAAAGCTTCTGCCTTATGCATTCCTTCGCTCTTGCGGGCCACAGCACTAATCATTTCTCTGTTCCTATACAGGCGTTGCAAGCGATCCACAGTAAACGTGTGGCTATTTGCAATCTGACAGCCGCAAAGGTGGTCAAATATGGTAAGGTCTGGAAGATCCTGGGGCTTGAACTTGCTCACAAAGAGGGTGAGATCTTTGGCAATCGCGTCATGGTGCCGGGCGCACCGCAATCGCTGTCGGGCATTGTGTGGAGCCCCGACAATTCGTGTGATAGTCCGGAAAGTGTCGCGGCTTGGGCTACGGTATGGATATGTCCGGATGTGCGCGTCGACGCTCGCTCTTTGTTGTGCGCCGTGCCATTGTAGGCAATCCATGATGCGCGCCCCCATCCCTGCGGTAAATCTGATAGTGAGTCTGCCATTGCCAGAAAACTGAGGATGCGCTCAAGGCGTCAACTCGACTTGATCTGTGGAATCTGGGGGCGCTGACGTACCGCCTACTCGCAAGCAAACCGCTCTTCAAGGAGCACAAGGTCCCGATCCTGCCCTCCCGCGTGTGTGTTACTCCGGAGTGTCACTTCCCCCAGCGCGCATTCACGCGCGCATGCTCGCCAGCACTTGCGCCTTGCCAGGAGCTCATCCGCATATGTCTGTGCAGGATGTGACGGCGGCACTAGATCCGAAGAACCTGCTTGTGGGGAAGGAATTTGAATGTGATATGGACAATGTTTACGATGTCATGGGCAAGTATCTCCTGGAGAATCTACTATGTCTCCACCCTGCCGACCGTATGCCCTCCAAGGTGCGACCCTCTGCGTGAATGTGATGCTGGACACACCGATGATCATGTTTACCGTGGGACTTCAACAGTCCTGGACTCTTCTTGTCCTCGATCAAGTGATTCTTTTTTTGTGCTGATGCTCGGTTTTTGCACGACCTCTGCAGGATGTGGCACTGTATGCCGCGCAAATCGGCTCACAGGCTGACTACTATGGGCAAGTCCAGAGCAGCGACGATGAGGTAATGCTGCATGAGAAGTTACTTTGCTCTGATGTGTGCGTTTGGCCTCTGATCCCCGATTGCTTGGAGCGTCATCAGGACCGCAGGGCTGATACTCTCTTTGTCTTGGTACTAAAATCCTATAATTGTGCAGGATGCGAACATAGCGATGAATGACCTCAAGGATAATGGCTGGGAACTCGACATGGGGGATGCCGACGGTGGTGAAGAGCACGGGGACGAAGTCACGGCGGAAGGCGCACGCGGGGAGGGGGGAGTGGAGGAGGAGGAGGAGGAGGAGGAGAGCAACGTGGAAGCGTTCCACAGGATCAAGAAGCGGCAAGCTGCTGCTGCAGAGGTTCCCGAGGGAGTCACGGCACCTGATGCGGTCATGGATGATTCCGCGAGTGGTGGCGCAGAGCAAAGAGCCGATGTAGAGGATGCTCGCGACGAAACCGCGGCTGCAGAAGAGAACGCGGAGGAGATCGTGGGTGTGGATGCAGAAGAGGGACAAGGAGGCACCGACGGGGAATGTGTCGCAGCGGGAGATGGCAAGGAAGGGAATGCAGAGGCGCAGGATCCAGAATCAGCTGATGATGGTGCTGGTGCAGAAGGGGTACGTGATTCTGGTAGCGGTGACGCCGAAAATTCAAAGGTGGCGGTTGAGGGAAACGGAGTGGAAGAGGGGCAGGGCGAAGCGCAGGGCGAAGCGCAGGGCGAAGCGCAGGGCGAAGCGCAGGGCGAAGCAGATCCGGCTGCTGCTGATGAGGGCGCGGCTGAGAACGCGGCGGACGCGGCGACAGACGGGGAGAAGGAGGAGGAGCAACAGGGCGAACCGGATGTGGCTGCCGGTGATGAAAGTGCGGTCGACACTACTCTCGAGGAGGAAGAGGAGGAGGAGGAAGAAGAGGA
>Ga0115006_10001183_pt1 | contig 15832 bp, 15 predicted proteins | sample ArcOceMetagenome_3_FD_88943 | JGI IMG/M metagenome (GOLD analysis project Ga0115006, IMG submission 88943) | Marine eukaryotic phytoplankton communities from Arctic Ocean - Arctic Ocean- Svalbard ARC20M Metagenome | ecosystem: Environmental > Aquatic > Marine > Oceanic | place: Arctic Ocean...
AATGGCCGTCCACAAAACATTTTTTCTTCACCAGCGACGGTATCTGCATGTTTTTGCCGTGGCAATTTATACTCGGCAACGTTACCTATCCGAACGTGGTCGAAAGTGGCGTAACCGACGACTCAATCACCGACTATTCAAACAAACTGAGCTATGAGTTCAACGATTACGTCACAGTTTACGGCGGCATTGCCACCGGCTACCGGGTCAGCCAACTTTACGATCACGACCCCGGAGAATTGTGAAGTCATCGAGTTACAGCGCCTGTGTCCCGGGGACAGTTGCTGCAAGCGCCTATATTTTTGGTTACGGGGCCACCGAAAAATAGCCAATGCGATCAGCGCTACCCGCTCCAAGCCAGACCTTATCCTGCAGCGGAAATGCCACAGTGACCAACCCAAAAGGCGCATGATTAAAGCGCCAACGACGCTCCTTGCGCAGCGTTGTTGGCGTTAATTGGTGAACTGAAAAAGGCAGCGCACAGGGCACCTTAGTCTCACAAACTGCCATATCGGCAATCTCATGATCCCAACTGGTCGCCCATAACGCACCGTCGCGCAGCACTAGATTGTCCGGACTGTTGAGGGTCACGCTCGCCAAAATCCCACCCTGAGTCATGTCCACCGCATCGATTCTATCGGCCAAATTGTGCGCCACATAGAGAATATTCTGGCTCTCATCTAAGACCACTCCATTTGGATAGCCCCCGTCGGTTCCGGGTACCTGACCGAAGCCATTAATCCTATCCCATCGTAAAACGTAGCCGGTGGCGTGCTTAACAAGCGCGGCCTTCAGCAGCTCGACAGTGGAAAACTCTGGCGGGTACATGTGCGAGGCATAAAAGCTGCCATCGCTGGCTAAACTAATGTCGTTTAGGTAGTTGACCTTGGGCACTTGAACGCAGCCTCGCCAGATCAAGCGCCACACGTCTGCTTCGGCGACCACTTCAAACATTTCAACCGTTTCGCCAGGCGCATGATTAACGACCGCCAGTTGATGGCGGCCGTCACCACGCTCTATCAAGTCGACGCCGTGGGGCGACAGTGGCATCACCCCAGTGCGCTGGCAGTCGCCATCACCCCAGGTGTTTTCAGCGTATCGAATCGCTGCCGGTTGCGCGATCTGCGCTTCAAGGTCGACCAGCATCAGGCGCCCGGCAGCGTGTGCCTGCGCCGCATTAAAAGGACCGATACCACCAAATTCTGGGACGATAAAAAAGGCCTCATCCGGCGTGGTCACGAGGTCCTCGGCATTGCGGATCCCGCAGACGACATTGAGCTGATCGTCGCTCGCGCAATCATCGAGCTCAGCCACAGCGCCGATGTAAGACCAGCCCAACAACCACAGCCCAAGACCCCAGCTTAATAATGCCAACGGAATACCAAACCAACGGTAGTGGGCAACGATAACGACCAAACCGCGGCGTGCGTGGGACTCATAGGTGAACATTATCACGGCAAAGGCAAGCAGCGTAAAAACCACCCCCAACAAGACGCGACCTGCGGTGTATTCAAACCAAAAGGGGTCGGATAGCGCATACAGCATCAGGCATATTGCGGCGATTAGCAGGCCGGCAGACACCCGTCGCCAACTGTCCAACGCCAACAAATGACGACTCAGAGCGGTTACCCAAAACCGAAAGTAAAGCAATCCCCCGAAAACCAAAAAACCGCAACTAAGATATAGATTCACACCCGCCCCCAGACAACCCGATCGCCTGATAGATTAACAGAAAGTCCAAGCGGCGCGGCGCTAACCGACGCAATTATGCGCGCTGATGACTAACGGTCAGTCTGCCGGCGTGTAGTCAGACATACTCGGGCAGGAACACATCAGATTGCGATCGCCATAGACGCTATCTAGACGCCCTACGGGCGGCCAGTATTTGTTCTTGCGCAAAGACTCGAGGGGATAGCCTGCGACCCAACGATCATAGCTGCGCGCCCACTTTGGATCACTCACCTGCTCGGCTGTATGCGGCGCGTTGACCAATGGGTTATCTTCAGCGGGCCACTCGCCACTAGCAACCCGGTCGATCTCGCCTCGAATAGCAATCATACTGTCACAAAACCGATCTAATTCGGCCCGCGATTCGCTTTCAGTCGGCTCTATCATCAGCGTACCAGCCACCGGAAATGACATCGTCGGAGCGTGGAATCCATAGTCTATCAGCCGCTTGGCAATGTCCTCAACGGCTATCCCAGTGCGCTCTTTGATTGGACGAAGATCAAGGATGCATTCATGGGCGACCAAACCGCGATTGCCGGTGTATAAAATCGGATAGTGCTCGGCCAAACGCATGGCGATATAGTTGGCGCTCAAGATCGCCGCCTCGGTTGCACGCCGCAATCCCATAGCGCCCATCATGCGCACGTAGACCCAGGTGATCGGCAAAATCGAGGCCGAACCAAACACCGTACTCGACACCTGGTAGCCCTGTGCCTCGGCGTGTAGGGGCGATGCCGGCAAAAAGGGCGCCAAGTGCTCTTTAACTGCGACCGGCCCGACACCCGGCCCGCCCCCTCCATGGGGAATACAAAACGTTTTGTGCAAGTTGAGATGACTGACGTCGCCACCAAATTCGCCCGGCGCACAGACACCGACCATGGCGTTTAAATTAGCCCCGTCGATATAAACCTGCCCGCCATGTTGGTGCACCACCTCGGCGATATCCCGAATCTGCGATTCAAACACCCCATGGGTCGATGGATAGGTCACCATGATCGCCGCCAAATTTTGCGCATATTGTTGGGCCTTGCTGCGCAAATCGTCGAGGTCGACATTACCCTGCTCATCGCAACGCACCACCACCACCTGCATAGCGCACATCTGCGCTGACGCTGGGTTGGTACCGTGCGCGGAACTCGGTATCAAGCAGATATTTCGATGCCCCTCACCGCGGCTCTGATGATAACCACGAATCGCCAACAAACCGGCAAATTCCCCTTGCGAGCCAGCATTCGGTTGCAGCGAAACGCGATCATAACCGGTGCAGGCGATGAGCATGTTTTCGACCTCTTCGATCATCTGCAAATACCCTGTCGCTTGATCTAGCGGAGCGAAGGGGTGGATTTGACTAAACTCCGGCCAACTAATAGGAATCATTTCGCTGGTTGCATTGAGCTTCATAGTGCAGGAACCGAGAGGAATCATGGTTCGATCGAGCGCCAAGTCGCTATCACTGAGGCGTCGCATATAGCGCAGCATATCGGTCTCGGTCTGGTGCCGGCTAAACACCGGATGCTTTAGAACCTCTCCGGTTCTGCAAAGTTGTGCGCCGAGATGCAAATCAGTGGTCTCGGCAAGGGTCGCCATATCGATGTTTGAGTCTTCGTTGAACACCCGCCAAAGTCGCTCGACATCATCACTCCCGACCGTCTCATCCAGCGACAACCCGAGGGTTTCGGCATCGATAACGCGTAAATTGATGCCGGCGTTTAGCGCGCGACCGTGGATCGCCTCGGTCTGAGCGCCGGTGCGCACCGTCAAGGTATCAAAAAATTGTCGATTGTGTAGATCAAAACCCTGCGCTTTTAATCCCGCCGCCAGAAGCGCCGTCAGCGCGTGGACTCGGCGGGCAATTTTAAGCAGGCCCTTGGGGCCGTGATAACAGGCGTACATCGCCGCGATCACCGCGAGTAACACCTGCGCAGTACAGATATTAGACGTCGCCTTTTCACGTCGAATATGCTGCTCGCGAGTCTGCAATGCCAATCGGTATGCCGGCTTGCCGTCGCTGTCGATGGAGACACCAACCAAGCGCCCCGGCAGCGATCGCTGCAGTTGATTTGACGTCGCCATAAAACCGGCATGGGGGCCGCCGTACCCGACCGGCACCCCAAACCGTTGAGTACTGCCCACGGCAATATCAGCGCCGAGCTCGCCCGGCGACTTGAGCATCAGCAACGAAAGGATGTCAGCGGCCATAATGACTTTGCCCTTACTTGCATGAACTCGCGCAATCACGTCGCCAAAATCGCCTATTTCTCCCGAACATCCCGGATATTGCAATAAAATACCGAAATATTCTCGATCGCCTAAGTCCTTCTGAGGATCGCCAACAACGATGTCATAACCGGCCGCTATGGCGCGGGTTTCGACCACTTTAATAGTCTGTGGGAAACAATCGTGATCGATAAAAAAGCACTGACTTTTATTTTTCGCGGTGCGCCGCGCCATGCTCATAGCTTCCGCTGCGGCGGTGCCCTCATCGAGCATCGACGCATTGGCTACCGCCAAACCAGTCAAGTCACTGACCATGGTCTGAAAGTTGAGTATGGCCTCTAGGCGGCCCTGGGAAATTTCCGGCTGATAAGGCGTATATGCGGTGTACCAGGCTGGGTTTTCAAGAATATTACGCTGAATCACGGCTGGCGTTTCTGTGCCGTAATACCCTTGCCCAATCAGCGACTTTAGACACTTATTTTGACTCGCAATGCGCTTTAGCTGGGCGCGGGCCTCGACTTCGGATACGGCATCCGGCAAATCTAAACGCCCATCCTCATAAATCGACTCGGGCACCAAAGTCTGAATAAATTCCGACATCGAAGTATAACCAAGTTGCGCCAGCATTTGTTCTACCTCGCGAGCACCGTAACCGATGTGTCGCGTCTCAAAATCACGCTCACCCAATAGAGACTGCAATTCACTCCTACTTATTACCGCCTGGGGTATCCCCGCTGTCATAGTCTGCCACTCCTCGCATTGGTTTTAATTACTGGTTTAAACATCAAGGCCGCCATCCAACCGCCTTTTGGTTCAGTCAATATGGCGGTAAAAAAGTTTTCAAATCGTGGCGTTACCAGCACTGCTTATGCCGGTAGCCGATAATAGTTGTGCGTCACCCACGGCATATCTACCACCGTTACCGCTCGCTCTTGGCCACGAACTATGGCCGACAATTGCGTACCCAGCACGCTGCACATAACATCGACATACGCCATCGCCACGGGTGCATTGAGCGTTGGTCCAAAGCCACCGCTGGTGACTTCGCCAACCGCTGATCCTTGTTGATTGACAACCACTGCACCCTGCCTGACCGGCGCACGCCCCTCAATCATCAATCCCACCCGCCGTCGACTAGGGCCGTCTCTCTGCTGCCGCAATATCGTCTCGGCACCGACAAATCCGCCCTCTTTAGCTCCGCCGGTGCGCCTCGACCGGCTAATACTCCAACCGATACGCGCTTCGATTGGCGTTATCTGCGTGGTCAAATCTTGGCCATACAGGCAAAGGCCAGCCTCTAATCGCAATGAATCTCGCGCCCCCAGCCCAATCCATGCAACGCTGTCATGCTGCAATAGATGCTCTGCCACTGCTTGCGCATGAACCATCGGCAGCGCGATTTCAAAACCATCCTCGCCGGTATAACCGCATCGAGATATGTAGCAATCCACATCACAAATGATCGCACTACAACCCTGCATAAAAGCCAGCTGATCGATCGATTTAAGCGCGTCGCGCAAAACATTTGCTGCCTGCGGGCCCTGTAAGGCCAATAGCGCTAAGTCATCGTGACGATGCACCTGCAAATTCGGTAGGCGCTGGCGCAAATACTCGACATCCTCATCTTTACAACCGGCGTTGACCACCAGCGCGAAGTGCTCACTAGCACGCCGGGCGATAATTAAATCATCGACTACCCCGCCCTGCTCATTAGTCAACACCGAATAGCACTGCTGACCGATGGCCATCGCCTCTAGATCAATCGGCATCAATGTTTCGAGCTGCCTCGCGGCATCGCGCCCGACAACGCTGACCTGGCCCATGTGGGAAACATCAAATAAGCCGGCGCGAGACCGGCAGTGAAGGTGCTCGTGCATAATCCCAGAAGCATATTGAATAGGCATTTGGTAGCCGGCAAAGGAAACCATTTTTGCCCCGCACTGAATCTGCAGGTCGTACAGAGCCGTGCGCTTAATTACCGTCGACATAAAGTTTCTCGGTGCGAGTAAAAGGAACCATCAATGTATAGGTTACCGCATTGCTCAATTATTTGTTAAGTGAATACTTTGTATGTTTTAATTTGTTTTTTAAATGATTAGCCTACAGCCGGAGTGGCCATGCGAAATATCTCTATGGACGCCTTGCGAACCTTTGTCGCGGTTTATGATATTGGCAGCGTAACCGTCGCCGCCGATCAAATCGGCCGCTCGCAACCGGCGACCAGTTTGCAGATTAAAAAGCTCGAAGAACTACTCGGCACGGCACTCTTTTTACGCATTAAAAAGCGCTTAGTGCCCTCGGACGACGGTCTTAAACTCTACCAAAAGGCTCGCCAGATCATCGCCCTGAACGATGACATATTGCTCGATTTCCATCAGCCAACCCTCGAGGGAAGCGTATGCTTGGGGATCCCGAGCGAATTCGCCATTACTTTACTGCCAGAAATCCTTGGCCGCTTTTCCACCGCCTACCCGCACGTCGCGCTCGAGATCGTCAGCGATCTCAGCCGCAACTTATTGTCTGCAGAACAAAGTCGCCGTTATGACCTGACCCTATCGCTTCATAACCGGCCGTCAAAACGCCGTAAAGGCGTAATTAAAAGCGATCAATTGGTGTGGGTCGGTAGTTCGCAACATCAAACCGAACGACAAGCTGAACTGCCGCTGGTGCTCGCACAAGAGGGTTGTATCTACCGCCAGAGGGCGGCCCAACGACTGGGTAAAATTCAGCGCCCATGGCGCTTGGTGCATACCAATCCAGATTTATCTGGCATCCAATCGGCAATCGAAGCCGGGCTCGGGATTACAGTGCTAGCCAAATCCACGGTGCCCAAGAACCTAAAAATACTGGCCAATAATAAGCAATTACCCGCGCTCGGGCCGATCGATATTTGCCTAACAGGCGGTTACGGAAAGGGCTCGGACGCCTCGGAGCGTCTTGGAGATTATATTAAATCGAGCCTCGCATGAGCGCTGCGCGCTAGCAGAATTTACCTAACGCAACAGCGCGCGCGGGCATCAGGTGTTTGATATATCGCTTGAGTCTGGAGCCCTCGGCCATGGCAGCGCGGCGCTCAAACACTACCGCCATTCGAGATCCCGCCTTTACCCAGCGCCACTGTACCCTCAGCAGCTCGATCTGTAGACGACGTTTTTCTCGCCGATAATCAGGAGCAAAAATATCCGTGTAGGGCGATTCTATGGCTGTAAGTACTTTTGTCTTTATACAACCGCTACAATGCCAGCACAAATCGGCTATCCATTTAAGACGATGTAACATCTACCAGATTATTATAAGATGCTCGAGCGAACCGGGCGCGCAGAAAAATAGACTGCACAGTGAGACTATTTATATATGATCAAGAAAACATTTAAAGTCGAATCTAACCAACAGAATCTCGGCGAATTGCATTACTACGTATGGAAACCTGCTGCACCCAAGGGATGGCTGCATGTCATGCATGGTATGAGCGAACACGCCCAGCGCTATGCACCGCTGGCACAGTACCTGAATGCCAATGGCTATTTAGTTACCGCCGACGATCATCGCGGCCATGGCCAAACGGGCGTCAGCTCCGGCGACCTAAACCACCTTGGCGATACCGATAGCTGGACGCAAATGCTCGATGACCAGTGGCAGTTGATTCGTTCTCTCGGCCGCCAATACGGCATGCAGCCGGTTATTTTGGGCCACAGTATGGGCGCTGCAATGGCACTTGCGTTGGGCCAAAAATTTAGCGCAGAATTTCGACAAAACCTCCAGGGGTTGGTACTTTCAGCCGCTAGCTATGCACCCAGCTTGAGCTATAAAATAGCCGCTGTAATCGCTCGACTAGAACGCGCGCGGGTCGGCGCGCGCAAACCCAGCGAGGTGCTGCGCTACTTGTCGTTTGGAAGTTTTAATCGTTTTTTTAAACCGACCAGAACCGAGTCGGATTGGCTGTCAAGAGACTCACAGCAAGTCGATAGCTATATCGCCGACCCACTGTGCGGCGGCACGCTTTCAACCCAGTCCTGGGTTGATTTTCTCGACGCCCTTGCAAGCCTTTTCAGCGCCGCCTCGCTGCGCGCTCTGGATGCCAGTAAACCGTTGTTACTGATGTCTGGAGATCGGGATCCAGTTGGCAATCAAGGCAAGAGCACGCGTGCTCTTCATCGCCAACTACAAAAAGCCGGATTACGAGACCTAGAGATAGAGCTCTACCCCGGCGCTCGACACGAAATTTTCAATGAACTCAACCGCGATGAAGTGCAGGCAACGCTATTAAAGTGGCTCGACCGGCGGATTTTAGTGCCCGCCAGCTGACTGCTAATCCAGTAGGCGCACTGTTAAGGGCGCTACGAAGCCGTTGACGGTGGTACAGAACAATTGGTGGGCCGCGTCCAAATCCAGCTCATCGCTGAAGTAGGCAGACGAGCGCAACCCGATCATCAGCGCGTAGGTAATTTCAGCTAACTGGCCGATTTGGTCATCGCTTTGATCGCCATCCATACCCGCAGTGGCAGCTATGATGCCAGCCAACTGGGTTTTGAATCGCTGATCAAATTTCGCTTTAGTCTCAAGCAACGTAGGATCGTTGACCGCCGCGCCAAAACACTCCAGCATAAAACCAATTTCTTGTTTGGTGCTCGCTTCGCTCTTGAACCAAAAATCCGCGAGCATGGGCAATTGGCAATCGGCTGGGTTCGACGTGATGCTGACTATATTGTCGAGAAATATCACCGAGACATTGGCAAAGTACTGCTCTAGTATCGCCTCTTTACCTTTAAAGTAATACAGCAAATGGCTCGCCGACATTCCCGCTTGCTGAGCGATATCAGCTAAAGTAGTTTTTACATATCCCTTGCGCAAGATACAGTCGTGGAGCGATCGAAAGATGAGTCTACGCCGCTGGTCGCCCCGCGAGGGCGCCACCTTCAATGATTCCATCAAGAGCATCCATACCTCTAAAAGTGAGCCGCGATAGTAACACCATCCCCGCGAGTCTAAAAGTCAAATACCAAATCGACGACTCAATCTGTGCGCTATTACCGGGCAAAGTAAGAAAGCAGAGAGGATTGAATTTTATTCAAATTTCAAATAAGATTAACGATTAGCGAGCAGTCCCAAAGGAGCGCCGAAAAGTTATGAAAATCGACGGATTTTGTTTTGTCATTACAGGAGCTGGCAACGGTATTGGTGAGGGAACAGCCTTACTGGCAGCGGAGTATGGTGCAAAGATTGTCGTTTCAGATACCGACGACACCAACGGCAAGCGCGTGGCGCAAATGATCTGCGAACGCGGCGGCGAAGCGGTCTACCAACACTGCGACGTTTGCGATGAAAACCAAGTCGCCGACTTGATGGCATTCGCCGCTGCGACCTATGGCGGTATCGACGTCTTGCACAATAACGCTGGAATTCACGAGAGTATTATTAGCGATCAACTCAGCCTCGAACAGATGCCAACCTCGGTCTTCAACAAGGTTATGGCGGTCAACCTAACCGGCGCTTGGCTGTGTGCAAAATATGCGTTGCCCTATCTACGCGCCAGCGCGAATGCGTCGATCATTAATTCTGCCTCGGTCAGTTCGATCTCGGGTTATCAGAATTGTGTTGCCTATGGGGCCAGCAAAGGCGGAGTCATGCAGCTTACCAAAATGCTCGCCGTGGACTTGGCCGCTGATAATATTCGGGTTAATTGCTACTGCCCAGGGTCGGTGCGCACGCAAATGGTAGACAACTATTTGAACGCAGCGGAAGATCCCGAGCTGATGCTCAATTCTATGACTAAAACACACCTCATACCACGCATGGGCACCCCCAAAGATGTTGCCGAGTTGGTATGCTTTTTGGCTAGCCCGCAATCGCAATTTGTCAATGGCGTTGCATGGCTTATCGACGGCGGTTCACTGGCATGGCGCGGCACCGCTGATCAACTCGGCATGGAGACCTAACATGACAGCACTCAAACAACCTACCGTCGCAGAGAAATTGGAAATTAGCGAACTGCTATCCAAGTCAGCCTATGCGCTCGATCATCGAGAAATAGACCTTTTGGAAAGTTGCTTTGCAGTCGAAGCGACATTTACACTGCGCATCGCCGATGGCGACCTTATCGGTCCCTTTGAACCGCGCACCGGCATTATGCAGTTGATGACAGATTCCATGGAGCGCCAAACCGACCAGCGCCGACACGTGATTTCTAACGTGTTCTATCAAGGTCAAGAGTCAGGCGGCTTTGCAGTGAAATCAAATTTAACGTTACTGGCCACCGAAAACGATCAGATACAGCTTGTCTCTGCAGGCATCTACACCGACGTTGTCGCCTGTGTCGACGGGCAGTGGCAGTTTGTTCGCCGGCACCTCCATCTCGACAAGGCGTATTGAGCTTGAACATAGGGACTATTCCACTAAAATCAGCTCTGCGGGCGCCGACTAGCGAGGCGTTGGTGGATATTCCTAACCAGCGTAGGATCGATTTTGCCTCGCTCGAAAATCGTGTCTGTCGGCTGGCCAATGGTCTTGTCGACAGCTGCCATGCGGTCAAAGGCGACCGCGTCGCGGTGCTCTCGAAAAATTGTATCGAGTACATGGAAATTTTCTTTGCATGCGCCAGAGTCGGGCTTATCATTCAACCGCTTAACTGGCGCCTTGGCGACGATGAACTTAACCGCATCATCGAAGATGGCAATCCCACAGTGATCATCCATGCTGGCGAATATACCGATTTAAAACAACAGCTTGAAAACACCATTAAGGTAGATCACTGGTTGTCTTTTGGTCATGAAAGCGACGGTTCTTACGAAACTTTGCTGTCTCAATCGAGCGCAACGGAACCCAGCATTTCGGCACAGATAGGCGACGATGACCCGGTTATGATTCTCTATACCGGCGGCACCACGGGTAAATCAAAGGGCGCACTGCACAGCCATAAGTCGATCTACATGGGCATGCTCAATCAAACCGTCGCAGAGCGAGTTGTGCCGAGCGACGTGTACATGCTAACCGGACAAATGTTCCACATTCCCATCGCATTAGCAATTAACTATATGGCGCATGGCTGCCCCGTCGTGTTGATTAACTTTGACGCTAAGCTGGCGCTCGAAGTCATAGAAAAAGAGCGTGTGACCGCCTTCTTGGGGATCACCACCATGCTCAATTGGATGATGGCTGTAGAAAATTTTGAACAGTACGATATCAGTAGCCTACGCAATATTCAGTACGGTGGAGGCCCGATGCCAGCGACCGTGGTAGCCGCGGCGCTCAAAGCCTTTCCGTGTAATTTGATTCAAGGTTATGGTCAGACAGAGGGCATGACCATGAGCTTCCTGTCCCAAGAGGACCACATCAAGGCAGTCGCCGGCGAGCATCCAGAGCGTCTCGCGTCGTGCGGCCGCGAGGGTTTTGTCACCAGTATTCGACTGGTCGACGAGCACGGAGAACTGGTGCCGCGAGATGGCGTGACCCACGGCGAGATCATTATTAAGTCTGAGGCTAATATGCTCGGCTATTGGCAACGCCCCGACAAAACCGCCGAAACGCTCCGCGACGGCTGGATGTGGAGTGGCGATATTGCCGTTTGGGATGAGGCTGGCTACATTTACATCGTTGATCGCGCCAAGGATATGATCATCTCCGGCGGAGAAAATATTTTTAGCGTTCAAGTGGAGGCTGCGATTCATCAGCATCCAGCGGTTTTAGAATCAGCAGTGATTGGTATCCCCAGTGAAGAATGGGGCGAAGCCGTGCATGCGGTAGTGGTTTTAAAGCCCGGCGCTAGCGCCTCTGCAGAGGACATCATCGCTGCCGCCAAACAAAACTTGGCATCCTATCAAAAGCCGCGTTCGGTTGAATTTGTCGATAGTCTGCCGAAGGCACCGACTGGCAAGATATTAAAGCGCAACCTGCGCGACCCATACTGGAAATAGAGTAATAGATAACTATGAGTAGCCTACTAAGTGATGAATTGATGAGCGCCGTTGGGCGAACCAGCGAACCGCATCGAGAAATAGTGACGCGAAGGGATATTCGCAAATACGCGATAGCCACAGACAGTCAACAAGCCAAGTATTTATCCGGTGACGAAGCGCCTCCGATGTTTCACGTCTCGCTATTTTGGGATGTGGTACCCCTCGCTGAGCTGACCCCTGATGGCGTATCGATAGACAGTCTACTACCGACGTTTCCACTAAAAAAAGCGATGGCGGGCGGGCTTAAAATTGACTATTTCAGAACCATAAGACCGGGCGACTGGTTAACCGCAACACGCACCCTGAGCGCAATTTATGAGAAGGCAGGTCGCTCTGGCGCACTGATATTTTATGAGGTAGTAATGGACATAGTGGACGACGAAAATCGTCTGGTTATCCGCGAAAAAACTACCCGTATATTAAGGTAACAAACACATGCCAACAGCACATACAACGTTACAATTGGACCAGTTAAAGGTTGGCGAAAGCCTCCCCCAACGGACATTTACGCCAGACAACAAACAACTATTTCTCTACAACGCAGTGTTGTGGAATGCCCATCGTATACATTTTGACCACCCGTACGCCATGGACGTGGAGGAGTATCCGGGTTTGGTCATTGCTGGGCCATTGCTTGGCGACTGGATGCATCAGTGTATTGAGCAGTGGTTAGGGTCCAGCGGACGGCTAACATCCATCGAATACTCCAACCGAAGCGCATCCTATATCGGCGAATCGCTCACATCGGGGGGCGTTATTACGCAGATCGACAAGGCAAACCGACAGGTTACGCTGGAGGTTTTTATTACCAACGAACAGGGCGACATCATCGCGCCAGGCATCGCCACGGCAGAATTAACATGATCAGCGTATCACTGCGGAGTGACCTGTAGATGACCACGCTACGAGGAAAAGTTGCCATCGTCGGCGCCGCTGACACCGAGGTAGGAATTGTACCCAACATAGGTGCTACCGACCTGTGCGTGCGCGCTGCGCTCTCGGCGATGCGCGATGCGGGCATCAACAAAGACCAAATAGACGGTCTGATTACCTGCGATTCGATGGCTGAACCGATTATGTACCATGCCGAGGCCATCGCCGAATATCTGCAAATATTCCCCCGCTATTGCATGTCAGTGGGCACTGGCGGCGGCACCACTTTTTCCATTATGCACCACGCCGCGTCGGCGATAGCGACCGGTATGGCCGATACTATTTTGATCGCCATGGCGGATAGTCTGCGCAGTGGTTTGACCCGCGAACAAGCCATGCTGATGCAGTCATCGACCGGGCATCCCCAGTTCGAGCAACCCTATGGACCCACGGTACCCGCTTACTATGCCTTGATCGGTCAGGCACACGCTGCCAAATATGGCACCACAGCCGAACACCTTGCCAGCGTCGCGGTCGCCTGCCGCAAACACGCTGCACTCAATCCAACAGCACAAATGCGCGAGCCAATCACTGTCGAGGACGTGATTACGTCGCGTATGATCGCCGACCCGCTTCACTTACTCGACTGTTCCTTGGTCTCTGACGGCGGTTCAGCAGTGATCCTGACATCGGCCGAACGCGCCAAGGATTTTGCCCAACGCCCGGTGTATATGTTGGGTGTTGGCGAAGGCCACGGCCACGAACACATTAGCCAAGCGCAGAGCCTAACCACATCTGCTGCGGTTGAGTCGGGCCAGAGAGCCTATCAAATGGCAGGGCTGACAGCGGCGGATATGGATTTTGCACAACTTTACGATTGCTTCACACCAACAGTTATTGTCGAGCTGGAAGATCTTGGCTTTTGCGCCAAGGGCGAGGGCGGCCCATTTGCCGCGTCTGGCGCGATCGAACTGGGTGGCAGCTTGCCGATCAACACCCATGGTGGGATGCTATCCCACTGCCATCCCGGAAACCCTGGATCTATGTTCGCACTGACCGAGAGCGTGTTTCAGTTGCGCGGCAGCGTCGCGCCCGAGCGGCAAGTAAAAGGGGCCGAGGTTGCCATGGTGCATGCTCAAGGGGGCATTATGTCCAGCCACACCAGCCTAATTCTCGGCAATGAGGTCAACTGAGTATGGAAAAAATACTACCGCCGATTAACGCAATTAGCCAACCCTATTGGGATGGCTGCCAACAGGGTGTGTTGCGCGTCCAGCGCTGCATAACATGCGGTCATCTGCAACTCTATCCGAGAATATTCTGCACCCAGTGTGCGGGTGAAGATCTGGATTGGATCGACGTCAGTGGCAAGGGCACAATTGCCAGCTACACCGTGGTCACACGCGGAATATCCAAGGCCTACAGCGCGCCTTATGTGGTATCCCTGATCGATCTCGACGAGGGCCCACGCATGATGAGTTCGATTGTCGACAGCGACGGCACTGGATTGGAGGTTGGAATGTCTGTCGAGGTGGCTTTTGAACCTTGGTCAGAAACGATTATGATGCCGGTATTCAAATTACTGTAGCGAGCACAGGAGGGTTTTCTGTTGGAAACAAAAAAAAGCCACCGCCAAACGCACATCAACCCTCAAGCGCCAGCCAGTTCACTTGAGGCGAAGCAGCCAGACTTGAACCTAGGTACCGAGTGTTACGCTACCGACGGGTATTTTGACCCGCAGTCGATCACTTTAGAGTTTCAAAAGCTCTGGTCTCAAAGTTGGCTATTAGCCGGTGTTACCTCAGACCTAGCCGAACTCGGCGATTACTTTCTTTTCGATATACAACACGAATCCATTATCGTCACCCGCTCTAAAGCGGGCATTCAGGCGTTTTACAATGTCTGTAGTCACCGTGGTGCCATGTTGGTTACCGAACCCAGAGGCAATCAAAAGGTCTTCGTCTGCCCTTTTCACCGCTGGACGTTTCGCAATTCTGGCGATTTAGTGCGGATTACCGATGAAGATACCTTTGATCCCCGCGTCGTCGGCCACCGCCCAGGTTTGACTAAGGTGGCCTGCGAAACCCATGCTGGATTGATCTTTATCAGCATGGCCGACGACCCACCCCCGCTCAAACAGGCGATTGGCCTACCAGAGGGCTACTTAGAGCCGTACCAAATCGATAAGATGAAAGTCGTACGCCACGTTAGGAGCGAATGGGGCTCGAATTGGAAAGTCGGTGTCGAGGCCTTTTATGAAAGCTACCACCTCCACGCCGTGCACCCAGAAACCACTGGTATGATGGGCGATTTAAACGTCCAGTACGACCTCTATCCATCCGGTGCCAGCCGCATGATTGTCCCCTTGGGCCAACCCAGCCCGAGACTCTATGACCAAACCACGGTCAATGAAGGGCTGCAATTTTTGCTCGGCGAAGCGGGTATTGACCCAACAACCTTTAAAGGCGATGCCGGTGACGTTCGCGGCGCCATACAAAGCGCAAAACGCGAGCGCGCAGAGCGCGAAGGGCTCGATTACTCCGACTTTGTCGATGGCCAACTATCGGATAGCTGGGCGACTGGAATTTTTCCCAACGTACAGATTGGATGCCACCCAGAGGCGCTTTTTCTGATGCGTTTTATGCCGCACATCAGCGATCCACAGCGCTTTTACTACGACACCATGACCTTGATCATGCCCACCGGTGACGCCGATGCCACCGCGCCACAGTGGATGGGCTTGCCCGAGGGTACCGACATCAGTGGCCGGCAACGACCCGCCACCGAAAATTACAGTCTCGAAGAAGATGCTAATCTCGGCTTAGTCCTAAGCCAAGACGCAGCTTTTTTACCGCGAGTGCAACAGGGTATGCGCTCCAAGGGGTTCACTGGGCAACTATGGGGAGAGCAGGAACAGCGCCTGCGTCACTTTCACGTCGAATTGCAGCGCCGCCTCGAACTCGCTTAAGCTCGCCGAGTCGATGGCCGCGCTTGGCCATCGACAAACCACCACAACGATCGGTAACGCAATCACCGATACCGCTGCGGCCTCGACCAGTCAA
>Ga0115006_10001184_pt1 | contig 15826 bp, 11 predicted proteins | sample ArcOceMetagenome_3_FD_88943 | JGI IMG/M metagenome (GOLD analysis project Ga0115006, IMG submission 88943) | Marine eukaryotic phytoplankton communities from Arctic Ocean - Arctic Ocean- Svalbard ARC20M Metagenome | ecosystem: Environmental > Aquatic > Marine > Oceanic | place: Arctic Ocean...
ACGAATACATTTTGCCAAATTTTTTGACAAATTCATGTAGCAAAATATGTGGCGGTTTTTCTTTTTAATAGCAAAACGATACATTCTGCCAAATTTTTGCCAAATTCAGGTAGCAAAATATGTGGCGGTTTTCTTTTTAATAGCAAAACGATACATTTTGCCAAATTTTTGCCAAATTCAGGTAGCAGAATATGAGGTAGCAAAATACGTGGCGGTTTTCATTTAGTAGCTCAACGATACATTTTGCAATTGGCCCTGACCCCATTGGGGAATAAAAAATTGTTCTGGAAAACCGGGGGGTCTTCATGGAGACAGGGGAAATGCCTCTGAATCCATGAAGTTGATTGCTGGAATTTGCTTGATGGTTACTCTCTGATTGAGGGTGATTTTCAGCAATGAACAAGCTTGGAATTAGTCCGCACCAAAGCTCTGAAGGCCTGTTTCAAATGCGAAGGCGTTTGGATCTTCGGAGCTTGCCGAGGTTGCCGTCGGCACGGACCGATTTCTTCTGCCCATGTAGTCTGGCCGACTTGAGGCAACAGGAGTCTCATGCATGCTGCGGCGCTTTCAGGCTTATGCCTGGACGTGGTGTGCACATGGAAAGTAGCATCAGGTCGTGTACTTGATCACTTGCAGTTGAAATCCTGTACTGGGAGGCTATTATAATATACTTTCATACTGTGAATTTATTGAAATGATAGAAACTCGAAAAACACGCCATAGATTGAGCCCCACTTTGAGATTATAGATTTTTTTAACTGAAACTCATGGAAGGTCTGTGGAATCATTAGTAATCACATGTGATAATCATTGGTACGTCGTAATTGCTTCATACGGAAATATTTGCATGGCAACAACTTTGTTTCTTGAGTCGAACTCCAACGTGTCGATGCACAGGTCAGCACTTGTCAATGGAGCATCGATGATTCATTCATATACGGAGCTTCTTGAAACACATATGAACCCATCCAAATTCAAGCTGTATGGTTCAAGCAATCTGTCTGCACTGACTCTCTGCGTTGTCCTGAGGCGGGAGTTTACTGATTCCTTATTACTACTGTACACAGGCATCGTATTAGTTGATTTGACTGGTTGCCTTCAATCTTGCATGCATGTATCGAAAATGTACTCTGCCAGGCAATGTCGACGTATCCGTACCACATGATCGAGCATGTTCCTTACACCAGCGAAACGTCTGTTGCTTAGCATTCGTATTCGAATTTGTCGAGATTAATTCGGACTCTTTATCAATCATTGAGGCTTGGCGATGTCATCGATTGGCTCCTTCGTGATGTTTCTCATGAAGTTGGCAAGCCAGGACTTCGTGTCTTTTGCTCAGTAGACTGCTTTTTTGATCCATCTCCACACCACTCTTACATCATATATGCCAAGGTTTTCGCCTACCATAAGCATCTCGATGTCAACGGGCGTTGGGTTCCTGCAGGAGCTCATCTTGTCTTCATCTCAGTTTATTCAATCTTCATTGACATTGAATTTCAATCATGTCAGCTCATCTTGTAGAATCAGTCGGCCTTGAATTGCATCATTCTAAGGATGGTCCACTGCCCGAACATCTTGATGACATCGGACTTTCTCGCGATTGCGACAAAGGTTTTCCAGTCTGGACCTTTGACTTCTCTCTATCAGTCGTATTAGCTCGAGTGCTCTGTGACCTGTCAAGGAAAGTCGCGATTACCTTGACCGCTTCATGAGGTCTCTTCTCCTTCCGAAGGCTGGATGCTCATGCTTGCTACATGCTTGAAGCTCAATAATTTAGCAGAGTCTGAATGAAAACTGAACTGGCAGGAAGGAGTTTGGAGCGCTCGGCTGAGGCTGAGATGGGACACCCGAGACCACTGGGCATGCGTCCCACCTCCGCCTCCACGATAAAAAAACAAATGTGCTTTCCTGAATTTCAACAACAGATGCAATCATAAACAGATTACAATGTTTGCAGCTATGGGTTATTGGCTCATAATCGTGATCATGATTTGACTCTTCATGTCAATTCATTGGAAGCCATGTCATATTTTGACCTCAGCTTCAGACTGAATTTCATTGTATCGAGCACTAGCAAGAACTCGATTGTCTTTCTTAGCTCGAATTGAATCTTTGCGTGCTTTAAATAATTCATTTTATCTTTTGCATCCCATGATGAAACATGATCGTTCATTTGTAGACACTGATTTTCACATCGAATGGGTAGTACATTACAAAATGCAAAACAATCGAATAGAGTCACTTTTTTTGCAAAGTGGGAATTTCAGACAATGTATGTAACAAGGCTAGTGTGATCTGTGGAGTTTCAGAGATTCTCGCAACCAACTGAAACCAATATAAAAACTAATTTATCATGGCGATTTTGGATTTGCAAGAGACACACGGTATTTGATTCAGATATCTGCGTTCTGCGGCATGCATTTGCTGAAGCAAAGCTTTTTTATTCCTATATATTTGTAAGCTTTGTGATAGCAACTTTAAAAATGCTAGAAGCAGCATTCTTCCCGCAGATTCTCGGTTCAGCGTATGCAATCTTTTTGTTCTAACAAGATGTGCTCGGCAGCAGCAATTCAGGATCGGGAGGTTTATCCTCTTTTGAACGAAGATGAATTGCAAGAGTGCAAGGTGGGAATCACAATTTTTTCTGTGATTGTTAGCTTATCTAATGTATAATGCATGAAACTCCTGGAGGCCTTGATGCATCGAATCAGCAACAAAAAGAAGGCAGGATTTACAGAGCAATCCAACCAATGTCGCAGCTTATATCTTGAAATTTACCCTGCAGGTCGAAGTCGGTCGTGCGTATGCCTTATTTTTTTCACTATTCAGAGATCTTCAATGTTCGTTTCGCATTATCAATATGAGGAGAGCATGCATGTTTGAAAGTTCAGCTTCAATCTCATCAAAATACTGAGCATTATATTTTGTTATCAGTGAGGTCTTTTTCTCCGAACGACAACCAGTTTGTCATCGACGCAACGATGCAAATTGTCTTACCTGGAGTCCAGACCCCGAGGAGGCTTGCATTTGCAAACTCGAAACAATATGTAATTTGACATGACATACTGACATGACATACAGCTGAAACTTGAACATATCTTGTCAGGCTCAGAGGGCTCAGCAGTGGCTGGATCGTCTGAATGCGAAAAACAAAAAGAGCAATAAGGCTCGCCAAGCTCGATATGACTTGGCGAGGAAGGTCCTGAAGGCCAGTTGAGTCTAAATTTAAACCGATGCAATTATATTTGTCAATTCTCGGAGGCGTCGACAATCGCAAGATTCTGCGCAGAAGACGACGCGCAGGTTGGTTTCCCAACTCTTGCACTTGAGCCTTCATTGCTTCCTTGCTTGTAAATATAGACCAGAATAAGGAGCAAACATTTCTAGGGCTTCTTCTGCGATGTTTTAAAGCACAGAATTCTGAACTAGGGAGTTGCATTGCAGGTTTTGCGTGCGCTGAAGAGTCTGGAGGCTAAGCGCTTGTCAAATCGCCGGGCTTATTTGCGTCGCAAGCTGGGCGAGCGATAGAGATGATCGAAAAAAAGCCCGTCCAAAAAAATAGCAATGGCTTGACAGTAGTGCTCTTATTTTGTCTCATTTTGGACTCATGATCGTTAGTTCCATATTATTACCCGAATCAAGAACTTTTCAAAAATCGAACAGTTCTGTTGTGCTTGAAGTCATACATGGAGCATTGTCAAGCAGTGCATGAATTATAGACAAGCAATAGATGTTGCAATGTAAGAAGAGGCATGAACAGGGAACTTTCATCAATGAATGTGTTCATTGTTGGGTTTATGAAACAAACGCATATGCATGGCCTTTGAACTCAAAGAATTCAAAGCTAGCTGAACATACAAATTATTCAAAAAACATTTCACAAACGAAGTTCTTTGAACAGTCAGAAGATTAAACACACACAAACAAACAGTGGATAAGAAAGGATCAGTTAGCTGACATACAAAGGATCAAAGCCAGGTCAAGATACAAAGAGTGCTCCAGCCAGCTGAATATACAGAAAAGCTTCAAACGCGTACCAAACATACAGAGGTGTCAGATTAAGTGATGTTGATTGATCGTTGTAGACCCAGACATAAATTTCGTGACCACAAGGGCTCAAGGAGGTAGGGAGAGGTAGGCAGAGGTAGATAGAGGTATACAGATACCTGCAACCATGGCTCCGAAGCAATGCGCTGAAAAACCGAAGCCTGTCAGTGAACCCAAAGCTGAGAAGGGACCATTGCAGGGAAGATCATGGAAGCGTGGCAAGAAGATGCTCTTTGAGAAAACTACAAATGGAGAAACAATTCGCAAGTGGGTTGATAAAGCTGTCGACAAAGAGGACAGTTCCAGTCTATCACCTACTCAACTTCTACGTGCTCGAAATCGCGCAGCCAAGACGTTGAAATCCATGAGTGATGAAGATCTGCTGACTTCTCTAGAGGAGCGTCTCATGTGCAGTTCTCTTCTTCGCGAAGCATCGATTCAGTGCTTAATTCTTCATCCGGATCTCTTCACACCTGAGCAACTAACCAAGGTGGTGGTTGGCAGCAACATTGCGCCATTGCAAATGTTTGCTGGTTGCGCTTCTACAGACTCTAATTTCATCAAGAAGGTCGTCAAGTCTTTAGTAGACACAAAGGTGATGAAGGAAGAAGACGTCTCTGAGCTGTTTGATTATGCTCGCAAACGATATGCTTCGTCAGATGTCTCCTCCGTGAAAACGAGTATGGCCGTTTACGGTGCCGAAGATTTCCTGGAGTACGCGGCGCCGAAGAGTGAGGGCTAAGCATGTAAGATGACACTGTCCATGTTAGCGATGAACCTTGGTACTGTAATTCTGCGATGCCATGAAGAAGCATATCCAATTCAAGATACATGCTGGCATGATCGTTGCTATGACTTTTAAGCATACGCTTTTTTGAAGTGCTAGTTGTGAGCACATGCTCTTTCACGGAAGTACTCTGCTTGGCTGCTTTCGGAAAAAATAGCCTCGGGCACCATACATATAATAGCTTTCTTGTATATCTTATACATCGAATGTTGAAAAAGAAACACTGTGCTGATGTTCGGTGACCAGCTTGGATTACATGCTTTTTCTTTGCAGATTTGGCTTTAAGTTCGAAGCAGCCATCGGTGGGAGACTGAAAGGCCGTCAATAAGCAGGCAGACACAGATTGGAAGATGCTTATCTTTCTGATGAAACAATCGCTGGCACAAGCACAGAAATGCGAGATTCATTTGCATTGAACAAACCACATGCATTCGTTGTGCAGGCCATGAATGCAGCCGCTTTTCGATTCGTCCCTGGCAAATGTGAACATGGAATGTCGTCTCCTTAGTAAATTTCACATTTTGCATACGCTTGCTGTACATACAATTGTGCTGAGGAGAGGAAACGATCGAGCTGTCACGGACGAACAGAGGACCGGTAATCGATCAAAAGCTTACTTTTTCAGCATTGGATCATTCATATGTTCGTTGCAGGTTCAAAAAGAGGACTTGGCAAATACAGCTGATGCAGAAAGATTATTCTGAGATCGTTCTGAGAGCAGTGCGTGTACCGATTGTGGATGTTTCGACATCTGTACGGGCCTGGGACAGCCAGCTGTATGAGTACAAGAAATCTCTCCAATCATATAACATTCACACTTGTACAGTGGCATATCTCTCTGAATTGTCGAATAGTTGATTTTGTTTTTATCCAGAGGAAACGACCGGAAAGTAAACGCAAACTACAGACTACTTGCTTGTTATAATCTGCGATTCGCTCAAACATTCACAAAATGGAGCATTGTGGTTTCATGTATGTATATCAAATTTGACAGCGTTATGTTTCAATGTTAGTCTCATTATCTTTACTTGTTTGATTAAAAACAAGCACGTAAACACATGTTTGTCGAAACAATGTTCGCTATCATCACGTAGTTGAAAGATGTTGCCTTGGACAATGAATGCAGTCTGTTTGTTGAAAGTTAAATTTCTTGCTTCTTCTCGCAGCAATTTTCAGCACATTCTAAACGTACTTTGCTCAGTTCCTGTCGAAGAGCCGAGCGCGTTTTGGCAGAGTGAGCTCGTTTCGATGACCTCTCAGCAAGTTCAAGACAGCAACACTTCGGCCAAGTCGTTCCATCAAGTGGAGAGTATGTGTCATCTGTTGCGAGATATTCAGGTGCAGACTGGATCTTTTCTGCTTAGCTGCGACGTGGACCGCAGATCTCGCGATGAAGAAATGCTGATTTGCTCTGACTCATCTCCGCTATGCAGGAATCAATTAGTTCGATTGGTGCTTCTGTCTTTCAGTTTCGTTCTGAGCTTATCTGCTATTAAGAAGAAACGTATCACTCAAAGCGTGCTCAGAGACATTGTCGTTGCAAAGCTACGTCAAGATGGGAGAAAGACTTTCAGGGGAGGCTTTATTTTTAAAAATCTTGAAGGCAATTCTCTTGAGAAGAGCTTTGTTGAGCCTGGAGATGTCATTTTCGTGTCCATGCCTGTACGACTGAATGTGAACGGTCAGCCATTTATGGTTTGGCCGCATGACTCAATATCTATACTGGTGAAGCGCGTAGCAGCTTTCTTTGCAGAGGTCTGCGACAGTCCAGGCATTGTTCTCGTATTCAATGGCATAGCCCTTGATCCGAGTTTGAGAATTATGAATTACGGAATCGTAGAAAATACGAGTTTGGAAGCCCACGTCTGTCAGTGATTTTTCGATATAGAAAATGAATGAAAGCTTATTTCAAGGAAAATCGACAGATGTGGTGCTTTAGGTAAAGGAACTTGGGACTCACATCTCGGCGATGCAGATCGGAAAAGTGGTGCCAGTTGGAGATGGTGAAAAATCAGAGAGCTGGTGGATTACGTCTATTCACATGCCAAGTCACAAAAAAAAAGGGGAAACTTAGAGATGGAATAGTGAATAGAATTGCATGACGCAAGCTTTCTGGATACGTTTAATGTGGACACATTAACGTCTAATCATTCTTCTGGAACCGGTTTGCAGTTCTACAGATCGTCTGTTGCAAGCTTGAATTTCATGCTTTTTACAAATTACGTTCTTGGCAGGACTTCAGATCCAATGATTGGTCGTACAGTGAAGCGTCTCGGAATCAATAGATGCATGTTCTTTTCGTTCTTCCTTGTCGATAGATCAGACTAAAATGTGTCATCTAAGGATGGAGCGCTTTGGAAAAGCAGATCTGGGCAAGGTCACAAAGAAAGGCGGGTGCAATCTGTATTGGATCCAGTGGACAGATGGACACCTCGAACTGTGGCCTTACAAAAGCCTCTTTATAAGCTTGGAACCACCTCCTGGGACTTTTGCGGTTTCGCTTGACGTGGTCATTTCGGGGCAGAACTGTTATTTTACGTGCACTTCTCTGGCTGGAGACGTGGTTCTCACAAAAGTAATTCCGCGAAAATATGCTTTTGGCATCGGCTTCGTCGTGATCAAAGTAGAACTCGCACAGAAGAAGAACACCTTTGCCGAGTGCATTAGCCTCGTATCTCCAGAAGGTGAGCACATTCGGTGCGGAAGAGACATCGGCCGAATCTGGTGGTCTGATGAAACACCATGAGTAGTTACTCATTTTGTATATTTGAACATGCACGTCAATAATAGAACATGACAGATCATTTGCATGAGTAGTTAGAATATTCATGGCATAGAAGCATTGAACAAGTATAGGAATAACGGCAGTGTTATTGAAATTATCAACACAGCGAAGTGAAAACAGTTCGCTGTTTATTCTGTAATCTTTTGTCTTGGAAAGCATTTTTCTATATAGTATGATGTGATCAGCTAGTCGGACTTGACACGAATTTGTGTAGGATCGATGATAGCATTCTCATATTCTAAAACTGCCTCATTGGACAGACAGGCGTCTGTCTTACTCGTCAAAGGCTGCTGAAAAAACAGAGCGGCTTCAAAGCTTGAACCATAGAACTGACACACACTTCTGAACAAGATGATTGCTGTGCTTTGGCTATAATTCTGATGTAGCAAGTGTGATTTCAAGAAAGACTTTCTGCTTTTTCATGTTACGATGAGATCCTGGCAGAGAAAAAGTAAGGATTCTGATTCGCTTCAGTTAAATATTGGCTCGAAGTTAGAAGACTTTTGTTTTCCTCAATAACTAAGTATTAGTTGCAGTGTTACACTCTGGTATAATTTATATTTTGATAGTGTTTCAACTTGGATGTCAGATGGTTGAAACTGTCTCGAAAGAGAACAACATACTATCACACTTGTTTTTATTGGAAAAATCATGTTCGCTCACAGGCTGTTGTTATGGTTACATATTTGGTTAGGCGACATGTCATGATTCCTGTTATTGTTGCAATTTCGTCACTGCGCCATGGCGCCGAAGGTTGCGAAAAACAAAAAGACCAAGAAGAAGAAGAAGGGAACGATCCACTCAAACAATACCGACGCTTTGCATCGAGATGAAGATTAGCGTTTTATTGTTGTTGAGCAATCAGTAGTGTTTTTGATTATTCAGTTGTAGGTAATTAATCATATCAGCATTCGTGACGTGGAAAGAGCCAGGTCAACCAATGATGTTAGCCACGATGCTGTCATGGAGGCAGAGCTATTCGAAATTGGAACTTTGGACACCAGAAGTTTGCGTGCAGAGAACAAAGACAGTCTTCGCACGAAGCAGCAACTTCTTTGGAACATATATTATTCGGTTTGAGAAAAATGAGCTATAGCTCAACTTTATATAAATTGATACATTTGTAAGTTTTTGTTACGAGTTCGTCAGTAAGGTTATCAGATAAGATCGACATCGGCCACTTCTCTGGAATGTCATCGGGCAGTTCCACGTTTCGGCATGTGCCGCTTTCATGCAAGAGAAGAGATATAACCAAGGCTGGCTCCAGGAAGTTGCCGTCTCTTGAGTTGTCAGATGATGCTTTTATAACAGCTGTTCGCCGCACTGCGTGGTCATTGCTGGCTGAAAATTCGAAAGAGTTCTTCGACTGCATGGTGCGAATCCTCAAGAGATATGCCAATCTAAAAGGTTATTGGAAAGCTTGTAAAATCCTCTACGAAGTTGCCCAGAGTGTAGGAGAAGATTTCTCTCTTCAACTGAAAAACGAGGCATGGCCTCATTCCGAAGAAGAAGTGAAGAAATGTCTTCCTTCTTTGTCGATGGCGAGCAATATCTTTGTCGAAAAGATGAATGCTGTGGACTGGAACTTGCTGGTAACCCGAGATGAGAATTTCAAGCGGCAGATCTTGCCATACATGAAAAAACTGAGGAGCGTCGGTCTAAGGCATCTCTTGCAAGCGATTGAAGCCATCAGAGAAGCTTTGGCTCGATGGACTTTAATTCGAAAAGAGGAGAGCGTAGAGTTTTGCAATGATATACTTCGACAGATCCTTCTCCCGTGTTCAAAAGAAAAGATATCTGACTGCAACCTTCCTGATCTCGTTTCCATCGACGATGAAGATTTCACACGAGCATTACTTGATGTGAACTGGCACTGTGTTGCCGAAAAGACAGCAGAGTTTAAGCAGCATATCTGGCCGTACATGACCAAGCTCCGGAAGATAGACGTAGAGGCGTTCAGTGACATAGTCGCTACTATTGGTCATGCAGTGGACGATGAATATTTTGCGATGTCCTTCGTTGATGACAACGGGAAGAGGGACGACGCAGAGCATCTGGTGGAAGTTTCCGAATTTCATGCAGAAGAGCAATTCTGGCACACACTGCACGAGGGCAATGATGATTCGGAAGATTCCATTTGGGACGCCCAGGACATAGATGCGACTGTTCTGCAGGCTTCTGGATATCAGCTGCCTCACATGCGTTTACCTCCTGGAAGGATATCTGAATTAGAAGTCATGCCCAAGGGTTATGAAGGCAGCTTTTTCAAAGGGCGTCTGACGGTACCGCCCGATGGCAAATGTCTGATATATGCATTCATGGCAGCACGATCGCCGGAGTGGTGGTGCAAAGTGCCTCGGCACCCTGGCGGTCATATCATAGACGTGGCAGTGGAGCGGCTCATAGCAGATGAGGCTCGTCACCATCTTGGATCTATATGTTCATTGGCACAGGCTGCTGGTGACACAGAAATTGCTCGTTCCTTAGAGAGAGCCGACAATCCAGGCGATGAGCATTTTAAGTATTACGCGGAGTACTTCAAATGTTCTTTCCTGATCTTGCCGCGGAATCAACCGTTAGCTACTCCGTGGATTCACGGTATTGATCCTGTTGGTTTCGTGGTAGAACACACGCTTTGTCCTGGAAAGCAGAGAACCGGTCACTTCGAGCTGCTCTATTCTTGGATCGCCTGTGCGGAATGTTGCATCGAAGGTCTTGAAGTCACCTTATTGCAGCTGATGCCAGATTCTTTGTTTCTTGGCCTTGATTATTCGTACTTTTATTATATTTATATATATATATATATACGTGGATGAACAGGTTTTCAAAAGCAGTTGTTCGAAATTTGCAGATTAGCCAAGCGAGGATGCAGCAGACTCACTCAGATGATTCTAGTGAACAATCCAGTGACGATGAAAACGACGAAGCAATGACAGAAGGGCCTGCAGCGACGAAATTGTATGCCTTGCTGAAAGGAGAAGCTAAGTCGGTCTGTGGCATTGCTTCTCATCGATCATCTACTTCGCATGATTACTGCAAAGAATTGCCTTATCTGGATTTGCCTGAAGATGATTTCTTGGAAGACGTCAGAAAAACCAAGTGGTCGCATCACTTTCAGGATATCATGAAGCGTCTGCATTACATGGCAAAAGTATTGGAAAGAACTAGACGTATAAACTGCAGAACTTACGAGACCGTTCTGAAGCAGCTCGCAAAGATCCTGTCAACAGAGGTTCTGTCGTTTTTAGACTCGGAACGCGAGCGCTGGTGCAACTGTCTGGAAGAAGAGCAAGAAGAGGAAACGGCTTGTATTCCATTTGGTCACAGGGCCTCGAAATATGCTCACAGTTGGCTGATTTTTTCTGACATACCTCATCTGCGCCATGTTTTGCTGAACGAACACTGGAAATATCTCATGCCGGCTTTGGCGTTTCTCTCTTCGAAAGGAATGGAAACAGTGGCATTAAAATCTGTTGTGGATGCGACGGGCATGCCTTTTCTGCTTCCGAGAGTGCAACAAAGATTGCAGGCGTGGCAAAGGAAGCAGCCGGCATTAGAAGGATATTCTACAGCTATTCTTCAAGAAGTCAGCTCTCGTGAACTCATGGATTCTGGTTTCGTGCTTGACTCAGACGTCTTTGAAGATCCTGCTCGTTTAAAGGCTGCTTTGCTACCAGCGAAATATGTCTTTTTGCTACCAGCACTCATGTGCATGTCTGCAAAAGGAAAAGAAGACGAAGCTTTTGCCGCGATATTCGAGGCAAGTGGTCAAGAGGTCGCGATGCAACTCTATGGACAACTGAAAGAATGGCTTGCCGATGAAGCTGCCTCGGTCGCAGAAGCTGCCAAGTTTTACGATGCGGATGCCATCGCAAGAGGGCAATATCCTGACCATGCAGTCGAGCTGGAGGTGACAGAGGAGATGGAAACCGAAAAACCTACTGCAGCCGATTGGTTTTGGTGGCATCTCTTGGAGACGGCCGACTCCAACGATCTGCCGTGCTTGGCACGTAAAGGTGAGTTGTGCCAGAATCCAGATTGTCCATTCGGCCTCTCCCAATCGAAAAGACGAAGATATCGGGGCAAAGGACATAAGGCAGATGATCTACGCTGCCTTTTTTGCAGTCCCACTTACATCGTACTTGTTCACGATACATCGCCTAATGTGCTTATCAAAGAACTGTGTGAACTTATCAAGTTCTCCAAAGCCAAGTTTCACAAAGGGCTTAACGTTATCAGAGAGTGCGTGGGTCCACAGCAGGCTGACATATATGCCGCCAAGGTCGCAGCCAAAGTGGACGGCAAGAAACCAAAACTCGCCAAGAACTGGAAGGAGGTCTTGCACAAGCGGAAAGTTTACTGGAGAGAGCCTGGTGAAGACAGGGACATTTTCATGGCCAATGCAGATAAAGATTCCAAGAGAGTCTTCAAAAAGTTTCCTCACGTGTTCGGACCACACTCTGTGGTCGACAAGAGTTGGATGAGCGACCGAAGTCAGGCTTTCGAAACTTGGTGTTTAAGCAAATCCTGGAGAATTTGCGCCAAGTGCAACAGACTGGAAAAATGCAAGCTGAAAGCCGTTCACCTGATGGGAACCGACAAATTTACACCTCAACTGTTGCACTGCAAACATTGCAAATCGAAAGGAGCACAAGGGTATCCTGTGAAGCAGCCCGAAGACGTTCCCAGGTTTCTAAAAGACTTGCCCTGGGCTGTTCTCGACAGTTTGTCTTTGATCGAAGTGGATACCGGTCCGGTAGTGGAAGCTTTCAATGGTTATCGAATGCACACCTCGCTGACGAGATTGCGCTGGAAGGCCGAATCTTTGGAAGTCAACATCCACAAGCTTCCTCGTGATCAGCGCAAGCTTGCGAGAAAAGCTGCGAAAAAGCTAGTTAGGAATTCACCACAAGCTTCTTACAGACAGTTTTACTTCATGCACAGCAAATTTTTGGAGCAAAGATTGCTGGAGATCGAGAAAGGAGATATCTCAGAGGATGCACCCATTCAGCGGTTGCCTGTTCGCTTCATGGAGACTGTCGGCCTCGAGTGTGCCATCTGGCCTTATCTCTATTGGGAGACTACCATGTGCGAAAGCTGGGTGCGATCGCAAGACAAAAGGAGGTTGAATCGAAAAAAACAAGCGTTTGCAGACGATCCTTCGTCCGATGAATCCGATCCAGACTCGGAGGACGAGGAAGCGCCAGTGAAGAACTCCAGCAGCGCCAACGAAGGATGTCATCAGAGTGCAAAGGCTAGTTATCTTGCCAAGGTCATGGGTCCGATTCTCGGTTACGGCGCAAACTGGGATCTTTTTCAATTCCAATATGATCTCTGGATGGCCACTACGATAGGTGGGGCAAAGAACAGCGCAGGCATCTCTACTAGAGCAGCTTTGTCCGGAAAGAGTTTATCTCCTGAGTACTGGAGGAAGTTTCACATGGCGCTTGTCGACTTGCAAGAACAGATTGGACTGCCGCAGTTCTTCATCACGGTAGCTCCATATGAATGGTCTTTCCCGTACCATGAGTGGGTCCAGGACGAGATGGAAAAGCTTTGCAGGAAGCGCTTGCGGTTGCCTGTTGCAGAGACTTTGCACTTGGCCCACGTCTTGACACAGGTTGTCAAAGAATTGATGACTGGGGCCAATGACGGGCAGACGTCTAAAGGACAGCACATTTTCGCAGGCGAGAACGATGGCTTGAAGAGAACAGTGCTGAACTGGGAAGCTTGGTTATTCATTTTTCTATTTTTAGAGGTCGAAGATTTTTCTGTTAGAATAACTGCTTCTTTTTATAGTTACGTAGTTTTCCAATGTTATGACGTAGTAGTTGTTTTCTTCAAAGATGTTAAGGTTGGTAGACTCGAATTCCAGGATGGAAAAAGACTTCGAAACTGGTATCGACAGCAGCAGTTTTACCATGGTCGAGGCACTGTACACCTTCACATGTTGATCTGGTTGACAAACGCAGATTCTATTCCTTTCGGTGAAAACATCAAGGCCACCGTTCCTGAGGAGGAAGGAGCTCTCAGAGATCTTGTTCTAGGTAGCCAGCTTGACTACGACAAGAGCGGATGGCCGCAAAGAGACGATCCCACTGCGTGGCATGACGTAGACAAAAGACTGCTCTTGCATCATACGGCCCAGGCACGCGCCAGTCACTGCAGAGCTTACTTTGAAGACGTTTTGACATCTCTGAAGTGCCACTGCGATGTTCAGGGTAGCAACGGAAAATCCATGATACTTCAATATTGCTCGAAGTATCTTCCCAAGTTCAGCAGTTCCTTTTCTAGTGAACTCGTGAATCACGAACAGGCTTCAGGCTTTGCGCTCTCGAAGCGTATCTTAGAAGAGTACCACCCGATGGCTCCCGAGATGGTTTGCCAGATGGCTAATCAAATGCTGCCGCAGTGTTTCGTCGGAGGAACCATTCGCAAGGTTTTCGTGCCGGTACCGATTGTGGATGACTCTGTCCGGATCGACAAGATGTCGAAGCCACTGTCCTTGTATCTCGCTTGCACATGGCGCAGTGAAGAAATGAGCTTCAAGGAGTATCTCAGAAAAGCAAGCAGATCTGGGACTATACACCAGAAGTTCAAGCGCCTGCACAACAGACTCCAAGCCGAAACCTCTCTCGAGGAGTGGATCAATCAGTACCACACCAACGGCGAGATCATGCTGTCACCGATCATGTACAGTCGGGTGAGCGACAAATTTTACGGACAATGGCTCTTGCTGAACGTCCCTTTTCGCAGTCTTGACGAACTCTGGCATCGATCCGTAATGAAAGTTCCGAGGTCTTATCGGAATTTGGCGCTCTGCCTTCATCACAGAGGTTCGGGTTTTTGGCACCGCATCGCAGAGAAGGTGAGGCCTTCTTTGGAAATGGAAGCTCACAAAGATGAAAAGATTGAAACTTTGTTGTGCATGCTGCAAGCCCAAACTGAAATGGTCGAGGCGTATCTTAGGGATGAGCTTACTCTGGCCGAACATCCCGATCCCATTATTCCACAGCAAGTCCACATTATGGGATCGAAGCAAGTAGTTCTAGCTATGGAGCAAGTGGTGATCAGCCAGCATATTCATGACAAGGTACAACACGCCATGGATATGAGAGAACCTGAAGAAGCCGACGAAGCCGAAGCTTGGGAATCTTACTGGGAACAGAAGAGAGTTTTCAATCCGGGAAATCGCTCAAATCGCGTCATGGTAGTTCTTGGTCCGGCTGGAAGCGGAAAGACTACTATCATCGAACAAGCTATCAACAATGCGTATGCTAAGGGCGCTTGCGTGGCGGTCGGATGTCCCACAGGTTTGTTGGCCACGAGCTACAAAGACAAGTTTGCACACATCGACGTCGACACCCTGCATGGCTTGTTTTCACTGCACCGTGCTGATGCAGAAACTCGTGACAAGATGCTGCATCTGGACCTGATTGTCGTCGACGAGATCGGACAAATATCTCAAAGCACTTTTGAAAGACTCATGGACATGTGGGACTCTGCCGAGCGCCGTCCGGCTCTGATATTCATAGGTGACTTTGCACAATTGAGCGGAGCAGACGAAACCAGAGCAAGCGACAGCAGACGTTGGAATGGTGATGTCAGTATTTTTTATCTCAGAACCATGAGACGTTGCAAGTGCCCTACCTTGAAATGGAAATTAGAATTGCTTCGATGCTTTCAGCCAACCAAGAAGCAGCTCGCAGAGATCTTGCGTCACAAGCGAGCTCCCAAAGAGAGGGACCTGGGTGATCGTCTGCAACCTTCTCTAGAGGACATCGGTCAGATTTTTCGTGAAACGCCGTCTACGATGTTTGCGACGGTAAGTCGCTGGGCGACTCTGTATATCAATGGGAAAGCCCTGGAGTTTTTCTTCGGAGATAAACAACCTGAACAATGGGTGTCAGCAGATCCAGAGGCGAATCCTGCAAATTTCGAAGGAAAAAAGCAAGTTTGGCAGGAACCTTCTACTCTGCCTATGCATGTTGGCCTTAAGTTGACCTTGACGCGTTGCTCTGTCATGCTTGGATCTTAGCATTTGTAATCGTAGAAGTATTTCCTTCCAAGAAATTAGCTTTAATTACCTGGTGATTATGCGAGTTTATTTGTTGTAACAGGGTATGAATATCTCCTTTTTTTTGGGGAGGATTAATGATCGACAGGTAATCTTGACAAAGAACGTGGCTTCGTCAATGGACGCTCAG
>Ga0115006_10001186_pt1 | contig 15817 bp, 10 predicted proteins | sample ArcOceMetagenome_3_FD_88943 | JGI IMG/M metagenome (GOLD analysis project Ga0115006, IMG submission 88943) | Marine eukaryotic phytoplankton communities from Arctic Ocean - Arctic Ocean- Svalbard ARC20M Metagenome | ecosystem: Environmental > Aquatic > Marine > Oceanic | place: Arctic Ocean...
AAATACACCGGGTCGTTATTTATAGTAGCTACGTACTAGTAGCTAGATCTAGCTAGCCCTGTCTGATGTCAGAGAAATGACAGTCCAATGGTACGTAGGATTCCTAGAGAGTAGAGTCGAGTCAGTCGAGTCGAGTGCTAGTGAGTCGAGCGCGAGTCGCGTCGATGTCTGTCGGCGTTCGTCACCAAAAACCGTGAATGGCTGTGATGGCATCGCGTACCTACTACCGGTAGCTAGTCTAGGTACCAGGTATCGGTAACGATAACCCATGATGCCAACGACGGCACTATCGCCGCCCAAGAAGGCCGAAAGCTAGAGTCAACCGAAAAGCCCAACGCGTAGGAATCCTAGCACCCGCCTTTTTGGCGAGGGCCCAGTAATTGAAGAGCCACCTCTGAGTTCTCTCTTGTCTCAAGAATGTCGCACATCTTTCGCCTCCACAATGTGCCAACAACGTCGGCTGGTCCCACCAAAATCGCCTTCTGTGCCGCCGCCGGTGGTGCGCCCTCGAAGAGAGGTACTAGTACAGGCACGAACGACCTGACTGCAGACGGCACCAAATCCTCTGACAATGCATACATCTCGTGGTCATACTCTCCCCCTTCGAGCGTCGGCTGGTCTCTCACTTCGCGAACATTGTTATCCATCACATACCGAACACTGGAGCAGGGGTTGCCGGAGTACACCAACATTTCGTTCGCGTCCGACTATCTCCATCGAGGTCTGACGTGTTCCAGCGGCGGACGGGACAGTCATGAGCACGATGATACCGGGACGTTCTTCGGTGCCGGTGGACGTTGCTGCGGGGCCTATTCGCGGTGTTTGCAAAAGGTTGGCCTCGGGCCTCGTGCCGTCCAAATCTGCACCGAAAGGTTCACGTCGGCGGATGTCGTACGAACGGAGATATTGGAGGGAGATGGTGCTGTGACGATCCGTGGTTTTTCATCCTGCAAGTGCCTGAGGGTATATCTGAGGCCCAAGAGCGAGAAAGCGAAGAGATATCCAAATATGGTCGCAAGTAGGGGATCGTCGAGTCGGAAATCGCCGACGCACAGAGAAAATCTCGGTGGAACACCCATGGAGGACGACGACATCATCAACAACACAGAGCCCCTGGATAACTTGGCAGGCCACGAACCGTGGTTGAAGAGCATCTCTGATGAAGTGAAAGAAAAAGAGGCGTCGCCCTCCGTATACGGGCCGATCCTGACCTTTGTCATTCCTGATTCCGCAACTGCATCGTCACCGCCGCCATTATTGTGGAAGGTTTGGGTGCCGCCCGATCCTACCATATGCGTAGAGACGCTCACTGTTTTGGATGGCATGGTAGATGTTGACCCCAATGCTCCTGATCCCAGTGCTGTTTACATAAACGGCTATCAATCATGGAGCTATGCTGGCGCCGTCAAGAGAGGTCATCCACAACCAGCGAGCGCGATGCCCCACGTTCTGAGCCGGGCGTTCAATCGAGGAGCTACAGTGCCGCCAAAATCGCAGAGAGGCTTGCGAAAGAGCGCAGCAGCTGGTCTTTTGCACGCAGGCGAATATGAGGACTGGGATGATAACGCCCAAGACAATGACAACAATAATGACGAACGAAGATCATTCTGTAGTGGAGACGAGGTTGACGCCGGTTGTGCAGCAAGCAGGCCTTCTCGTAAGCGCAAGCAAGAGGACTATTTGGATTATGAGGAAGAAGATGACGATGAACGACATTTTTATAAGTCGGATTTGTTTGCGTGCATTACTTCGCAGCAATCTGCCTCTTCGGTGGGCCAGAAGGGTGATGGTGAGAATGAATTTGCCTTCACTTCAGGCGCCGGCCCTTCTCTTGTGCTGGGTTCTCTTTCTCAGAGGAAGCAATTTGGCCTTGTCACTTTGTGCCCAGACTTGCGCGACGTATCAATGCAGTGTTCCTTGGATGGTACTGTGCCCTGTCTTGCCGAGGGACTCTCATCAGATTGGTCTTACGCACAAATTATTCCGGGAAGAGAACGGCAACCTTTTCACGGCGAGGACCCAAGCACTCATTACATCAATGCAGTTGCCGCTCATAATGGTGCAAGGCCTATGCGCCACGGAGTCTTGCTTACGGGATGGTGTAGCTGGTACCATTACTATGAGAATATTGAAGAGAGCATGCTCCGGCAGACATTGTAAGTCCAGTGGATTCTATTTATTTGTGTTGTGGCTGGGTCAGTCAAGCTCTACGAAGTGCGGTAACTAATCTCTATGTATATTTCTGCCCTCTTCATGTCATTCCACAAATAGTGACACGCTCGGCGGGCCGATCCGCAATAAGATCATGTCCAATGTTGGCCTAATTGATGACGGGTATATGACCGCGTGGGGTGATTGGGGATCTTTGAAGCCTAAAGCATTTCCGACGGCCTTTATGTTGGGACCCAACCCAAGCGAGAAGGATGTCGATGCGTGCATGAAAAATTTGTCAGACTCTATGCGATCGAACGGTATGAAACCTGGCATTTGGCTAGCCCCATTTGCTGCTGATAAGCACTCCAAGCTTACGAAGGAAAATCCTGATTGGATTATTCGCGATAATTCTGGCCGACCCGTGAGTTGCTACACGTCTTGTATTTTTTGTCCTTTACGAGCGAGTTTATGGTCCTCCATTTTCATCCAAATCTATTTTGTCCCCATTGGCCGGTAGCTTAGTCTCTCATTCCTCGTTTTATTGTCTGCATTGTTGCGATGCCTCGTATTCCTCGTAAAAACAGGCAAATAGCTCCAATTGTGGCAAGTTCTTTTACGGTCTGGATGCCACCAATCCTCAGGTAAGAGAGTTTGTCTTCCGAACCATTCGAAGAGCAGTCTCTGTATGGGGCTTCGAAGTGCTCAAGATCGATTTCCTCTACGCAGCATGTTTAAAGGGAAATGGCAAGCACGATATGAGTATGTCGCGAGCAGAGGCGATGCACTTCGCCCTCCGGTGCATCCGAGCGGGAGCAGGACCAAAGACATTTTTGATCGGTTGTGGCTGTCCCCTGGGAACAGCCGTTGGATACATCGACGGCATGCGCATTAGTGCAGACACCGGGCCGACGTGGCAGCCTGGATTCCCCCTTCCAAGCTGGGATCATTCGACTCTTCCCTCGCTTCGAGCCATGGTGAGAAATTCAATTACCCGGTCGAATTTTGGTCATCGATGGTGGCACAACGATCCAGACTGTATCTTGCTTGGTGAAACGACGGAGCTCACCGACGAGGAGGTCATCAGCGCTGCTACGGTGGTTGGAATGACGGGGGGCATGATGCTCATGTCCGATGATCTGACCAAGTTGAGACACAATCGACTTCGGATCATAACTCGGGTCTTTCCTGTAACTGGTGCCACTGCGCGCGCCATTGACTTGCACTATCCATCCAAGACAGGTATACCAAGTCTTTTGCGGTTGTGGTGTACCGATGAATCGGAAGTGAGTGACGTCGTTGTGAGCGATAGTGGTGATGGCTCATCGCAAGGAGCACGAGATCCCAACGCCTTGGCGATTCGGACTGCGCAGTCAATTGCTTTCAATCCCGACCGGAGGCTCGGGGATACTTCCCCGGGTATGAGAAATCGCGTTCATGTTGCAAAAGGCCTCGGCCGATGGTCCGTGTTGTCTCTGTCCAACTGGTCCAATGTTCCGGCGACTGTTGTAGCGCCAATATCAGTTTGCCTCCTGCCGCCTCTCCCCGACAAAGGAGAAGGAAAGGGCGGCGCTGTATCTGAAGGTGACGACTCGCTGGGTTATCATGTTCTTTCATTTTGGTCTTCCAAGTATGTTTGGATACCCAAGAAGCAGGTCGATAGTAAGTGGACGTTAAGCAAGATGCTGGATCCTCATGAAACAGAGGTCTTCCACGTGAAGCCCGTGAAAGATGAACCGCAGTACATTGGAAGTGATATTCATTTTACCTGTGGATACGAGGTTCGACACTTCAAAACAAATGGACGCAATGAGCTTGAGCTGGCCTTCAAGTCTGAGTGGAGGAGATCGGGATATGCTTTTCTGTTTGTTCCTTCGTACTCAAAGGGCCCGATTAGAGCCACAGTCAATGGGCGGAGAGGTAATTTTGACGTAATTGCCAAGCCATCGCTTGGTGAGGGGAAATCAGGCAGAGTTGTTCGAGTTTGGGTGACTATCCGCGGAGATGGAAAGCACGAAGATGGTATTATTGTGTTGAAGTTCAACAAGTAGGCTTTCCCAGGTCGATGCGGTTCCGTCTACTCTCTCTGGAATCCTACGTAGTTAGTAGTAGCGTAGCAGCTAGCTAGTGCAATCAATTGTTTTTAATTGTATTTAAGATAGTAATTGTATAATAGTAGAAGGAAAGCACTTTGAGGCAAGCCTTGTGCATGTATTGTACATGAAACAAGTCCTCGATATTCCATATCCTCCTTTTTGGATCTCGCACGTTGCGTGCGTATTCGGCAAGTGCGCCATTGATTGCTTCCCCTTCACAAACGAACATACATACTATAACATCGATGCGTTGTAGATATTCGAAAAGGCTCTCACTGGTCCCTTCGCCGTGCTGCCTGTCTGCCTAGCTTAGATGATGGCAAAGCTCTCCTCGTTTCGGGACCTCTTCCTTTGGCTCTGGAGGACAGTCTTCTCGTCCTTGCCGGCCTTTTGCGTGGCGTAGCGCTTGTTCTGCTCGTCGCGGCACCGCATGCACTTGGTGAGGTGGCCCTTGTGGCCGAAGCCGGCCCACGTCTTGAAGTTCTTGCAGCCCTTGCACCACTTGATCTGGAGGCCGGAGGTGGAGTGGATCCAAACGGTGACGTCGCACGCCGTGCAGATGCCCTTGTTCTGGTTGGGGATGGTGACGCGCTGGCCGTGGGGCCCGGCGGTGTTGATGGCGAGGTTCTCCTCGGCGATGTTGTAGCCCTGGCCCCCGCCGAGGTTGCCCTTCTTGGTGGCGGACTTGAGGCAGTACCTGCCGCACATGACGCAGCCTCTCTTGGTCTCGTCGCCTGCGGTGCCGGCGGGGGGTTCCTTGTCGCCCTTCTTGCGCTTGCGCTTCCGTCCGGGCTGGACGACGAAGGTGGGGTAGTTGACGATGTGCTGGAACAGGGGGACCTCGGTGTACATCATGGTGGCCATGTCCTCTCCTTGGTAGCACTTGGCGGCGGCCTGGCTGGGCGGGTTGTGGGGGTAGCAGGACTGAGTGGATGCGGCGTCGCTCATTTCGGGAGTGGGGCAGGTGAACTGCTCCTTCGTCGCACGCTCGGACGATGACTTGACTGGAGTTGGCATCGCCGATTGGTTGTGCATGTGGTGGGGATGGTAGTGAAGGTGGTGGTGCTGCTGGTGGTGGTGGGCGTGGTGGGGTGGCATCATCATAGTTCCGGGTGCGCCTGGATGCAACTGCGGGAGAGGCTGGGTCTGCGAAGAAGGGACGACCGTCCCTGACATGAGCGTGGCAGCGGCCGTGGCAATATCCACTGGCTTGGCGCTGGATTTGGGGCTGGTATCAAACTTGAAGTGGTGATCTCCGCCGGCGGTCGACGTGAGGGGCGTGGCGCCAGCCGAATGGTCGTAGGCCGGATGTCCCTGCGGCGTTGGGGGGAGCTGCAGCCCAAACCCGTGAAATCCGCGGCCAGTCGCGGCGGAAGCGGTGGCGGCGACTGCAATGGCGGCGGCGCCATTGGGCGCGATGCCAGCAGCAGGAGGATGATTAGAAGCGGCGGCGTTAGAGCTGGCTGCAGCGGCAGCGGCGGCAGCAGCGGGGATCAATCCCTCGCGGGGAGTGATGCCCATCGTGTTGCTGCCGACCGGCGACAGGACGCCATCGCCAAAGGCGTCGTGGGGGAAGAACATGCTCTCGGTACTGACGTTGAGGCCGCCGCTGATCCGTCTGGCGGCGGCCGACAGGGGCGTGAGGACCCGCGATGCGACCGAGCCCAGCGAATCTCGCCCGTTGCCCGTCGAGATGCCCATCTGGGGTCGGTTCTTCTTGGCGGAAGAGACGGCGGTGGCCGTGGCGCCACTGGCTCCCGATGCAGGCGTCTTCTGGCCCAACGACCCGGCGCCGCCCAGGGGCGTCATGGGGAGAGGAGCCGAGGGCATGGAATCGACGTAGAAGGCGATCGCCTCGTCGATGTACCGGTCGCTGCTCATCCGCTTGTTCTCCATGATGAGATCTTGCTTGGCTTGGATACACAGGACAAAAAGTGATCAGTGGTTTGGCGGGGTGGCGCCTGATGTGTTTTTGGCGAGCGAAGCAGGGATCGGGACATCAATCATCAAGCAGCACAAAAACGTGTCATCATCGCCAGAAAAAGTCTGCCACACCCTTCAGCGTGAGACTGCTAGAAAATTAGAAAAGTCTTCATTCTGGTGCGGCATTTGTATCGTCCACTGTGCGTGCATCTGGCGCCTTATTCGATCGTCAAGCAAGGCAAAAGATACGGCCAGTTGTCCATATATATGGTCGTCGAAGGTAATGGTCCCTCCAGGCGCCGGTCTACCAGCGGTCAGAGTCGTCAGCGCCGGCCTCCCACCTCGCCCAGCCACGCCAACACTGCCAACAGCACCATTCTTCTGCAGAAGGAATTCCTTGCGGCCCCAACATCGTCCCTGACAGGAGATCGCCCAACGTCTCCTCGGCAGTCCTGGCAGAAAGCCACCATGGTTGTCGTCGATACTACTAGGCCTAGTATGCTGCAGAGCGCCGTCGAGGTCGTCAAGACCTCCTTTGCGAGTCCCTGCGCCTGCGCGGTAGCTGGTGTCTCCACTTCCAGTTTTTGTCGGCCAGATAGTAAACATATGCCGCTCTCGGCCATCACTTCCTCTACCTTCAGCGTTGACAGCTGCGACGATGCGAGTGATGTGTGTGATGAAAAGGGAAATGGCGGTGCCAATGGCGACAGCCGCCTGGCGTCGCCCTCTGCCTCGTCGGAGCTCCGCCTAGCCGCTGCAATAGCCTGTGAGGAAGGCGAGGAGTCACGTGATCAGTCGATGGATGATCCCAGGCAGCAGCAGCATCTGGGTAATCGACGCGAGGGCCAAGAGGATGGCTTCAGTCGCACTGATGCATCTGCTGGGTACGGACTGGTTCCATATGAACAAATCGCCATCGAGACCAAAGGGGCCAGAACCAACTCCTCACTGGCCGACTCTTGTCAGAAAAAGTCAAAGGGCGGCAGTGATCGCCCTCCCATTGCCAAACCACCGATCTCCAAGACTTTGGGCGGTGTACATGGTGACACCAACGATAGAGGTACATATAGCCTCGAGAGTCCCAGCGATGGGTCTGGTGAATCCTTCATCCAGGGCGAGGCACTTCTGTCAACTTCCGGCGATGACTGTCAGGGCAAAAACATCCGTCATCACCTCGCTCCTACTACCGACGAAGCTTACCATATTTCTGTCCTCGCCTCTTACAGTTCTGCTTCGGAAGCTACAGCTGATAGTGTCAATGCATCCATCCCCAAGAACCAAGCTGAAGGATCGTCTCTTTCAATGTCCCTGATCCGAGACACTCTAACGGTGGCAACGCTAACGACAGCTTCTGCTTCTGCGTCTGCTTCTGCTCCGCATGACAAGCCTCAAGAACCTCGCTCGCCAGCCGTACATGCACCCTTCTCCCCAGGTGCTCACAGCTCTTGTACAAATCCATCGTATGTGTCATCATCTTCTGAGGATGATGAGGACGACGATGCATTCGATGTAGAATCTCTCCAGGGAGATCTGTACAAGATCGCTCAGATGCAGATGGGCCGGCAGCACCTTCAGGAGGAGCCGATGCATCACCGACCTTCCCCCGACGAATTGCCGCAGTTACTCGCTGACCTGGCAATCGCCCCACCTGCATCCTCTGCCGGCGAAGGCGCCCAGCACAAAGAGTACACCATCCAAGGGGATGATAGCCGAGAATGGCTAAGACTTGACTCCCTCTCTGGTGATGGCCGCCAGACGCATCATCAGGCTTCTCCACCCGGAGGCAAGTACGAAGGCGACCAGGAGAGGCCTCTTGCTTCAACTGCTCGGCGATTCTTCGGGGAGCAATCGTCGTCTCTATCACTGGATGTTATTGAGATTGTCACGTCCCCCCAATCCGAAAGCGCCAGAGGTGGACTTGCGTCCCTCGACGCTATCCTCTTGGCTTCATCTTCGCTTAGCGATTATTCCGACGATGGCATCTTAACGGAGAACAAAGAAGTAGTCAGAGTATCGTTTCCAGAGGGCGAGATTCTCAGGTGCGCGAGCGTTGATAGTGATCCAATTTGCAAGATCGTCGACACGTCTACCAACGAGGCAACTAGGCCTACATCATCATCTACTTCTCTTAAAGATCGAGGCATCACGTTGTCCGATTTGAGCTCCGAAAGAGCTCCTGTAAGTTTATTTCTCGATGCCTCGGTGCTCAGCCTTGATCCCATCACTACCACTATCGAGGGGCGCGTGAGGGAACGAACACATTTCGTTAAACAAGAACTCGAAAAAGAGTACCAGGATCGTGTCGAGGGTATGAAACGGCAGTATTCTACCAAACTTAAGCGGCTTCGGCGCCAACTTGATATTCAACTCGAGCATGACCTTCAGGAGCAGATGCATCGAGCTGGATTGAATAGATGTATCGGGGCTAAAAATACACAGCAAGCCTCTGCGCAGAATTGTCTGCGAGCATATACCTCAGGAGCAAATGATGCAGTTATGGCAGATGAAACGAGGTCTCTTCAATCAACACAGCCATCTCCCAAATTAACTGGGGAAACAAATCTATCAAAGAAACAAAGAAAAGAAGCCATGGAAGAGAAACTTCAGAGTCTAATGCTGAGACTAAACACTCCGGCTGCAAGTACCCAACCTTCCCATTCAAGGACTTGCGCAAGCAGTTCGTTGACGACAGAGACAACGCCTCTGTCCGGGGCAACTGGTGACGATCTGAATTTCGATTTCAATTGTGCCTCTGAGACAGCCCGTACCACTTTGATGAGTATTACAAAGGCATATGAAACGCAACAAAACTGGTTACTAATTGATCTGGAGAATGATGCGGAAGATAAAGCTGCTCTGTTGCAGGTTGAATGTGAAATGAATCGACAGCAACAGGCGGCGGCAGTGAAGGAGCTAAAGTCGCTGGCAGTAAAATATCATATTCAAGAAAAAGAGTTCAAGGAGGAGCGCACCGAGATCGAGAAGGGGTACAAATTCCGCATCGCTGAAGGAAATGCCGAGCTTCAACAGCTTCGAGATGACAACGAGGAGCTCTGTGCTGGCCTCAAGTACGAAGTTGGCAGAGAAGAGAATTCAATCAAGGATTTGTCGTCTAGATTGGAAGAAACACGGGAGCGCAACGCAACCCTCAAAACGGAGATAAATGAGCAAACAAATCGCATCGACTTTCTCCGTTCTGAATCCGTCGAAGTTCAGGAGAGGCTCAAGAAGCTGACAAGGACATTGGACCAACAAGAAGATGAGCACAAAAATAAGCTCGAAAGAGAGAAAGAGCGGACAAACGATGCTGTTGTGAAGGTACGGACAGGGGTCCATCGTGCTATTGATAAGCAATTCGAGGAAGGTGATAAAAAGAAGCAAGCTCTGGAGGAGACACAACAAAAGGTGACTGAACGCCTTGCCGCGCTCCAGAAGCTATTGGCCATCACGGAATCAAGCAAGGCATCATTTTCTCATGAGTGGGATGTGAAAGAGCTGGAGCTGATGGATCAATACAAACACCTTGAACAGTCTACCAACTTGACTGAAGAGCGAAAAGCCAACAAGGGCGTTGCATTTGCAAGGGTTGTGGGCCAATTGAATGAGTCATATGAATCGCTTACCAGAACAATCGATGCGTCGCGGAATGATATTGAAACAAGTCAGACACAAGCAGAGGGGATGAAATGTGAAATATCACAATTAAAAAGAGACAATGAGCAAGTCTCTTCTTGGATATCAGAGCTCGATGCAGTGTTGAGATCTATGCATGGGTAAAGATCCATCTCGATTGAGATAATGTACATGTGCTCTAGGTAGCTAAAGAAGATTGCAAGATTACAGTAATACGTAGTAGATCTACCTGCGTAGAAATTTCCTCTACTTCATCTGGACCCAGAGTTTTGAGATGCATTGCTTCTCCTCTCCCGTCTTTCTCTGATTCGCTGTCCTGGACGCCACGGCTGTTGCGGCTGGTTATCCCCCGCTCTCTGGTGTTGCTCCTGTTGGAGCATCTGTCTATCGGTGGTTCTCGGCAATGACGATGTGCTCGTTGTCGATCCCCCGCCGCCGCCACGGAAGGCATTGCCAATGCCTCGACCTACGCTCCCAACACCGGTGACAAGACCTTGCCCGGCGGTCAGAACACCGTCAGTGGCACCAAGGGCGGCGGTTTCCACACCACGGCCAATACCGTTGCCCACGCTGTTCAAGCCATCACCTAGGCCTGAAATGACGGCACTCCCATCGCCCGTGGTGATTCCCTTTCCAATTCCCTTTGCTGCCAGCAGGACTCCACCACCGACCCCTCCAATCGCCTGGCCAATCCCCTTCCCAGCTCCTCGAAAGAGCTTGCCAGAACCAGCGCCGACTCCTTTAATAGAACTGCCGACTCCATCGCCAAGACCCGAAACAACACTATTGACACTGGCACCAACGGCACCGGCACCGACCCGCTCGGAAGATCGCTGGATCTCCTCCCCAACGGAAGCACTGAACGAGCTCACTCCGTCGCCGAGCCCTTGTCCTACCTTCTTCAAAACGTAACCAGCAGAGCGCCCGGCTAGATTCCCGGTAAGTCGGAGAATATCTCCTTCAATATATTCGTCTCCTCGGTCTTCCCGGCCACTTAGGTAGCGCCAATCCTGAAGAGTCACCGAGTTGAGTAACGTAACAAGTTTCAACTTCATTCTCGAAGAGTAAACGGCGATCACCATTTCTACCAATCTGTCTGGTGGACCTTTCACATTCTTGGTGATGTATCCGGAAAAGCGAATGTCGGCCTTATCGACTGTAAACTTCAGTCTCGTTGTAGCATAATTCATTAACTTTGCTCCTCTAACACCCTTCACGAGCTGATAGCGCGAAAGAGAAGGCTGGCGCTTGAAGGAGACAAGGAATGATACAGGTGATATACGGGCAGTGCGAATGTCGTAGAGCGTATCCGATCGAGGTGGCTGGTATACTTCCTTCGATCTGAAGTCGTGCAGATAGTCAGCTCCGTCCCTGTCGACCTCCGCTGTTGACACATTGAACGCCCCCCTTTCTTCGTCCCACTCCAGCTCGATGTCAACACCGGCGAGAGCTGCTGTCGCCTCCAAGGTTCTATGAGCGACGTCAAACAGTCTCCAGAGAAAGTCCTCGCCGGTATTTATAACGATGCAGTCGGCTTTGCCATTGGCATACGACATGTTGAGGTCAAGAAGATCAACCTTCACCAAATCGGCAGAGTGCGACCCACGAGTTCGAATGCACAGATCAAAAAAAGGAGAACTCGTCGAAGATTCTAAAACAATCGGAGACACAGCATTGGGATCGCAGTCGGTAATGCGGACAGAATGAATAATGATCGCGAGTTGCGTCCGCTCGGGGGAAATCAGAGCCATATTTTTCGCTTTCGATTCGGCATCTTCCTCCTTAAATATGCGTTGGTAATCGACAGTGAATCTGTGCAGGAGAAATTGTGCAACATTTCTGTACGGTAGTGTCCTTTGAGTCGTCGAGGTCATTGTCAGAGAAGCAACATTAGCACTCTTGGTCGGTGGTGAAATACTCCTCTCGCTGCGACTAGTGTGGTGGCTCTTGTCGCGTAGGGCAGCCTCAAAAGCCTCTCTGTTCTTGTCGTATAGTGCTCCAACAGATCGTTGCGTATCGATAAGAGTTACCTCCATCTCTGACCATCTAATACGGAAACGGAAGAAGTCGTTAGCAAACAGATCCCCAGATGACACGGAAGATTTATTGTCTGTGTTCTCCGCCAGACCACCGCGCTTCAAAGCGCCTACTTTGATCACCAAACGAGAGTCTCTGTTTCCGATGACGGTCTGGATAGCGACACTTCCAATGGGTGAGCCGTCGGTTGTGGCTCGAACGACACATATCTTAATGCCAAGCGAGTCGACCTGGATTGGAGCAGTACTTCCGAGACTTTGCTCAAACTGGATCATCAATATCAGCCCAGTAGTGCCAGGGCTTTGTTGGCTGTGCACAGGGGCAACACCTCCCGGGTCCAAAGGAGTGTGATGATCGCCAGGTTGCTTGATTAAAATCTTTTCAGCTGTACTTCCGTTGTAGCATACGAATTCCTGCGTGAATTTGTGATGAAAGTGGTGCGTGAACGAGTGAAATTTCGTGAGGAGATGAAATACATATATATGTATCATGCCGTCGAGTTAAGAAGCAAGTTGCGATCGTCGCCAACTTACTGGGATGACGTGAAGTTCGTATTGATTTGCGGACGACAGCCTTCGGAATGCAAAGTAAGTCGACCTATTCTCGTCGGCCCAGGTAATTGCCTTTGATTCAATGCCGCCCTCTGAAAGCGGGATCTCTTCCAATGTGAACGGTGAGCTCCTCTTGGTTCCAACATCACCTTCCATGGTTAACTTGAGAATTCGGACAGGGACATCAGATGCCGGAAGAAGAGTTATCCTCTTTTGATGGTATGGCGAAGAGAATGCGCTGAAGGGAATAGTGTCGAGATGCGGGGGATGAAATGACCTCCTGTGAGGTGTTCCTCCGGAATGAATTGACGATGCACGGGTAGGGCTTGTTGCGCTGGCTTTGGCGACTTGTTCGAACAGAATATCTCCTGTATGATCAACGGCATAGTTTTGAACCCCAATCGAGAGCGTTCGAATGTGCGTTGTGGGGTCATTCGGGTTGACAGCCATTGATGGGGCGTTTCTGAGCTCTTGGCTGGACATGGACTTTTTTGGGGGGTCTGCTATACCCCTTCCTCCTCGGTCGGCCTCTTCTTCTCTTTGATGAGGCAATGCATCAGTTCCTTCCAGTATGAGGAATTCACTCCCTCTCGCAACAGCAGGGGACTCGCCACCCCGTTTGATGAAAGGGAATAGACACAGATATGGTTCTAGAAGTTGAGCACTCCGACCAAGCGGTACATCCACCCAGCCGCCATCCATCCACCCAGTTCGTCTGCCACCAGTTGGTTGGTCGGCACACAACGCCGCAAGCGCTATGGAGGGTCCTGGAGTCAGAATCTTCAAAGTCTCAAAGGGTTGAAGGACGTGGATTGTTTGTCCTGCCATCGAGCTAACATCGAGTCCAATATCCTGGAAATAAGTTTCGTCTTCATTCTTCCTTTCTGCAACAGGTACTTGCTTCGTCATCGCACTGAAGGTATGAGGCATAGGTGTCCGTATCATGACACTGACGGGCAAATTGTTCTGAAATAAGGCCCGAGGTTGAAGGAATAGCTCAACAAAAGGATGGTAGCTGCCAACAAGAGTCACGCGACAGCAAATTTGGACGGTCACCGCGTCCTGCTGTTGACCTCGGTCTCTACTTCTTGGAGTGCACGTAACCTCAAATGACTGGACACATGAATTGCCTGTAGCTATCTGGACCAAACTGCCCAGACTTGGAAGCACGACCTCACCGAAGAGATTATTAGTAGGACTTTCGCCAACTTGTTCAACGAGCGGAGAAACCACGATCACAACAGAGGGTCTGCCGTCATCTCGCTGCGCTCTGTTGTTGAGCGCTTGTAGCTTGTGAATTGGAACCCCAAAGCCAGCGGATTGACGGGACACGGTGTCATTCTCACCAGCTTGGAGGGTCGTGCCCTTTCCTTTGCGGATCTCGGACATCGCGGGACATGTTCCAATCTCTTCGATCGCTTCTTCAGAAGTTTTTACGAAAATTGAGAATGGAATGGGAGTGGAATTACAGAGATCAACATGGCTCGACAAATGAACAACAATCGCCTTCATATCTCGAACGACCTGTGTGAAGACATAGAGGCCGTTGGCAAGCAGATGTGCCTTACGTGGGCAGTTGATCTCGGCATCAACGTGATCAAAGGTAATGATCGAATCACCTATACTGATCTCGAGAGTTTTAACGTGGACCACATCTTGACCATAAAGCCGCTTTCCACCTGTTCCACTACCAGGCGAGGGCTCGAACTGGAAATATTGCGTTTCCCCCGATTCACAAGGGCGCCGACTTTCTTCTCGATCTCCAAAGCGGGTGGAAAAGTTAGCATTAACACCAGAATGATTCTCGATTCCGTCTGCAAATGGTAGAACATTAGTGCAGCAAAGAAAGAAGAATTGAATTAATTAGTGAAGGCGACATGAGAAGTGGTTTGAACAATCGAAGTGAGCTGAGCGGAGCAGCCGGATGTGGTGATGGAGGAGTGATATCATTCTCTAACTAATACAAAAGGCATACTCACAGGGCATGGTGGTAATTAGAGATCTCGCTGCACAGGCCGCTAGACTTTTCCGTGCTGACAGCGCCAGCGAGCCCTTCTGGGATGGCACCGAATTAGAGCGGTCGCCTTTTTCAAGCGCTGTGCCCAAATCGGCAGCCTTTTGTGAAGCAGAAGAATAAACGCCCCACATCTTGGTTGCAGCACCGATAGACACAAGGAATTGCTCGGAAAAGCTGAGATAGCACGGATGGCTGTCAATATCAAACGATGTGCTCATTCGACTGGAACTAAATCGTTTTTGTGGTGCTCGCATGCCATTGAAGTTGATTTGCCACTCCTTGAGGAGAAGACTCTCCCACAAAAGACTATTGGTGTCGAAGTAGTTGCTCATAATGCCAGTATTGACATGAAATCGAAAGAGCGGCAATGCATCATCCTCGGATGGGATATCAAATTCTCCCCCAAAGACGAAGTTCTTGAAGAGTAATTTGAAGAGGGCATCGTCGAGCCCCTGCAAATCATTGACGAATGTGATGATGGTCTCCGGTATGGTGGCCTTTGCTCGAATTATGTATGAAACATTAGCAGAATTGGTGCCGATTGCTGTACTGGCATCGTCATTGCTTCCTTCGATGCGCGAATAAGTGCGATCGGGATGCAGCGATTGCTCTGCATCTTTCTCTTCGACCTTGTCGAGGGCGGAGGCAAGCCTCTCGATTCGAGACTTTTCTTGTTCTGAGAGAGAGGAAATTGACCCTTTCGTTGCTTGTTCAGATTTTCTGGTGTCAGCTTCGGCAAATGAATCGGTTATGGACGAAGCTATTGCATTCATCAGGGCTGCAGAGAGAAAGTTGAGTTGTAAAGACAAAGAAAGAGAATGAATAAAGTTAGCTACCACCATCGAGAAGAGAAAATGCAATGCATACAAACAAATACTTGATCCAACTATCGGAGACACTTCTTACCAATATTCTGCATAGACAAAGTCATTTCGATGTGCGATAGCGTCACCGTCTTTAGATCCACCTCCTGGCGACGACCGTTTTCAATTGATGCCGTAGTGAGAAAGGCCGAGAACACCGCAGGCTCCATGATCTGAACCGGTGAAAAGAGCTCGATGCCCTGTGCAGTATATACCTCAACATTCTCTCCGTGCATTTGGTGGTTGCCATCGATCACTTCACCAGTCATAATGTCAGAAGTTAGATCAACAGATCCTTCAATCTTTCCCTCAATGACAACGGTCTCAGTGAGCTGCGTAGCTTTGTTGAGACTCACCGAGAGAGAAGAAGAATCAGCGCCCGGTGCACTTCCCATATCTACAAAGATCATTCGACAGCTAAGAGTCTTGATATCAACCTTCATCCGCTGCTTTGTCAAAGCCGTTGCTTCTTCCTCACGTGAGGCTGTTGGTGAAATCTTATTGTTTGCCGTCGAATTGGTTGGGACGTGGCCGCTGGTGCCGTTG
>Ga0115006_10001189_pt1 | contig 15804 bp, 19 predicted proteins | sample ArcOceMetagenome_3_FD_88943 | JGI IMG/M metagenome (GOLD analysis project Ga0115006, IMG submission 88943) | Marine eukaryotic phytoplankton communities from Arctic Ocean - Arctic Ocean- Svalbard ARC20M Metagenome | ecosystem: Environmental > Aquatic > Marine > Oceanic | place: Arctic Ocean...
AAAACGGGAGACTAGCGCAACGAGTAGCGCAACGAGTAGCTGCCGTGACCAGCCCATGGCCACACTCCGCTTTGCCAGATGCGCACCTCCTGCTCGAGCGCAAGGCGCTGCTGCTCTGCGCGAGGGGGGCAGGCACTGACGTGCGTGTGCACACACCAGGATATTCGTGGGCGAGACTCAGTACGACTACAATCGAAAGGCCGGCTTGTGGGACCTCTTCGGGGGCGGGGAGACGCACTTTAGCAAGGGCGAGACGAGCAAGAAGTTGAAGACCCTTTCGCCGGTATGGGACGAGTCGTTTGAGCTCAAGGTCAACGATGTGGGCGGGTGGATCTCCTTTGTGGTCTACGACTACGACGTCATGTCCAAGGATGATGTCATCGGCGCCCACTACATTCAAATCAAGGACGTCGAGCGGGCTTCCTACAAGCCCTCCACCCTGAAAAAGTACCAAAACATCTGGCTGGTAGGCTGTTGCTGCTCTGTGCCCTCGCCTACACTATCGCCTACTGACCCCGTGCCCCGCGCCTGCTGACCCTGTGGGCCAGAGCTGGCCCCGGGGCCAGCTCTGGCCCACAGGGTCAGTGTATGTATGTATGTATGTTTAATAAATGCGTGGCAGTACACTACATCATATGTGTCATCATTGTATATATACATACGTATGTATGTGTGTGTGTGTGTGTGTGTATGTATATATATGGTGGCAGGATCTTAAGGTAGACGACAGCAATCTGTCGCGCGGCAAGCTGCGCGTGAGCATCCACGTCGGTCAAGACAAGCCCGTCGACTACAAGGCCAAGAAATCAGTCTTGGGCAAATTGGCTGGCAAGAAGGCTGCTACAGTTGGGCGCCTCAAACTGGAGGCCATGTCCAACGTTGGTTTCCCCTTTGACGCGCCCCTCCATCACACTCTTGGCCCTGCTTGCGCGCCCCGCCGCAGGGCGTGCTGCCTGATGCATGACGTGCTGCCTGTTGCCTGACGTGTGCCTTGCAGCACGTGCCGACTGTTGCATCACGAGCCGACTGTTGCATCACGTGCTGCCTGTTTTTGGCTGACCAAGCGCGTGCATTGTTGCACCGCAATTGTTGCACCGCAAATCAAACGCCAGCGCATGAAACGCGAGACTTTGGTAGCTGCCGGGAAAGCGGCTTCTGGCACTGCGTGGCCCTGATGCTATCCTCCGTTTGCGCAGGTGCGCCTGGGGAAAAGGGACTTGGAATTTGCCGTGGACTACGTGAATGTGAAGCAGCATGCCTCAATCATGACCTTTCGTTGCGATGACGTGAACCAGTGCAATGAGTGGCTCCAAGAGTTGCACAAGGCCATTCAGCGCCGCATCATGGCTGGTACATGCGCTTCTGCGCTCTCCTTTGCTGCATCTACGTGACACTGCTGTGCTGCGTGGGCTGCAGAGGTGCTTGGCAGCAGAGGTGCTTGGCAAGTGGCGCAAGCTCTGGTGCTTGCCAAGTGTGCGTGCCAATAGCGCTTGCCTGCACCCTGCCTGACCCAATTGACATGGTCGGCACGCGTGCGCGCTCTCTACCGTACTGATGCACCGCAGGCAAGGCGCGACGCAAGATGATTGGTTTGCTTGAGAGCTCCCGCGCGCCCCGCGACCACTTGGACGACCTCGGTTCTCCGTTGCTCTGCTTCCGCCTCCATCGCCTCTCCTGCATCGCTGCCTCGACTATTGCCTGCATGACTGCCTGCATGACTGCCTTGATCGCTGCCTTGATCACTGCCTCCATCACTGCCTCCTCGCTTGCGTGGCACGTGGTGCTCTGCCGGGGGCAGCAGCACTCACTGCACTCACTGTACTCACTCCACTCACTCCACTCACTGTGTTCGCCGGTCGCGCGCCTCAAGATGCTCTCTGTTTTGCTCGTGTTCATGAGCTTGCGTGAAGCATGGCTGCAAACGCTGCTTGGGCATGCTTGACGTGCGTCACGTGCTTTGGCCATGCTTGACGTCTCTCTCTCTCTCTGTCTCTCTGCTTTACGTGCTTTGGCCATGCTTGACGTCCTTGGCCATGCTTTTGCCAGTCCTTGAAATCGACGCTTCGGAATTCCACGAATTCGGTTTCTCAAGAGCCCCACGCTATTGGCACAAGGTGCGTGCATGTCACGAGTTATGGCATGTCACCAGTTATGTACTGCATACATGCCGCATGCATTGCGTGTCTGGCCTCTACGCCTCTAGCCGTGTCTGGCCTCTACGCCTCTAGCGCCGTCATTGTGCGGCTGGCTACCGCGGCCTTTGTGCGGCTACACACCTTTCCGTGCTTCACCCTCTCATGGTGGACCAGTTTCTGAATATTTCATCTTGGAGCTGGGCATGGTTAGCCGGTGTGCTAACCAGCCTGACGTGCTAACCAGCCTGACGTGCTAACCAGCCTGACAGAGAGCAGAGCTTTCTAGCAAGCTTCCTAGCAAGATTGTTGCGAGCATGTGCTTCGAGTATGCACTGACGATTGCGCGCGAGGTGGCAGCATCCGCTCAAAGAGTTCGCAGGCGAGAAGGCCAACGGCAAGCTTGCCTTTGAACTCCAATTTACCGACACAGATGTGATTGGTCTGTATCTCTTGTGTGCTGTGCATCATCTGCTGTGCATCATCTGGCCTCTCTGTTCTTGGCCATGCAACCGAGTGACGGGCGGAGACGGCTTGGTGCACATGCTGCACATGCGCAGAGTTGAGCAAACCGTTGGCAACCAACGTGTGGTGTACCCACTTGCGCCTCGACTGCTTTCACTTCGTCGGATTCATCGGTGATAAGGGTGCTGAAGCGATTGCCCAGGTACCTGCCCGACCTCTCGTCCAGCCCTGTGCACGCACTAGGTGACACCTAGTGCGTGCTTGTGTTGAATCATCCTTCTTCACAGGCGCTCAGGGAGAACAAGTATCTGCACAGCATCAACCTGCGCGGCAATCGCATTGGCGACCCGGGGGCCACTGCTCTAGGTGCCCCTGCTCCCTCCGCCCCTCGCTCTGCTGTTTCGCTTTTGCTGCTCTTTTGCTTTTGCTTGTCCGCATAGGCGAGCAGGATGGAAACACTGAATGCAATGCCCAGCTCGAAACACTGAATCCAATGCAAAACAGGAGGAATGCTGCGCAAAAACAGAACATTGCGTGTTCTTAACCTCGACGGAAATGCCATCACAAAGCAGGCATGATCCGGGCCCAACGTGTACACAACCCACACATCTCATGCCGCAATTCGCTCCCTCCAGTTTCAGCCCAAAAGTACGAGGCAGAAAGTGAGCACAGGCATGACGACCCGGCCTTGCTGACGTCCCTTTGTATGCACGCAGGGAGCAATCAAGATTCTGTCGTGCATCATGGGCGACACTGTGAATCCGTCTAATCCTGTCATCACTCAGCTCCACCTCCAGTTCAACAAGATCCCTGAGGTCTGTACACTCCGTGTGTGCGCACACAGCGCGCAGGCGTGAGAGAGGGAGCGAGCGAGCGAGCAACTTGCAGGCGCATTCGTGTTTCCTGCTCGTGTTTCCTGCTTGGTCTGTGACTGAACGAGGGTGACACGTCTGTGAGTGCAGTTGGAGTCCGGCAATGTGGTCAACTGTAAGGTGACTGCCGACATCATTTGAGCATCGCATTTCAGTCAATCGCTCACAACGCCTTCTTCCTCACTTTGTAATACTTTGGTCGTGGCCGGCCTTTACTATAACACAGTAAACACAACCTGTACACATAGATTTGCTGGCTCGCAAATGGCCGGCATTTGCTAGTAGTCTAGCACTACTAGCTGTCTGCTGTGCTAAAAGCCTGCAGGGGCAGTCGAGTGGTGGTGAAGAGCGTACGGCACGGCAGTCCGGCAGTCTCGTCGTCCGGGCCCACTTTACACATGCGGTCCCATGCCGCAATGACAAGCACGTGCGGGTGAAAGCTGCCCGGTTGCGAGTCTGGAGCAGGCGCGAGGTGGGCGGCAAGGGCCACAGACACGAGTTTGCCTGGTGCTCTGAGCGCATCCTCACCCTCCAGCACCACACCACCCCGCTCGCCTGCCCGGCACGTCCAGAGAGCACGGACAGTGTTGGAGGCTGTGTCTGAGGCTGCCTGTGCGTCTGGCGCGCTTGGGCCGTCAGGGTCGCCTGGGCCCTGAGCCATCGACGTGCGATCAAGGTCATTGACGTCGGCATGCACGTCATCCCACATGTTGCTGACGACCCAGCTGTCGAGTTCTCTGCTCCGCGAGCCTGTCTGGTCAGAAGGGGGCGGACTGGCGCAGCGCAAGCCGGCACGGCGCAGTGGCGGCTGCACTTGCTGCGCCTCTGACGCCTCCGCTTGTCGCCAGAGCTGGAGCGAGATGGGCGCGTCACAGGCAAGCGACATGTTGACCAGTAGTACATGCCCGTGCAGTCCTGTGTCAATGGCGTGAACCAGGTGCGTTGCCTCGCATACCGGCCGGCACGCAAAGGTGGACATTCTCTGCCACCGCAACACAATACACCCACACCCCGACAGGCTGGTCAGACAAGACCACAGCAAACGCGGCAGCAGACGCCGAGGAAAACGGCAACAAGACGGCTGCAAGGAGCAAAGCCAACCTCAACCGTTGCCCCGCCGACGCGCTTTGCCGTCACCTCCACAGATTCCTTGTGACGGCCGTGAGGGAAGAAGGGCGACGGCGGGCCCCAGCTTCGGCCGCCGTCAGCCGATTGGGACAAGGACACACCATACCACGTGGGCACCAGCATCGTTAGCAGATTGCTTCCCTCCGCTCCTCCGCCGCTCGTTCTTTGTGTGCCTGGGCCTGTTGCGGGGAGCAAGATCTTGGCGCCTCTGGGAAAGCTGGTGCCCGGCACCACAACATGCGTGCCTTCTTGCTGGGCGGGTCCGTCCGCCGGCTGCTCGCGTGCTTGTCCGCCGCTCCCTTCTTGCCCCACACTGCCAATCCCGTACACGTGTATGCGGTAGAGCCTCCGCCACTGCGGCAGGCAGGCACCAGGTAGCGGGTGGTTTGCCCCGAGTTAGTTGCCCCGAGTTAGTTGCCCCACCTTTGGGCACCACGCGCGGCAATCAACGCAAAGGTGCACCTCTAGGCCCGTAGCGTTGTGCAGCAACTGATTGCTCCACGCAACCTCTTTCCATTCGACAACCGGCACGTACATATGCAGGCCGTGACTACTGAGAGTGGGCTGCCCCGCCACAGCGCCTTGGCTCAGCCTCTCAGGCTCCGACCATCTGCTTGCAGTGTCCGCAAAGAAGCAATCACATATGGTGGCGCGCGGTGCAAGCGAGACGAGGGCAGAGGGCGGGGACCTGTCGCGGCTGACCCAGCGGCTGATCCAAGAAACACACCGCGCCTTGTCGGCCGCTTTGCCCACACCCCCACCTCCGCCTGTGGTCGAGTCCCTCCCGACACACGTGCTCCACAGCAGCCATACGTCCCCGCCGCCCGTGCGCTCGACCAGATGAGGAGAGCAGAAGCGGCGGCGAACCGCTTCGGGAGGCGCTTGGAGAGGCGGGCTGCTCTGCGCGCCCTCGCTGCTCTCCGTGGATAGGCGCCATAAGACCTTGCTTTCATCGCCCCGGGTTGCTCCCGCATGGTGCCAAGTCGAGGACAAGAGCACCAAGGCCCGTCCAGCAGACACGCATGCAGCTAAGAGGGTTGTGGCGCCGAGGCCTTGCCTCCGCACTGACAGAACCGACATCTCGAGCCCAAGCGAGGCCGCGCCAGCCAGGTCCTCGTCGAGCTCCTCGTCCACCGCCCACAGGAGGCGAGCAAAGCGCGACTCGGCCACCTCGGTCTGCACCCACGTGGCATACGCACGCTGGTCGCGCTGGGTGGAGATGTCATCTCGACTGCCTTGCCACGCGCTACCGGCGTGCGGCGCGCATGAGGCGCTATGCGAATCACCCCAGCCTCCTTGCGCTCTGTTGACGTTGCGCTCCAGGTGCTCCTCGCACGCGGCACCACGAACCTCCACAGCAGCACCCGTAATGAGGAACAGCTCTATGTCTTTGCTGTGGATGTGCAGGTTGTGCAAGCGCACAACGGGCGCGGACAAAGCAGACTCGTTGTACACATGCGGCACCCACAAGCCGTCGCGGAAAGCAAAGAAGACCCGCGCCTGCCACACCCCCACCACTGTCACCGCCATGTGACTCGAGCGCCGTGCACACGTGCCGACGCACACACTGCACGGTGGGCGAGCAGGACTGGGCCAGGTGAGCAGGAAGGCGCGCAGAGGTCGAGGACCTGAGCTGTGCGAAGCGCGTGGGCCAGGAAATGTCCGTGCAAGGTTTCCCCCGGTTCTTGCCACGCCTGACACATGTGGTGGGGGCTTCATTCGGTGAGGGAGAGAGGGCGCTTGCAGAAAGGCTGGGAAACTGGACGACACGAGGGCGGCAGGCGCGAGGCGAGTAGGCAGGACCTCGGGTTGTGGCGAGTCGCGGCGCGGACCCCCGACAAAGACGCCAACAGCTGCTGCATCAAATAGTGCTACGCCCTCGTCTCGCGCCTTGCTCGGCACGCATCCAACCAGCGTCGCGGCATCCCAACACTCTGAGGCGCGCCCCGCTGCAAGCACAGCTGCCAACGAGACGCGCGGGCGCGATTCTCGGTCGAGGTCCTGCGCTGCCATGCCTGGCGTGTGCCCTGGCGGTATCGTTGCCAACAGCTCCAGCCCTTCGCTGTCCCTCCCGTGCACCTGTTTACGCTCAAATGCACGCACCAACACGGGGCAGGGAGTGTGAAACCGGCTTGCCAACTCTGCCCGTATACACGTGCCACAGTCTTGCCAGCCTGCAAGCCAAGGGCGAGCATAGCAAGAGGCACATCCACAGCGCAGCAGCTGCCGGTGGCGGACGATACAGGCAGAGAGGGAACCGACTTGGAAAAAGGCTGCAAGCAAGACCATCTCGTTGATGTGTTGGTTCAAAATGATGTCGGCCGCCAAATATTTTTGGTCCTCCTGCTTGTCGCCCCCGAATGAACCGCATGATGCGTTGCACGCTCAACACGCGTCAAACCCCGCAGGACTGGAGGTGCAAGCTCTCTTTGCCATGCACACATGTCTTGTCGGCATGCTGTGCCGCCGCACGCGTGCGAGCAGCGGGGAACGCAGAGCGCCAACAGGCACGGATGCGGCGCAGAATCAAGGAGCGCAGCAACGCTACGCACCTGCAGGCACTCAAGCAGGAAACGGTTGACGTTTGTCAGGGCCTTGCGCTGGCCGACGTAAAGGACGCAACCTGTCAGGTGATTGCCTGTGACTGGGCCGGCGGCCACCGAGGTAGGGTACAGGTGGCGCAAGAGGGGCGCCAAGGCGTTGAGGTCGCTGTAGATCAAGCAGTCGCACTCGGCCGAAATGACGTCTTGCATGGGGTCGTGCTCCGCATCTTGCTCCGCGTCTTGCTGTGTCCACCACGCATGCTCAGTCCCCCTGTCCAAACACTTTCGCTTCCACTTTGGAGGCGTAGAGAAGCGCAGAGCACGAGGGGGCAACTTGCACTTGAACATGCTCAACATGCTCAACATGCTCAACATGCTCAACATTCTCAACATGCAACTTGCCCCTCCCACACCTTGCCCCTCCCACTGCACCCGCCCTTGCACCCGCCACCGGGCGCCAACCCGCCCTCGCCCCCGCCTGCCCTAGACCCGCACTCTTGCGCGGTACCGTGCTCTGTTTTTGCTGGCGGGAGGGGGGTGTAGGAAGAATTGCACGTGTTCAAGGTGTTGGAGGTGTTTGAGTGCGTGGAGCACCTGGTGCGAGGCAAGCATGAGCTCCTCAAGGACGAAGAGGCGCTCGGCAGCATGATGCCACAGCCCGCCCCTCCCCGTGCGGTCGAGGGGCGACACCTGCCACGGCCTCGCATAGGTCACGCCTAAGCTGCGCGGCGCCCCCTACTGCTGCAGTCTGCACAGCACGGCTGGGCGCCACGTGTGGCCAGTGGCAAAGGCCAGCTACGCGCAACGCGGCAGAAGCATGCATGGTCAGTATCATGTCTAGCAACCAGCGAGAAGGATGTATGGTGTGGCGTGCGAGGCAGGCGCTCGGCGGCAACGAGCTGCACGTCATGGCGCGCGGCCCACGCCTGCAGCCTCGCGTCATTCCTTGCGACTTGGTCCACAACAAGCGTCGAACGCCCACTGTGCCTGAGGCGCGCCTGCCGTGATTGCGTGCCGTCAATACCCCGTGCGTCACCCGCCTGCCATGCCGTGCTACTGTAGCGCGCTGCACACGTCCTGGGCCCATTGCGTGTCTGCTTGCGTGTGTCCCACCAGCGAATGATGCACGGGGGCATATCACAGAGTACTAGCGCCCGAATGTGCAGGCTACTCCGCCCTCGCACCAGGCACGCAGCCTGCCGTCAGCACGCAGGGCCCTGCAGCCTCGCCTACACTATCGCCTACTGACTCTGTGCCCCGGGCCCCACAGGGTCAGTAGGCGCGGGGCACAGGGTCAGTAGGCGATAGTGTAGGCGAGCGCGGCACAGCTGCCTGCAGCACAGGTGGAAGCAGGTCAAGCGCGGCATGCGGCACGCGGCGGCGGCAGGACGGCGCACCAGACCCGCGCTACTGTCTGACCTGCGCTACTGTCTGGAGCACGTAGTGCGGCAACGACTGGCGGCCGATAAAGATGAAGACTAGCGTCAAGGGCGCGTATGCTCCAGGCGCCAATGCACCCTCCTGTCCTTGCCTGCCCCCCGCCCCCCCTGCCTTTCCTTGCGGCCCGGCCCCATGGCGCACAACACCTGGGTGTACAACACCTGGGTGTACGGCTCGCATCAGGCCTTCCCTGAGCGGCTGATGCAGGAGGGCTTGAGGCGAGGTAGAGCGAGCAAGCGTGCGCCAGGACTGGAGGAGCTGCCCCCAGCTCTGCCCTGCCAAGGTCTCCCACGCCCAGCGCTGCCCGCCGCCAGCTGCAGCTCCTCCAGCACTCGCGCCCTCGTCACTCCCAGAAGCCGCGCGGCCCGTACGCCCAGCGCCTGCTGTCGCGCTGCCACACAGGTGCGCATGCAAGGCGGCCAGGTGAGCGAGAGGCCAAGCTCCGTCTGCGCCCGCCACCTGCGGCTTCCCTGCGTCTGGGGTTGCAGAAGCGCGTGGCTCCCCAGCGTGCTCTTGCCTCTCGTGGACCTGCGTGCCGTTCTCGTGCCCTGCGTGCGCGCCATGCTCCCCTGTCGCAGCATGCCAGGAGGGTGCAGCTGGCGAGGGGGGGATGGGCGTGACGCCTTGAATCACCTGCGCCGTCCGCCCGCGGCGTCAGCTCACACGCCGCAGCACACACGCGCCGCGTTGCCTGGTGGCCGCTCCCCGTGCTTGCCTTGCTGCGGCGCGGCAGCACGATGCGAGGCAAAGGCAGGCTAGCTACGGCAGGCTCGCATGCGCCTTTGCCTCACTTGGTGTTAGCCTTTGCCTCGCTTGGTGTTAGCATCGTGCTAGCCAAAGCCAGGCACCTCAGGCACCGCAGGCACCTCAGGCACCTCAGGGGTGCACAGCAGCCGTCCACACACGGTGCGCGCGTTGGCAGGCTGTGTTTGCCCTCGCCTACGGCATCGCCTACTGACCCAGTACGGACGCGCCTGAGGGCCAACAAGTGCAGCGTGGAGGGGCGCGTACGATGGGAAGCAAAAGGGCAAAGGCGTCGAGGTGCCCCGGCAGGTCATGCGACACGATTGGAACGGCTCCGAGCTGCAGGCACAGCCAGACCATGTAGTGTTGCGTTGCCTCCATTTCTGTCAGCAGGCAGAAGCGATGCCGCCGGATGGCCGCCACCAGCTCCCCCGCCTCCTGCTCCTCCACTCCGGACTTGCCCCCTGCGTCACGCTCGTGCTTATCTTGTGCTCCCCACCCTCCATTGTCTGGCACCTGCCTGCACTCACTGGGCACGTGGACGAGCCAGGGAGGGCGGGCGGCAGGCGGCGAGGTGCATAGAGAGTGCCAGGCGGGAATCAAGAGCCAGCCATCGGCGGCAGCACGCGCGCGGCCGCGCCCCCAGTGGCCTGGTCGCCGCCGGTTTGTTGGCAGAGGTGTCGGAAGGGGAGCAGCGCGGTTTGTCGGAAGGTTTGTCGGAAGGTTTGTCGGAAGATGAGCAGCGCACAGAGCCTGGGGGGGCTCGCCCTCGCCCTCGCCCTCGCCCTCGCCCTCGCCCTCGCCCTCGCCCTCGCCCTCGCCCTCGCCGTGCACACCCGCCTCTGTAAGCGGTTGGTGCAGAAGGTGCGAGAGCACGCGCGCAAAGACACGGGGCAGGGGCGCGGGGAGCGGGGAGGCCTTGCGATTCTGCATGCTGAGGCCTGTCGCAAACCAGCGCTCCACTTTGCTGTGCGCGGCTGTGGAGCGAAAACGGAAGTTGACGGTGTCGAGGTCTCCACACACCGGCCACCCAGCGCCCTCTCCCCAGTCAGGCTCGCTGCTCACGAGCACCACCGGGTGCTCCAGCAAGGAGAGCACCCGGTCCTCCACAAGGTCGACGCTGTTGCACGCCACAAAGAGCACTGTTGCGCCGTGCACCACCGCCGCATCATCGGCACGCCACCCGCATGCCTCGGCTGCTGGCGACTGGCCGCCGTCGCCGCCGCCGTCGTGCGCATCGTCCACGTTGCACGAGTCGGCGGGGATGGGCACGCACGAGTAGCCGCGCGCCCGACACGCGCCGAGGTCGCCCCGCTCCACCAGGACCACGTCGGCCAGAGAGGGCCAGGTGCCCAGGTGCAACAGGTCGGCAGCAAGGAGCGGCGGGCGCTCGCGGCTCCAACTCACTGAGCCGCCGTGGCTGAGCACAGTGGCCGGGAGCGGCGGCAGCGCCTCCCAGCGCGTGTGCGCCGCCGGCGCGTCGGGGGGCGACAGCAACTTGAAGCGAGCGAGCAAGGCAGCAGGCAGCCACCGCCTGACGTCTTCGCGCACGCTGTAGGCCACGCGGAATGCCACCTGCACAGAGTCCACCTCCGCCCCGTCCTCCGTCTGCAGCGCTATGCGATACGCAAACTCGCTGTCGTCTTCGTTGAGCGTGCCGTCGAGGACAAAGCTCTCCTGCGGCACCCCAGCACGGGCGTGAGGGGCGCTTCCGGCGCCGACACGCGCATCCACAGCGCGCGGTGCGGTGGGCGGCGGGGCAGTGCTGCGCGGGCCGCGGGGCACGGCGCGCGGCAGGGGGGGGGGGCACCTCGCGCGCCTCCACGCGCTCGGCCTTCGAGCCCCAGAGGCTGGTGACCAGGTAGAGCGGCGGGTCGCTGCGGTGCCGCAGGATTCTGCCGCACACCGACTGCCATGGGCGAAGGATGGCGGCGCCCGCAGGCGGCGTGTCGATGACGAGCGCTGCCCTCTGGCGCGGCTGCTCCGAGTCCTCGGGCGGGCCCGCCCGGAGCGAGCCCAGGAGCACCAGGACCGCGAGAGCCTGCACCTGACGCGTGTGCATTTTCCGCTGCAGGACGACGGCGGGCGCCGGGCGCAGCGACTGCCCCCCACGTGGGGTCTGCTCACTCAACGGCGTTGATTCGGACGCGCGGTTGCCCCGCGCGCGTCGATGCGCTGCCGCATCAACGGCGTTGATTCGGACGCGCGGTTGCCCCGCCGTGGACGAGCGGCTAGCGCTGCTAGAGCTGCGACGTGCGACACTGTGCGATGCGCGCGAACAGGAAGCACGAACCCGATGTTGAGAGACCTTCTCGAAAAAGTGCCTCGGGATGGTCTCGCGGCGGTGACGGAGTGGGGTGGAAAGCCCCGCGGCGGTGACGGAGTGCGGGAGCGGCGGAGGGGGCGAGGAAGCCCCCGCGGCTGGGCGGTCCCGGCAGGGCGGGGCTGGAGCGGGCCCTCGCGGCGCACGCGGCATGCCCGGACCACGAGCGTCGGGGGCGCCGCGGGAGTGCAGAGGGGCGAGCCTGCTGTGCCTGCTCTGTCTGCTAGCGTGCGCGCCGATGCTGCCCGGTCCGACACTCGCCGAGGCCCCAGCGCCCACGCCGGGCCCGGGGCCGGCCGGGCTGCCGATATCGGCGATATCTTCGTGCGCGCCCTCGCCGAACCTCGCGCTGCGCCTGCGCGGCGGGGGAGCGCTGAGCGGCAAGCGCGACGGGGGGCGCGCTTCAGTCTGGCAACCGCGCGACATATCAGCCACCGCCCAGCTGCGGGGGATGCGCCAGAAGCATCTGCAGGCGCAACGCGAGCAGACGATGGAGCTTGCGCGCGAGAAGGCCCGGGAGCTGGCCCGTCACATCGCCGGCGCCGTCAAGGTGCACGCACAGGCGGCCCCGAGCATCAGCGAGGCAGGTCTGGAGGGCGCAGCGCACGGCTGGAGCTCGGCGGACGAAAACGGCGCGTGCTCGGCCATTATTGCCAAGGGGTCCGGCCTGGCGCTGGGGGCCAGCGTCACGTCGGAGGGGGCAGGGCCACAGGGGGACGCGTGGAGGCACACGCGGCGCGTGCATGTGTACATGCCAGAGGACGCAAAGTTGCGAGTGCTGCTCGAGGGCGGCGGTGCCACACCGCCTATCGCTTTGGACTTCCCTTCGCAGCGTCTGTGCAGAGAAATGGTGGTTTACCAGCCCCGAAGAGACGCTGGTGAGGAGTGCCGAATACAGGAAATCGTGGACACTGATGGGGGCAACAATGACCAGACACATCCGGAGGCGAGTGGGGGGGATGCATGCGACAACCAGACGCATGATTGGGTGCACGGGCGCGGGGAGGAGGACTGTTGGGGGGCAGGAACGGCAAGGGGCGACGTCGTGCCCATCTCCCCATCGTCACCACACGCCGACCAGGCAGGGAGAGCTGGGAGACCGGCCGACATCCCAGGGAAACTTGAGGGCCATGTCGGACCGGCCGCCGTGGACTTGGCTGCCGCGCCCATGGATATGGACGTCTCAGAATAGAGTTTTTGTTCCTCCTGGACGGCACTCCTGTGAATGAAGAGGGAAATGAATACGGTAGGGATTGCTCAATCTGTAGCATTCAGAGAGAGAGAGAGAGAGAGAGAGAGAGAGAGAGAGAGCTTTCATCATCCATGAATAGGGATTGCTCAATCTGTAGCATTGGTTGATGAAAAGGGATTGCTCAATTTGTAGCATTCATTCAATGTGTGGATATTGCTCGATCGCATGATCGCATTGCTCAGTGCGTTGACTCAGTGCGTTGAGCACGCTCAACCATTCGGACCAGATTCAGATGCACCCATCCAATAACACGACGTTTCACCGCCATGCATGTCGGGAAGCACGCAGAAAGGGTAATCATAGATAAGGCAGGCGCGCGGCCCATCACATGACGTCCTCCAAGACGGCAATCTTGCTTGCGCCTTCGCCCGCAGCGGCGCCTCCTTGTCCCCATCCACGAACGGGCGGAAATAGGAGGTCGTCGTAGTCGTCCGAGTCGTCGTCCGACATGTATTCGTATGTCTTGCGCCGCATCTCTTGCGCTGGCACATGCTGGATGTCGTGCTCCACCACCTGGCGTGCGTGTGGCTCCGGCTGGCCGAGGTGTGGCCCACGCAGGGCGGAATCAGGGCCTGAATGAGGGCCTGTGGTTTGCGTGCGCCCGTCCCCCACTTCCTGTCCGGAGCGCTGCTGGTTGTCATTTCCCGACGTCTTGTCTGCCAATTGCAGCTCCAACTCCCGCGCACTGCGTTGCCCGTGCCATGTCAGACCAACGTCCCAGTACGTGTGCATGCACACATGTGTGCAGAGCGGCGCGGGGCTAGCGAACATCGCGGGGCAACACTCTCTCACACAAGGGGGAGAGCACCGAGCTTGTAGAGCAGCCATATTCGAGGTGGCGGGCATGGGTGGAGCATGGGCATCCTTGCTCAAGCGGCTCGAGCCTCCCTCTCGCACGCCCGCCCCAGGAGCGGCTGCATCTTGTTGCAAGTTGCTCTTGAGCGCCCCGGCCACGCTCAGCGGCGGCAGCGACGCAGCCGTCTCACGGGAGCCTTGCGCCTCACTACTCGCTTGCAGCGTGACTTGCTCCCCCCAATCTTGTCCGTAGCGCCCATCTCCAGCATCATGCGCCATTTGCCTGTCGCCTCGGTCACCGTCCTACCGACAGCGAGCAAGCATGCAAGATACCCGGAACGCGCAGGCATGTGAGGGAAAGGAGCACATGACACAGAGGTGGAGCGATCATGGAGGTCAGGTGCAACAGCAGCAACACTCGCGGGTCTTTGAGCGTGCTCATGCTCAATGAGTGAATGCTCTGTCACATGCTCGTTATGCACACTCGTCGCTGCGTGAATGAATGCTCATTGTGCACACTCGTTGCGCGTTGCACGTTGCTCTCCCGTCAGAGCAGAAGAGTACACGCGCTCGCGATGGCGGCAACGGGAGAGGCAGAGTGACAGGGGGATAGTGTCAGATACTGACCAGCGGTGCAAGCCCTGGTGGAGCGAAGTCGTGGAGAGGACGGGAGAGGAAGTTTTCGAGGGTCATGTCGCTCGTGTCGCTCGAGCGTGTCAAATCCTTTGACCCCGCCGACACGTCCCCTGCCGCATCCACCGCATTCCGCCCCTGCCACTCTGCAAAGCCTGCACCCCACTCGACATGCTCTCCTTGCCTACCCGCCAGCGTTGGCAGGACATGCGGCGACGCAGCGACGCGTGAAAATGTCGCAGCGTTTTGCGCCGCCTTGTTTCCTCGCGTGTCGGGTTCCGGGGGCAGCAGGCTGGAGGCAGCCGACGGCGGCGTGTCGCGCGAGAAGACTGAGACAGCCGCTGGAGCAGGCTCGGCGACCGTGTCACTCGCGCCCGCTCTCTCGCTCGCTCTCAACGGATCGCTCGGGCCGGATAGGGAGGGCGGCGGGTGGAGGCTAACTTGTCCTGAGAAGTCTGACACTTGGTGTGACAATTTGAGCTTTTCCGCCGTGAGCCTGCGAGCATCGGTTTCGAGATCCAAGACCAGGTCGTGCAGGCGGTTGCGCGCTAGTTCGGCCGTTGCCACGCGGTCCTGCATGGAGGCGAGGAGCGCGTCTTTCTGCTCCTTGTCCGCCTCCACTTGCTCCAGCTGCATTTGAAGTTGGCGAATCAAGGACAAATCTTCCTCCCGCGACCGCGAACCCTGTGTGTCGCCCTCGGCCTGCTGCAACTGGCTTTCGACTTGCTGCAAACGGGAATGAGCAGCGGCAGCCTCGCGCTGAGCAGCTTGGCAGCGTTCAGCCATGAGCTTGAGCTCAGCCGCGGTCGAATCGAAGGAATCCTCCAGGTCACTCTTCTGCTCCGCCGCACGCTCCAGCTCCTGCTCGAGTTTGTTCATTTGTTCAACCATGAGCGTGCGCTCACCTTGGCTCAATCCACCCTGCATGACGTTGCCGTGCTCCTCTGCATTTTTGAGGCGCTGCGCCAGTTGCTCCATCTCCTCCTGCCCCTCCATGTGCGTCAGGGCAAGCATGCGCACTGCGCAGCAACGCATCTCAAGCGCAGGCAAAGCACACGCCCCTTACTCTGCCCGCCCGTGAGCGTGCAATGAGGGAGTCAGTGCGATGCAGTCTGGCTCTGACGCACGCACGCACCTTGGCCGTGGTTAGCTGCTCAGCCATCTCGTGGCCTTGTGTGTTGCTCCTGCGCACCAACGGGGCGTCACGCGCGCGGAGAGGTGCAGTGCACACCATGCCCCGTCCGACCTTGGATTCTTCCTCGTCTTGCTCTGGGTCGGCAGGGGCAAACGCGAAAGGGCACATATACATATATATATATATATATACTAGGCGCGGGGCACAGGGTCAGTAGGCCGCGGGGCACAGGGTCAGTAGGCGATAGTGTAGGCGAGGGAGGGTACACACACACACACACACACACACACACACACACACACACACACACACACACACACACACACACACACACACACACAC
>Ga0115006_10001190_pt1 | contig 15795 bp, 6 predicted proteins | sample ArcOceMetagenome_3_FD_88943 | JGI IMG/M metagenome (GOLD analysis project Ga0115006, IMG submission 88943) | Marine eukaryotic phytoplankton communities from Arctic Ocean - Arctic Ocean- Svalbard ARC20M Metagenome | ecosystem: Environmental > Aquatic > Marine > Oceanic | place: Arctic Ocean...
GCTGGTAGCCCTAGTGCATCAATTATCCGCGGCTTCTGCTTTTCAGCCGAATCCGCCTACGGCAATTGTAGCATGTTCCAGGCAAAGTAGTCAGAGGAGCAGGTCGATTCAAGGATGTGACAACTTTGCCACAGTGAGAGGAGATGATGATGCGCACGAAGATAAATCCGATCCGGAATTAGGGAGGGCATATTCCAGGCTTTCCCGTCTTTATGTCGGCAATGGCCCAGGCACTTTATCAGAGGGTGCGAATATCCAACTGTCGCCCGACCAATCGCACTACCTTACAAAAGTGATGAGAATATTCGGCAAAAGCAAAAATAACAGAAGGCACAACGATGACGAAAGCCTGACACAGTGCGTTCGACTCTTTGACGGAATCAACGGGGAATGGCTTGCGAAAGTATCTATGATAGACGATGATGAAGATGTTGGTGCAGGCGGTGGACATCGAAAGAATCGGCGTCGTCAACGGGGTGTACCAAGTAACCTCTCAGCCGAGTGTCTGTTACAGTTGAGGCAACAGCACCAACAGCATCACAGCAGCGAGCAAGACTTGCCCTGGCTGCTCTTTGCGCCAATCAAGAAGCACAGAGCCAAGATTTTGATGGAAAAGTGCACAGAACTCGGAGCGGGAAGATTCGTGCCGATACTAACCGAGCGCACGGATCCAGCTGCCGTGACAGGGTGCATCGGTGCTCACCAATCGACGGATGCCTTGGAAAAGCTGGCAGTGCAGGCCCTTGAGGCATCAGAGCAGTGTGAACGTTTGAGTGTGCCTATAGTGACGGCGAACGTTGCTACCGGCAGTGTACAAGTAAAGGATGAGGAGGGGGCGTCAAATTTGTGGGACGTTGCGACACTTCTGGAGAACTGGTGTGGTTGTGAAAACAAGCAAGTAAAATGGGAAAATAGACGGCTTCTAGTATGTCGAGAGAGGATGCCTGGAAACGGAATTTTATCTCGGCTGAGAGGGGACGATACTTTAGAATGTGTATCAAGGAGCGAGCACGTAGCCTTTATGGTGGGACCCGAAGGTGGATGGAGCGCGGAGGAGGAGCAGCTATTTGAACAATATGAGGCGCAACATCCGGATAAGATCCAAAGCATCTCACTCGGTGATTTTGTCCTCCGTGCCGAGACCGCAGCAATGACTTGCATTGCCGGTTGGAACCTGTCCCAAGAAGTATCCATTAGCTCATCCTCAGATAGTAATGCGTAAAAACTTGCCTTGCTTGCTCGCTGTAGTTCCAATTGAATATTATAATAATAGAGTTTTTCCTACTACATTATCGTGCTAGCTAGAGATATATGTATGTTTTCTATGTACTTGAAGTTACATGCCATTCATCGTGCTTTATTCGATGTCGTAGCGTGCGATTCGAAATATCATTTCAGAAGGGTTGCATAGAGATTCGTAGACGGAACGAGCATAAAAGAGATCATCTTCTGACTTGGACTTTTCAATTTCTTGGAAGGCACGAGAGATAATCATTTTCCCGTGGCCGTGGTCTAGGTCGAGATTGATGTATCTGGCGCCCACCATTAAGAACATCAAATAGAAGCCTTTCTCCAGGCATATTTCTTCGCACTTTTGGAGGGAAGAAATGGCCTCTTCAATGTCGTTTTCAGCTGATTCCTTTGGCGCGTTATCGAGATTTGCTGTTTTTGCTCCGAATTGTTTGATTTTCTGCGTCAAAGAATTCCGCCATGCAAGAAGTTCGGCCTTTTGATAAAGGCAGGAAAGGTAATTCGTGAGCTTCTCATGACTTCCGGCATCTTTCTGACCAAGAGACTGCTCGAGATACACGAGCCCAGCCTTGCAATAATTCATCTGTTCTGTAACCTTGTCCTGATCCGGCGAATTGGCAGAAGTGTGCCTCTCATTATTTTGCCCTTTCTTCTCCAATAGTTCTATTTGTGCCATGCATGTTGCGGCAGTAATTGCTTCCATTCCTCGATCGCTTAATACCTCGATGCTCGGGTGGAGCATGGACCTCTTGAAACAGACGGAATGGCACTTGTCGGTACCAAGGATCTCTAGTACGTTGAAGTCGTTGGAAAGTATGTTGTCGTTGGGGTCATCACTTTTCGTTGAATCGTCGGGTGAGAGTGAGTAAAGAGTTGAAACCCCGTTTGTCGTGTCGATTGAAGTAAGGGAGCAATGCAGCCGTGCAAGCTTTTTATTCAGACCCTCCTGAAGGATCGAGCTTGGTTTGTAGAAGAATCCGTAGCTTGTTGATGAGATGCCATTGGACATGGCAGCAGCCTTATCGAAACGACAAAGAAGCAAGTATGCCGCTGACACTACGCCCTTGAGCATTGCCTTTGTACTGGAAGCAAACTCATCAACCTTCTCAAGCTGGGTCTCCAAAAAGGATATGGAATCTAACGCCTTGCTAATGTCTGCACGGAAGATGTAGACGCTGACAATGGTGGTGATATTAATAAGCGCCCAATCCATGCCGTACATTTGAACCATCTGCAGGCTGTGCTCGTCATGGATATATGCGGACTTGATTGCTTCGGAAACGGCCAAAGCTTTCGTAATGTCGCCAGTTTTCATAAATAGATGACCCAGGATACACTTCGTTCGAAGGATGTGCACCATATCATCCTGTTGTTCCGTCACGGCAACGAATAGAGTCGCAAGGACCTTCTCTCGGACCAGGTTGGTTTCATTCTGAATCGGCGAATCGCGATAAAATGTGAGGAGCCCTGAGAAAGCTGGGAAGGAAACTGCCAGATCACCAACGCTAAACGAATCGTCGTAGTCGCTCCCACTGGTGGTGTCGTTGTTCGATACTATAATGGAATCGTCCAGATACTCCTTCAGCTGAGACACGGTCCGGGAAAAGGCTTCTTCGCTCAGTCCGAGTAGCGTGAGATACACCACTTGTTGATAGACCTTCGCTCCATGAACATATCCCTCCTTTTCGATGACGCCGATGGATTGGCCGAATTTGAACAACATTTTGATGCAAAGTACAAGATCCTGAGAATTGGCGTCAAACATCCAACGGAGGTGATCCTGTGTCAATATCTCGATCGCTGGTGGGACATCGGCTTCGCAAATCATTTGTAGAAGCCTCCTCGCTAGCCGGTTCCTCTCCTTCGCGCAGCTTTGGATGATAATATTTTCATCATTTCTGCGACATTGATCAAGACGTTGCTCAAAGCATGAGTAAGCGGAAAGGAGGCTTCCGTGGGACTTCTCGCGTAGTCCAAGACGAGCAAGCTCCGTCGCAGCATCGAAGAAGTATATAAGTGCTTGAACAGAAGCAGCTGCCATACTGAAATGAGTGGCCGTGAGGTGGGTGATTTGCCAATTTGGCTTCGTTGAGGTCCCCAGTGCAATTCCCATTGTGTAAGTTGTTGTGAGGGTCGATATACTACCGCCGCCAACAGTCGCATCGTCCTCAAGAAAGACAGCGTCTCTGTCGTCCACAAGCCCCAGCAAACGAGTTTCATAGTGCTCGGCAAGACGAAGGTGAAGCTCTCGTTTTTGGTCTTCTATCATGAGGTCGTTTACGCACATCTGCTCCAAAGCACTGGCAAAGCGAAAACTTTGAGTGGCCTCCATGCTAAGATAGTCAGCATTATCGTCATCAATGAGAATGAGAAATCCTGCTTCCACAAGTGAATCCACCATAATCTCAAAGTTGTCGCCCTGGAACATGTCATCCAGCTGAGACCCCCCGACGCTACCCACACTGAGAGGTATAGCGCCATGGCTCGAGCTGTCCCCGGTGATTCCACCGATAATACCGTCGCCCGATACATCGCCCGCGGATACGTCAAGCATGAGCGTTTCAAGCAAATTGAGAGAAAACGAGTGCTGGTTGAGACCTGGCACAGATGCAACTTTCAACAAAAGCTGTTGCTCTTGAGTAAGAGCATCGAATCGCAAGGCAATAAGTTCCTCCATTTTGGACACCGGAAAGTCTTCGAGAAGCTCAACGATTCTACTTGTGCGGTCTTGCGCAGAGCATTGCACCTTGGACATAAGACGGAGCTCGATACTAACCGCGTGTGCAAGTTCGATCGCATGGCGGACTACGCCGCCACACAATTCGTGCACCATCTCAGCAACCCGCATCCAGTCGATCATTTCCTCGTCTTCTTCTGAGATTCCCCTGATGGAAGATTTGAACACCTCAAAGACGGCTTCTTTGCTGAGCGGCTCCAGCCGCATGAATTCTGTCCTCTCATTATCGCTGTCCCCGAACATAAAATCAATAACATCTGTACTTGTACTCATTGTGCTTCCAGTACTTTCCAGCGACGGCCGTCTCCCTCGAATCGCACCTTTTTGTGTGCCGCATAGGAACACCAACTTCGTATCGCTCTCAAAAAGACTTTGAACAAGATTCTTCGAGCAATCATCAATTGTGTCGATGTCGCTGATGGCAATGATAGCGGGTCGACGAAATCTCGAGATGTAGCGCTGCACCATCGACCTCAGCACCTCAACTGCCTTATCGACCTTTTGCGTGTCTTTCAGTGACTTAACCTCGTCGGAAGGGCGGAACAATGGCGCGCCCATGAAAAGAAAGTCGTTCAAAAGAGATAAGTAGGGGAGTAAATCATTGGTGACCAAACCGGCGTTGTCGATCATCTCTGGGGAGTCAATAGCCGCGTTGGAAATCAGCGAAGGTGGAAATAGAAGCTTGCGCCGGAGCCTCTTTAGCTTTTGAACTCTCTTGACAACGTCCGTGGAGGTTTTCACGATCTTGGATATTATCGGAACCCAGCAATAAAACGGCGTGTTGTGGTAGCACTTGTTGGCGACAAGGACGGTGGATCTTGATTTGATATCAGGGTGGTCCAGAAGCGCTTCAAGGAATTGTGCCTTCCCAGCGCCAGCCCGGGCGGATACCATAACAGCACGGGTTTGTGGGACAAATTTCCTCGACTCGGATTCTTCCCCCTTCATTTCCCGCGCATTTTCTTCTTCTTCTTCCACCATAAGCTCCTGCTGGAGTTGAATGTGCTCAATCATTTTTCTGATTTCGTCACGACGGACTGAAGAGTGAACGGCAGTACTTGTGTCCAGTGGAGTATTATCTTGGGCGTGCTCATCTCCCAACTCTGGGTTGTAGAATCGAACTGGTTGCTCGTATCCCTTCAGACGATGCTTGACTGTGCAGCTGTACTGGTGCTCTGTATCATTCGCAACTAACGCCTCGTCACAATTGATGGTGCCGCGCGCGCCTTTTGCCATGAGACGAGCCGAGAGGTTGACGGATGATCCGACAATACTGAACTCATAGCGAGAAGGACAACCTATTTCGCCACAAAAAGCCTTTCCGAGCGTTCCACCGATAGTACATTCTGTTTCAGTTATTTGCAGAAGCTGCTCCTGAATTTTGATGGCGGCATCAACTGCGGTCGCGGAAAGATTTAAAGTCGCCGACCCACGCAAACCAAAACTTGCAATGCAGACTAATCCTTTATCATCAGAAATGAATTGCCTCACCTGACCTTTGAAAGGCAACAAGCTTGCGTGAATAGTGCTGAAGATCTGTTGAAAGCGATCCAGAATAGCTTCATCGTCGCTATTGTTGCTGGTAGAAAGCTCAGGCTCGTACAGGATTTTGATGAAGAGAACAACGACATTTCTGAGCTCAGCGGGCATCATTGAGTCTTTCACGGCCTTGACAGATTCGTGCGAATGCGATTCTAAAAGGGACACTAAGTCCTGTTTCAACGCAATCGCCGACGGGTCGTCGTCAGCAAGAGAAGTATCTGCAAGAATTTTCATAGTGTCATCAAGTGAAGTACCGCCGACGTGCGACAATTGTCGTCTCCATGTAACTGTGCGTGTCTTTGAGAGCGTACTGACACTATGAAGCTTTGCAGGGTCCTCCTCATTTACTCCTAAGTCAGTTCTGTCGGGACCGCCACTCTTGTTACTGCTCGATACTAGACTCCGCATTGATAAAATTGCTGCCTCGATGTACGTTCGTGCACTCATAACGGGTTGACCGTCTCTTGGCAGCAAGGGCTGGGGATCGTCAGGAGCATTGGTTGCGTCCCCGTTCCTGGCACATTGGGTGGTCCTCTGGACTTTGAAGAATCCCCCGCTCTCACATTGAACGAACTCAAGATTTTCAAGGCCATCTGTACCAACAAGCGTTCTATTTGCATCGAGTATATGCTTGGCAGATGAGCTGATTATCAGCTCACCTGCGCATGCTTGACCTTCAGCCTGAGCCACTTCTGCCATTGGCGTCCCAATAAAGAAGAACTCAGAACGCATTCGAGCGCAGACGTTCACTCCAGCCACAATACCCTCTGCTATTCCGCAGTGCACATTCAAGAATGCTACTTTCTCATCATATCCAGAACTGTCCGCATTCAAGTTCACCGTATCTTCTAATCGAAGCTCGCCCAGATTCTTGTGAAGGGGTTGAACGGTTTCATTCGATAATTGCTTTAATGCCACTCTCCCCCCACGATTTGCCTCATGACCGTGGCGGGAGTATGTATGAGCGACACGGTAGTTATTGCACTTGGCATTGATGGCAGAGCCACATGCAATGCACCTGGCAACGGAGACGGCGTATTGCTTTTCCCTGTCGCCGCCAATCTCGTCATCATCATCAGATTCGAATGACGTGGTCCATACCGCATATAGAGCATCACCGGCGAACTTTGCCACTTCCCCTCCATGAGAAGTAATTATATCAATAATTTTGGTAAAGTAGTCATTGATGAAGGTCTTGAAATGATCCACAGCAAACATCTGCGCCATGTTCGTGAAGCCCGAGATGTCCACCAGCAAAATGCAGGCTCGATAACGCATGATCGACCCCGTTTGCCAATATGACGCAATCGCATCTTGTGCAGACGAGACGGCACAAACATCACCAATGCTAGCATAAGCCTCTGCCAAACTTGATCTGCAACGCTCGTGGATGGTATCAAGAATCTGACCCGCGAGTATAGGAGGGACAGTGGCGTCCAATTTGTTGACCTTGGGCTTTGTTGGTCTTGCTGTCGTAATTGACGGCCGCCGTTGACATCGACCAACCGAACGGAGTCCGGAAAGAGAAAGAGATTCCTCGTCGATACCACTATCAATCGACACATCACTTTCATATGCCAACACCGTAAGGGAGTTGTTGCTGTCAGCTCGTCTGACCTGACCAAATGAGTTGCTGCGATCAGTTTGGTTCTCGTCGATATCAAACATGCCGGAATACGAAGATATCATTCGTTCGGTAACCTCCCTCCCTTCCGCCACCCACCTCTGACGATTCCTCTGTGCATTCTCGAAAATGGTATAGCCCACTCCATTTTTAAGCGATGCGCATCCTTTGACCCGCATCGCCAGTGGGATGATGTAGAAATCATAGAAACCAATTTGATCTGTTGCGTAATTCCACAGGCAGTTTAAAAAAATGGTGTGCAATGGCATGTGATGAGTAATTTAGAAGAAGTCCCAAATACCGTTCAACAATACAGCATTCCGATGAAAGCGATTGATATTTTACATTTCATATATATATATATATATATATAGAAAGACAAAAAAAGACAAAGTAATGGCGAACGACATACCTTCGTACCAACCCTCGGAAGGATGAGGAGGAGGTGTCCTTGGCCTCGAACCCTCTGCACTCTCGTTGATTGTGCGATGGTAGGCTTTAATCAGCTCAAAATATAATCGCTCGTTCCATTTAAGAAAAGTTTGCCAGGATTGAGTGAGGTGGGACACATCTGATAGCTGCATGAGTTGTTCGAGCATGGTCCTTCGTCGGAGCAGACTCAGTTCTTCATCGATCTCTTCCAGTTCCTGTTCGGCACTCTTGAAAGTTATATGACTACGGCTAGAATCGACCAGCTCCACAGAGCCTTCCTCATCTGAACAGAGAGATGCCACTGTATCGCCGGTTTTGTCGCAAGACGCTCCATCACCCGTTAACGAAAGTCCCTCTCCAAACGATAATTGCCATCGCTCCATGCCCAACTTCCTTCGTTCGGCGGAGGCAATGTCCGTGCACATAACCAAGTGGCGGACCAGATCCTCAAAGGCTTGGTCATAACTGTTTTCACTTCTGTTCGAGGAATCATCTAATCCAGAATCGGCACTAGAACCAAACAGGGCCAACCAGAGGCTGCGATATCGGTCCTCCTTCATCAACAGGTCCAGCCCGATCTCGACGCTGTGGCATTCGGCGTAGGACCGCATGTGGATTGGATCGGAATACGTCACATGGACCGGGTGGTGCTCCATCTCCAACTGCGCGTTGGATACGCCGACGTGCGATACATCGTGGATGATGGCCGTGAAGACAAAGGCAATCCGTTCCAGGGACGTTGGGACCGCCCTCCCGACGCCTAGCAATTGGGACAGGGCGGATCGGATCGACGACTCCGAAAATGACCGGCGGCGTTCAGCGGTATCAAATGTGGGAGCAGCAGTGGCAACTTCGCCATTAAAATTCACCTCCTCAGTTGGAGGATCTTGGGCGGCCGCCGCGCCCATCACTTCCAGTCTGGCCATCAATTTGTTGGCACTTAGTGTCACGTGCGTTGCATGATGGTAGCTGTGAAATGGAACGGGGTTGTAAAGCGATCGAATGGTGGCGACAAAGTGTTGCAGGTCGGATCTCCACGGAGCGTCAGGAGCCAATAAGGTCCTCTCGTCACGCTCATTGCCGTCGTTATCCTTACATGTATCGCCTTCGTTTACGTTTTGCGGAGTGCCCTCCGTGCCCGCAACAAAGGTTTGGGAGAGATGCTGCTCAATGAGCTGCTCGAGGACGCAGTGTGCGGCATCGCCGTGGTTGTCAGCACCGTCGTCGTCATTCACACCAAGATCGGCCCATGATGTGTCGGTAAGCTCCTTTCCCCGGCACCGGCGCCGATTGAGAGCGTCACGAAGGTTGTGCTTCCCCGGCGATTCTGCTGTCGGGCCACAAGTGCCGTTCCCCTCCCGGTCTCCGTTCTCGGCCTGACCGGCCGCCGCCGCGGCGGTAGCACCGGCAGCAGCAGCGGTCGACTCGCACGCGCCCATCAGGGACACTGATTTGCAGACTGCCAGAGCCCCGACCGCTACTATATGCTAACAACCACCGCACGTGCGTGCCAGCACCTGATATCTTCGTAGAGGCAGAGTTCACTCGTCACTTGTCACTGCTTTTCTCCGAGCGGAATGATCCCATCGCATCGGCAATCACAGGCAACATCGAATGAATGAATCGAATCGAATCGAATTCCCCCAAGTCCGAACTATTTAGTATCAAAAATTCAGTGAAAAGCCAAGGGTGGGCCAGCTTGATTGACGGACCGTTGAGTATCGAAAATTCAGTGAAAAATAGCCCTCTATAGGGGTGAGATTGGGGTATCCCCCGAATTCTGAGATTCTACCGTTCCCAGCACACTTTAGCAGACTCTACATGTACAATTGTACATCATGTACCTAGCTAGGTAGGAATTCCTACGTAGTCTATAATAACTAAATCAATTCAACATCTGCAAGCTCCCCATCTTCTTCTGTGCTCTCCACATGCTGCATGGCCGAGCTATCGTGAGGTCTTCCCTCATTATTGGCACCTGTGTCCATCTCCCGATCATCTTTTCCATACTTTCTCACAGCCAATACAGCCACAAATGCAATGCACCCGATGATGATGATCATGAACGTGAAAGATATTGCAGCCTTGCGGGACTTTTCCGTCGTCTCCGGCTCACCCCCACTGAACATACCGGGCCTGGACCGGAGGGCGGTCGTTTTGAACTCGCAGTGCGGACCTTCGAATCCATCCTCGCAAAGGCAGCCGGGGTGAGGATCATTTGGACTGACAATGCCCACGCAAACACCTCCATTGACACAAAAGCTATGCGCATCCCGCGAGGAGTCCGCAGCATTGCCCTTGGTGCACATATCCTGCGCCTTCACATCGTGTTCGCAATAGAGGCCGGCGATGGCCTTGCTCTTGATAGTGGCAGCAGAACAATCGCACTCGTACACTCCCTGGCTCTTCTCAACGCAGGTACTACCGTGAGTGCAGACGTGCTGCATGCCGCCACAAATTTCCATCGGTATCGAGCAGTCCACCCCGGTCCATCCCTCGGGGCACGAGCAATGCTCGAAATTGAGATGGGACTCCTGTTGAAAGGGTAAATCGAACTTGTCGCCAACATGGCCGTAGTCCTTCGTTCCAGTGCGGCAAACGCCTCCGTTCTGGCACTGAAGGCTGCACGGCGGCTTTTCGAAACCACGTTCCTCGCATTGGTGGCCGACGAATCCAGGGGAACAGTGACAAGTTTCGTGCTTCGTTACAGGACACACGCCGTAGTTGACACAAAATGCCAGCGCTTCTTTCATGCCCTTGACAGGATCGCAGAAGGATGTCGACTTATACTGACAAAACTTTCCGGCATATGAAACCTCCGCGCCGTTCGCGTGGTCGCAGTCGCAGTAATGATGCTTGCTTCCGTCCTCGAGGTACTCCTTCGCGCACTTACTTCCATTGTAACAGTAAAAGACATCGTCTTCCCCGCCATCTCCCTTGCACTCTTCCACCTGAATGTCGCACCGTAAACCCGTAAAGCCTTTGGGACAGACGCAGTGCATCAAATCCTCGTGGCGGCCGAGATTCTCCAATATTGATTCCAAACCATATGGGTCGCTCTCCGTATCCACAGATTTCTCGGCCTGATCCGAATGCTTGCCATAATCTTTGAGGCCGTGCTTGCATTGTCCTCCGTTTTGACACTGCAGCGTACAATCTTCGGCATTGGGAGCATCGTCGTTGGTAATGTGATACTCACAATGCGGCCCGTGGAAATCATCCGCGCACTTGCATTTCTTATCGATGTTTCTGGATGGGAAGGAAGAAATGAATCGGGCCAGGTAAGAGCGAACGTATAAGCAAGATGATCCAAAATAATTTCAACAACACACTTACTTGGAATCGTGGCACTGCCCTCCATTCAAACAGAACCAGTTGTCTTCCATCTCAGCCAATTCTTCCCCACCCCCCAAGGGATCGCATACCTCCATCTCCGTACGCGGCCCGCCGTATTCGCACTGCATGCCGACAAATTGATCTCGCTGGCCATCCCACTTGGCCGTGGAGCAGTCGCACGCGTATTTGTGGTCCAGGTGTTGGCCGGACATGTTCTTGAGTTTGACGCATGTACTCCCGTGGAAACAGGCGAAGCCGGAGTGCTTCGGGCTGCACACCTCGTACTTGTGTTCGCATGTGACTCCGGTGTGACCGTCCGTCTCCAGGTCGCCGGTGTGCATGTTAAGAGAGCATTCGCAATGCTCTCCATCGATGTCCGTATCGGCAAGGAAGGGGATGGAATTGGCAAAGGGGGTGAGCAAATCTCCATAGTCCGAAGGACCTGAATGGCACACCGACCCATGGTGACAGCGGGATGGGTTGCTGAGCCGGCCAGTGCATTCGTCAGCCGCGACGGGCACAATAGACCGGGAAGCCAAAAAGAAAATACACGCCGAAAGGGCAGGGAGTGTTGCCTTGGACGAAGGGCAGGAAATGTTGCCGGTCATTCTCATTAAAAAGGAGTCGAACAGGCTTGTCCGAGTCGAGTCGCTAAACTTTCACTTGAGTTGATCAGATAACAGATAATCTCCTGAACGGGGCATTTATTAATCGTCTTCAATTCACGGTACACGTAGCGCACGGTGTTACACGCATTTACTGCCACTGACCGATGGCCTACTACAGAACCGATCGTGCTTGGCCTCCGTGGAAGATGGCAAGATGCGATGGCGGCGGGTGCGCCAAACAAAAAATGGCGACCTGTGGGCGCAAGAGGAATTTCTTTTGCGATATCATGACGTCATCAGAGCCATTTTCCACTCGAAGTTGCGATGATGAGCCAGCCCTCCTCTTCAGTTCAGTCAAGTAACATGTAGTTGCGAGATTCCCTCTCTAGCTACAGTAGATCTAGTTGCAAGATGTTGTATCGTGAAGTAAAGAAGCATTTCTACCGTAGCATTCTGGTGGAGACACGAGAGCTCCCAATTTTCCCTTGGGAATTATAAATAAATTGTTTTTTCTTTACACATGTGTTTCGTGTCCATCAATCAAGAGATATGTTGTGTTGTCAAATGTATCAAAAGACATGCTTAAGTCGTTCTATTTTACGCTATTTTGAGTGCCTTTGGAATGTGTGAGTCTAACATAGCACCCAGTGTTCGGACTTGATTTGGTGCTCAGCTCTCTCATTCGAAGATACATGTAATTATTTCTCGTCGACAATGCGACGACTTTCTTCCTTCATGCCGCCAGCCCACCTCCTCAAATTTCAGCAAACGTAGGACGACGCCGACGGCTCGGCAAGTTGGAGTTGTTGCGTCGGACGATGCGGTCCTGCGACGAAATGGGTTGAGACTTTGCCGCCTTGGGCATCATTGCCAGCATGATGACATTGTGACTGTCCTTATTTTCGATACTGGACAAAGTAGACGCCAAGGAGGATACCGATGACGAAAATACGGACATATCATCAGTAACAGACGAATGGCAGGTGCTGCTGTCACTTGCCAATCCTCCCGACCCTGACTTCTTCCATTTCTTCATATGTCCCGCCTTGTTGCGAACTGAGCCACCGAACATCCTCATGCCCAACGCCAACTTTCCCTTTCCGCCCGCGCCTTCCGACGACTCTCGATCAAGACCCATTATCGACTTGTTCAGCCAGGACCTTTGGTAGGTTTCTCGAGAAATTGAAATATCGAGCACGATGCTGGCGCGCGTGCAGCGAACAAGTATGTGGGAATCCAAGGTAACCTTGGATGAGGCAGATTTGAAAAGGTGCGCCAACCGAAGAACAAAGTGAGAGGAGATCCTGCCCAATCGCCGAAATCACGGAATGAGAGTTCTCTCATCTCAAGCCTACCGTACGTACGTACGTACATATCGGTCGACCTCCGCCTCTCGATCTCCGCCTCTCCGCTCCCTCCCTCACTCCCTCATCATCTCATCTCATCGCGCCATCGCGTTGGGGGTGGACCACCAGCCATTGCACTAGAGGCAGCTCGCGATAAACGCGAAGTGGAAAGAACGCACCGACATGGAAGCAGGATCGTCCAAATCGAACCCCATCTGCCTGGATGATTCTTCTGACGACAGCGACGACGGCGATAAGTCGGAGGCATCGCCCCCAAAACAAGCCGATAAGAATCACCTTCTCGGGCAGCTCCATGCCGAGCGTTTGGATAGGCGGAGGCAGCTCCATACCGAGCGCTTGGCTGGGCGGGAGAGTGCCGGCACGAGCAGCGGTGACCAAACGAAAGAATCTATAGCACCAGCGGCTGCCCCCCGAGTCATGCCAAACGTGGCAACAGCAACTGCAATGAAGAAGGTCCGCGGTGATCTGATTGATTTGGCGCTGAAGGGACATTTTGACGTCATTGTTCACGGTTGCAATTGTCTCAATGCAATGGGGGCTGGTATCGCGTTGACCATCAAGAAGGTGTTTCCGGAAGCCTATGCAGCGGACTGCAAAACATCACGAGGTGAGAGAAACAAACTGGGGACCATATCATCAGCAACAGTCAGACGGAATGGTCGAGACATAACCATTGTGAATGCTTACACGCAATATCACTGGAGAGGGGAGGGGGTTCTGACAGAGTATGGTGCACTCCGAAGTGCTTTCCGCCACGTGAAGGCAGATTTTTCTGGAAGGCGCATGGCGTATCCCCTTATAGGAGCAGGTTTGGCAAAAGGTGATTGGAAAAGAATAGAACGCATCATCAACGAGGAACTTGCAGGTGAAGACCATTGCTTAGTGGAATACTCATCTTCAAAAAGGAAGAAGTAGTGTAATTCTATAATATAGCTTTATGAAACATACAAAAATGAGATTCTACGAAGCGTCAGGATGAACGAGGGGGTCACCCAATGAGCCGCCAGCATCGTCGCCGCCACGAGACATTTTGCCAGCAACGTCGTGGATCGCCATTACAGCTGAGCCGACGGAGGCGGTCTCAATTGTCTCGTAGCGCGCAAGTGCTTGCTTTTGCTCCCATGTGAACCCATCTTTGTCTGCTTGATCATCACCTGGTCTTCTAAATAGCTCTTCAATTTCTTCCAATGACAAGCCCTTGGTTTCTGGCAGTGCATCGTAAAGCCAGGTAATACCATATAGAGCCACCATAGTGTACAGCCAGAATGCACCATAAGAAGACAAGACGGCGGGACTACTGATTGTGAGAAACGTCGCCGAAACAATCATGTTTCCCATCCAATTCGTTGCGGTAGAGAAGCTGACGGCCAACGCACGGTGATGAATTGGAAATATCTCAGAGCAGATTGTCCACGGCAAGCCACCCATCCCAACGCCGAATGCCAATAGATAGGCAATAATGAAAAACACCGACATCGAGCCGTATTTATTCTCGCAAGCACTGTACACGTAATCGCCGTGGTGATGACAAGATGAGGAAATGAACGGACCATCACCATCTCCAGCTACGCAACGATTGCCGCAAAATCCGCAACCAGGAATTTGCACGCAGTCATAGCAATACTGAGTGACCCCGGACCAAATCGTCGCAGGCTGGCTATTGCACATATCATCCGATGAGATGACAGGCGAAGACGTCACTCTGGCAAGATAAAATGACCAACCAAGTCCAAATAGAGATATCGTAACAAAGACGAGACTTCCAAGCACAAGAGTACGTCGTCCTACTTTTTCAACCAACAGAATGCTGAAAATGAGCCCAATCACTTGGCCAAGGGCCGTATATCCTGACAACCATATGCTGGTGATCTCTTTGAAGCCGCTCATTTCGTATATGGTGGCTGCGTAATACATCACAGTATTGATGCCAGTGAGTTGCTGCAAAGCCATAAGACCACATCCAAGCGAAAGCGCCCTTCTTGTTGGTGCATGAGCAAACATGGCACGTACTCTGCGCAACAAACCAACGTAGTGGGAGGATCTCTTGGAATCGTCGCCGGTGTCGCACCAACTCCATGTTGGGCACCCGGCCTCTTCCTCCTCGATATGTTGATTCTCGTCAAATAATTTTGCCGCGTCGATGATCTCAAAGAGCTCATCGCTCGCCTCTTGGTCGGAGTATCTCATGTCTTTCAAGACCTGAAGCGCCTCTCGGGCTCGGCCTTTCATGACGAGCCACCGAGGGCTTTCTGGGAGCTGGAGAAATCCAATCGCCATCATCACAGATGGGATGGCCGCAAAGCCCAGCATGAAACGCCAGCCGCTCTCCGGTAGCACCTCGCTGAAAATTCCATCGACCATTCCAGCCCCAAACTGGCCAGTGCAAACAAGCAACGCATTCACGGTGACGAGCTGGCCCCTCTTTTCTTGTGGTGCAATCTCGGCAATGTAGACCGGAGTTGTGAGACTCGCCACCCCTATGCCGATGCCAATAACCACCCGTCCCGCCACCAGGGTTGCATAGCTCCAAGCCGATGCCAATATCACACTGCCTAGGGTAAAGACCGTCGCAGCAAATAAGGCGCTGGTTCGTCGACCGAATGCCCTGTTGATTTGCCCACCAACCAGTGACGAGGCAAATGCCGCCACTACTGTTGACGCGACCACCACCTGTTGCTCATTGGAACTCAAATCAAAGGCACGCTTCAAAAGAAGCATGGCCCCAGAAATGACTCCCGTATCGTAGCCAAAGAGAAATCCTCCAATCGCGGCAGTTCCAGTGAGGTTGCGTATCCTGGCTCGGACCAGAGCCTTGCGTCTGACCGGGTCCATGGGCTCGAAGGTGGACGGCGGGCTTGGCGGGCAGTCCATCTTAACGTCTTCTGCTGCGGTTCCATA
>Ga0115006_10001193_pt1 | contig 15778 bp, 8 predicted proteins | sample ArcOceMetagenome_3_FD_88943 | JGI IMG/M metagenome (GOLD analysis project Ga0115006, IMG submission 88943) | Marine eukaryotic phytoplankton communities from Arctic Ocean - Arctic Ocean- Svalbard ARC20M Metagenome | ecosystem: Environmental > Aquatic > Marine > Oceanic | place: Arctic Ocean...
CCCCCCCCCCCCCCTCCTCCAGCCCGCCGCGTCATTACAGTGTGGCTCCGTGCAGGACGTCACGGCTGGATGCCGTTGACGAGTTTCTGATAGGCGTCGTACTGCGCAGTGCTCCAGCTGCGCGCGGCGCAAGCGGCAAGCTTCTTGATTTTCGCCCGGCAGTGCGTGTCGGTGCGTTCGAGCTCCAGTCTTTTCAGCAGCCCCGCCACGACATACGACGACGAGGAGGATGACGAGCCGCCGCTGTCACGCTGGCAGAAGGGCATAGCGCCTGCGAAGGACGCCATCTCTACGAGGGTTGTGAGGCGGTGGTGGTGCCTGCGCACGGCGAGGAAGGCCTTCTGGAGGCAGCTCACAAATTCCTTCCACAGCTCCGAGTCCACGCCGTCGAGGAGGGCCACGTACTCGTCTGTGAGTTTGAAGGGCGCCGACTCGAAGGAGAGGTTGCCCGGGCTCATGCCGAGGATAAAGCCAAAGTCGATGTGGATTATGTGGCCGTCCGCGTGGAGCAGGATGTTACCGTTGTGGCGGTCCTTGAGCTGCAGCACATACTGCACCATGCTGTACCCCGCCAGGCTCTGCGCGAAATTCCGCTGCGCCAGTTTGAACGCAGCTGAGCCCTCGCCGCCATATATCGCGGCAAAGTAGCCGCGCAGTGACCCCAGCCCTTCTTCCACGCACCTGCGCACGGCCAACATGATGAGCGCTCAGCACCTGTGCGGGCTCGCGCGCGCACGCACGCGTGAGCGAATGCATGCACACAGTTGCAAACGCGTGCACGCTGTCGACACGCTGTCTCCAACATTGTCTGTGCTGGACATTTTTGGGGATCCGCACGGGCGCCCGTACACACGCGGTACCTCTTTTTGACAGCATCGATGGAGAGCGCCTCAGGCAGCCCCTCAATCAAGCCCGCACTCGCCGAGGTGGGCAGAATTCTGTAGCAATGAACCTTGACCGGCACCTTGCACGCCTTCCACACAGCATCGAGCTCGCAGATGAGCTGCATCGCAAACGCCTCCTGCCGAAGATCGTCAAAGCTCTTGACAATCACAGTCTCTATACGGAAGCCCCGCCTGCGCCCATGGGGCGAGGTCTTCTTCAGCCGCGCGACCATCTCCGCCCACGTCTCTGGCGCCAGACTGCCCTCTTGCTCTGTCTGCCCGCCCCCCTCGCCCGACGCCAACTCGCAAGAGACACCCACTCTCGACTCCGAGCGCAGGAGCGCCGCCAGCGAATGCAGCAGCTCGGGGTCCACCCGCTCGAACTCCTCCTCTCCCATCCTCTCCACGTCCTCCTCGCCCATGCTCTGGTCCCTGCTGCTCTCGGCGTCGGCATGCAGGCCATCCTCTTTTTGTGCCACTTGGCCGCTGCCGTCGCCGCGCAGGCCGGCAGCATGGGCACCTTGATGCGCAGCCGCACTTTGGTCGCACGCGCCTGCGTCCCGATGCTCTGTGCCAGCCTGGGGGCTTCCTGCCGCAGCCCATTCCCTGTCGCAGTGCGTGTCTGCCGAGCCTGTGCGTTGCGCACCCGCACAAAGGGTCGCCCTCTGTCCCGCTGCACCATCCGTCGCGTCCGCAGTGTCGCCGAAAAACCGCGCGTTCCCCTTTGCCTCCTTCCCGTGCGGCGAGCTTTTCTGACGGGCGCTCTCCTTTGCACTGGCGGGACTGGTGTGTTTGGCCAGCGGTGACATCCCGGGGCAGCCCTGCGCGGCAGCCAAGCCACCGTCCTCGCCGTCGCCGCCGTCCCCCCCGGCAAGCACCTCGACGCGCCTCTCTGCCCATGTTCGCGCAGAGAGGAGGGGCGAAATCTCGGGGCTGCGTTTATGGGAGGAGACTTTGGGGCTGGGCTGCGCCTCGAGGAGCGGAGATTTCATGCTGGACGCCTTGCGATCCCGCGTCAGAGACAACGCTCCGAGCCATTTGGAGGGCGAGACCGCCGTGGCCGCTGCCAACGCCGACGCCGGCAACTGCAGCAAGTCGGGCAGTAGCCCGTCGCGCACAACCCTGCGCTTGAACCCTACCGTGTCGGCGTAGCGCCGGAGGCGTTGAATGTGGTCTAGGTCGGCGGCGCAGGCCGGCTTGCCCGTGGCCACCGTCTCCAGCACCAGCCAGCATGGGGTGCGGCAGGCGGTTGTGAAGACCTTGGCGTGCTCTGGCGGGATTCGCACCACCTGCCGCACGTCCTGCTGGCTGGTGCCAAAGGGAATGTAGACGGGATGTGCCGCAAGAAGGGCGTTGATGCGCGTGAGCATGACAACCAGCCGCGCCGGCCGTAGGTGGGGCTGCTCCACTCGCAGTGACTCTGCAATCTGCACCAGCTTCTCCACGAAGAGGCACTCTCCGGAGAAGAAGGACCCCCTCGCGTGCATCAAGTTTTGTTTCGCTGTCCACTCGAGAAGCCTTTGCGCCATTTCCGCGCTTTCCACTCCCGCCTCCGCCGGCGCCTCCTGCTGCGCCGACATTGAGTTGCACAGGCTGGGCCGCCGCTCGTGCTCCTGTTGCAGGAGCAGTTTGACAGAACCGAGCGCGCACCGTGCGTCCGCTTCTGCTGGATCCGGCTCGGAGCCACTTGTGTGCGAGCTCGCCGCGCCGACACTCGTGCCCTCGCTGCCGGACAGAGCAGCAGCGCCCGACGGGAGGTGTAGCACGGAAGGCGGCGAGGCTGGGCACGCCGGGACCGACACTGCGATGCCGTGCCCCGCCGCCTGCACCTCACACAGGGCGCTGGCAATGGCTGCGAGCGCGGGCGCTTCGCCCCGGTGGTCCTCAATGATCTTCTGCAGGTAGTCGTGCGGGGTGTCGTGCTGCCCCGAGCAGCCCTTGGCGCGCTCTTCAATCACCGCGTAGAGGCAGAGCAGCATGCGCCCTGCGCGGGTCTTTCCCGCGAGGCGCGTGCGCGACGATGTGCTCGGCGGCAGCTGGGCAGCGTCCTGCAGCGTCGAGGAGAGCATCCAGTACAGGCGCAGCGCAAAGTGCACGGAGCGTTTGGCCATGTGCAGCACGGCGATCTCCAAGGGCACGCATGGGCGCGGAAACGACAGCATGAGCTCCCCAATCTGCTGCGTATACGCCTCCACGTCTGCCGCGTCGTCGTAGAAGAGCTCCAAGAGCCGTGCACAGAGCGAGGGCAGCCAGACCTCGTCGTCTCCGTCCATCTGGACCAGGTACATGAACCTGGGCACCACACGCCACTCAGCGCGCCGAAACGACAGCGCAGCATACCCACCTTTTCTGCTCGGCTCGGGGGCCCAGGCATGCTCCCTCGGGCTCCCACGGCACTCCGCCAGGGTCAACACGGTGTGTGCAAACAATGCGCACTAGCGCGAGCGCGCGCGAGCAGTTCCGCGGAGTCGGTGCCGCTGGCGAGCAGCACAGGCCTGTGCGAACGGGCGGCGGCTGCACGCGTGCGCGCCGCTCCGCGCACCGCGCGCCTGCCCCACTCCGCGCATGTGCGTGTCCGTGCGTACGTACTTGATGCATTCGAACGCCGAAAAGCCCTGGACCTCTGGCACCGAGAGGAGCTGCTGCGTCACGGCACAACGGCTACCCTCCAGGAGCCGAAGGTACGACCGAGCGCCGGCGTCGACGCAACAGCCGCATAGCGCGCGCCGCACCGCGCTGCACACCATCCTCCTTTCAGCTCGCCATTCCTTTTAGGAGCGTCTTGAACTTGGAGCCGTTTGAGAGTGCCCACGAACTATATATAGCCCACGAACACCCTGACTGACGGGATGGCCGCTTGGCTGCGCGGCCATCCAAGGAGGAGGCCGCTTGGCCTCCTCCTCCTGTGCGGCGCCGTCGGGGCGGGCGCCTTTTCACCCGGCCGCCTGAGCACGCCCGCCTGGCTGGCGAGCCGTGCGGCGGCGCGGGCGGCGGCGCCGCCCGCGCGTGTTCTTCTCGCCCGTGAAACGAGACGCGCGGCCGAGCGGCAGCGGCGCCCAGCCCTTGCGCTCCGCGCGGCGGCGCCGGACGACTGGCAGCAGGCCACCGACGCGGCGAGCGGCAACGTGTACTACTGGAACGCCGCGACCGGGGAGACGGCGTGGACGCTGCCCGGCTCCGAGCCCGCGGCCGCCGCTGCGGACAGCGTGCCCGCCGCGGGCGGCCCGGGGCTCCCCGTTGAATTCACCGGGCAGGGCACCGCGACCAAGGTGCTGTACCGGAAGATCCTGGCCGAGGCGCTGGCAGCCGTGGCTGCGGCGAGGTCCGCCGGCAAGCGCCGCCTGCAGGTTGAGTTCCCCCTCGACGACAGCGACGAGGGCAAGACGCTGGTCAAGCGGTACGAGCTCATGGCAACCTGGGCCGAGGAGCTGGCGGCGGGCATCAACCTGCCGCGCATTGTGCGTGTAGGAGAGGACATACAGATCCGCGACAACATTACCCCTGGCGGCGGCGGCGAATATCTGACAAACGAGGGCATCTACGGGTACCGGCTGTCTTCGGCCGACCAATCCGAGCAGGTGCTGCTGGTGCTGTTGGCGGGCGTGGACGTGGACCGCCTCAACGAGCTGGAGGACCTGGTCAAGGGCGCGACATCCGTGGGCCGCCAGCTTCCAGGTGGCATCGAGCTCGAGGTGGCCTCAACGGGGGTCCTCTCCTCGCTCGACACCGTTGGCTATGTACGGGAAATGGGCGTTCCCGAGGACGCGACGATCATTTTGATCAACAGCGGTCTCGACAAGGTGCTTGCTGGCGGCGGAGGCTTTTTTGGCTTGGGCGGGGTGAGCAAATTCCTGCAGTCCTTTGACGCGTGCTACTACATCAAACGGGCGAGCACAGGTTTCCTCCAGTTCGATTGCCGCGACCCAGAGTGGAGGTTATGGGGCGTGCCGCGCGACGCAGCCGCCCTGCAGTTTCAGGTCGTTGGCACCAGCCCCGCGAAGCCGCCGTTCTGGGAGGCCGAGCAAAAGATCAAAGCCCTGTGCCGCTCTTAGCTCCCTCGGGCCCGCGGGCTTCCAGATCTATCTGGAAGCCATCCCCGTTTCAGGACTGGAGGCTCGGTTTCCAGTTCACGCTAGCTCTCAGGCTTCCCCGCCGAAAAGGTGCACGGCCGAGCTAGGGCGCCTCCCAGGCAGACGACGCGCAGGCGCTGAATGAGGTGAGGTTGGAGGGTGGGCCGCTGCAGAGCGGCCCCCGGGCCCCGTCGTTTTATGACAAGCGGTAACGGCAGAATTGATGTGCACTAGTTCGTGAACACATAATCGTGACCTCTCACTCGAAGTTGCCCCATACTCCCTTTCGCTTCCCCAAGGGGCGGGCTTGCTGCACGGCCGGGGAGACGCAGCACCCTCCCCTGAGGGGCGGGGTTGCTGCACGGGCAGTATCCCTCCCCATCCACGCAACGTGTGGATACATTCCGGGTGCGTGTGAAATGAGAGGGGCAGCGCATCAGCCGGCGCTTCGGGATATGTCTCGGCCAGTGTGACTGGATCTTTCACTTTTCAATTTTATTGATTCATTTAAAAAATTTACGTAAACAAATTCTTTCCATGCGCACATGCAATCCATAATCACGAGGCAGGTGCTGCGTGGCAAAGCTGCAGATGTAGCCTCGCGTCTCAGCTGTCCTCATGCTGCTCTTCTTCGTCTATGACGAGCCTTTCCTGCACCGCTGCGAGGTCTGTTGACGGGCGGCGGGAGAACGAGGGGGCATCATCTTCGAGGAACTTGACCTTTGAAGTTCCTGGCCGGCTGACCTGCGAGGGCAATCGCGAGGCGTGAGACGGCGCCGCCGACGCCGTGCCGGCGAGCGGGGTCGTCATACGGCTGTCGCTGGCGGAAGGAGTCGCACCACCCAGGAAAGAGGCGTGTCGGCTGAGCGGCGTGTTGCTGTTGGCGGTAGCAGGCCCTCCGGCCGGGAGAGTGACAGCCATAAGCTCGCGATCTTCATCAGGAGGCAGGCGGCCGCTGAGCTTGAGGGTGTCGCCCTCCAAGACGGCAGTGTCGTCGAGTTGGTCCCACTCGTTGAGCGCTTGCAGGTAGTCGGAGTTGGCCAGCGAGGCAGCCGCAGCTTTGCGCAGATGCTGCGGAAGTTGCAGTGTGGCATCGAGAGCTCGTTTATCAAGGCCCCCCTGGTCGCCGTCGGAAGAACGGGGTCGGCGCCGCGACGACCTGTCCTCCTTGTCTCCCTCCCAGCCTGACAGGACGTGCATAAAGTCGTTGGCAAGCGCCGGGCGCGGGTCGCGAGTGTAGCCGGGCTCCAGCGCCTTGCGCGTCCGCCGCCACGGAAAGCGGTCGCTTTTGCCCGTGAGCATCTCGTCCATGGAGCGGTCCGCCGGCTTGGCGCTGTCGCTGCCAACGTCGGGCGCGTCGGCCGCGGCAGCACCCTGCGCGCGCAATGCCTGCATTTCTGCCTCGCGCTTCTCCGCCATCTGCTTGAACTTGGCCTCGGACTCGGCGCGCACTTTGGCCTCGGCCTCGGCCTCCAGCTGCCTCTTCTCCTCTTGGGCCGCAAGCGACTGGAGCAGCCTTTCGCGCTCCTTGCGCTGCGCGCGCGCCGCGGCTTCCTGGGCCGCGATTGCCCCTGTGAGCCTCTCTGCCTCTGCCTTCTCCATGGCATGCGCAGCTTCTGCCACACGGCGCTCAAAGTCTTCGCGCATCGCCTGCTCGCGTGCGCGTGCCTTGTCCGCCTCCTCCTGCGCCACCCGCGCTTGCTCCTTGGCCGCCTCTGCCTCTGCCCTCTCCTTGCGCGCGTTGGCCTCGGCCTCCTCAGCCTCTGCCACCTCCTTGTCCCGGCGCATCCTCGCCAGCTCGGCCTCGGCCTTTTCTTTGCGAAAACGCACCTCCGCAGCAAAGACATCGGCATGCCGGTCCTCGGCGATGCGTTGCGCATCTTCGACCTCCTGCCACATGTCATCCATCTCCTCGGTGACCGTCGCCAACTTGCGAGAGGCCTCCTCTACCGTTGCCACGGTGCTGTTGTACTCCTCTGTCGCGGAGCGCAGTTCCTCCTCCTCTGGGCTCAACTCTGCGTCCTCGCCGAGCGCCTTCTTGCGCTTGCCCTGCGCCTTGACGATAGGGGCCAACTCGGAAATCCGCTGCTTCAGGTCCTTGAGCTTCAACCTGCCGTTGGAGCAGGTGCTCTGCAGCGAGTCTGCATGGGCCTCACGCATCTCAGCCGACGTGCGCAGACGATCGGCCGCATCTTCTGCCTCGTGGAAAGCCACCGTCGCCGCCTCGAGGTGCTGCTCTGCGAGCTTGGCTTGGCGCTGCTCCTCCTGGTATGCCGCCTCGGCCTCGTCGGCCTCCTGTCGCTCCTTGAGGGCCGCGGCTTCCGCAGCCAGCGCTTCATTCTCCTCCTTGTCCAAGGACGCCACTGCGGCCTTCTGCTGGCCTTCCTCCATGCGCGCTCGCTTCGCCTCGCTCGTGACGATGCGCACGGTCACTGTGGCGCGCGATTCATCCAGCTCGCACCTTTCTGCGTGAAGCAGCAAGAGCTCGAAATCGGTGTCGCCCTCCATGTCCAGATAGAACTGAGGCCTGATGCCAGTGCGCTGGTAGAAGGCATGGTTTGGCGCTTCCGGCTGTATCCGTGCCGTCTGACCTTCTCTCAGCACCCCACGCCCCAAACCCAATCTGGGACCTTGCTTGCCGTCTTCTGCCGGGTTGGCTTGCTCCAGTGCGGCCGCATCAGCGCGAGCCGGAGGGGCCACCGACATGACGGGAATAGGAACACGGTTGCGCTCTAGCGCATCCGGGTCCCATTTGCCCGTGCTCTCGTCGAAAATATCCGGGTCTGGTACACGCGCGACCTCCAGCGTCGTCGACCCGTCGGGGTTTGGCGGCACGGGAACCACCACACCAATTGCGCCCACCGAATGCGCGATCTTAGCCGCATTCTGGATGAACTCGGACACGACGCGGCGGCGCTCCTCGGGGTCTGCAAATGCCTCTTTCGAAGTGCCCGGCACACAGTCCGGATCCAGCATGCAGATCTTCTTTTCAAGCCCAGTCCAGTTGGTGAGACCGACGTCAGCATCCCTCCCGAGATTCTGCGCCCACTTTAGCTTGTTGCGTGCTGCGACGAGCCGTCTGTCATCCGGGACGTTGCCGTGGAACTCCTCGCGATAAGCGTCTTCCACGTCCGCCTCAAGGGCCATGTAGTTAGCCGCGTTTACCAACGGCGGGTGCCACGGCCGTGTCACCGCAACGTATCCCTGCACAGTCGAAAGGTGCGTCAGCACACGTGGGCGGCACAGAACACAGCACATCAAGCAAGCTCGAGCACCGTGACGCTACGAGCTTTCGCACCTCGGCAAAGGAAATGGCTCCAAATTCTGCCAACTGTCCCTCGAGGCGGAGCAGCTCGCCGGTGTCCGGGTGTGTGCATGTGACACAGCCTTGTGCGTCCCACTCAACTCCATTGTACGAGCGCATGCCCAGGCAAATGAGCTTGTCCTCAGCGTCACCATCCTCCCATTCCAGGATTCCCTGAGCTGCGACAAAATCTGGGTCATCGTCGTTGGTGCCTGTCGTCGAAAAGTGCACAGAGACGCGGCCATTAGATCCACCGACGCGCTCCACTGCCAGCGTAAGCGGCCCAGAAAACTCCTCCCACTCGATTTCTTCGGTATCATCGTCGTCGTCCTTGATGCGCACCATGCCGGGACGCGGTGGGGCAATGGGCGTGGGGGGGGGGAGGTCCTTGTGCACCGCGTTGTGCAGCTTCAGGATAGTCACTGTGCCATCACCGCAGACACAGACACACGTGTTGCCTGCCTGGGGCGACACCGAATAGTGTGTGCCGCCCGACATGCGCGGCAGGAAATAGGTGCCGAGTGGCTCCGCTTTGGCCGGGCGCTTTTTCCGAAGCACGTCCTCGCCCCGCGCAGGAGGATGCCGCAGGCTCGGGTCGTCTCTTCGAGGCGACCCTTCAGGGCTGCGCGCAGGCGAGGATGCGGGTGAGGCAAGCGACCCTGGCGATTGCGCCGCACCAATGGACTTGGCATCAAGGTCGTAAATCACTAGGCGACCGCCGTCAGTCAGTATCCACACCCGCCAGGCCTCGCAATCGAAATTGACCGACAGGGGTGGCGCGGGCAAGTTTGATATCTTGGCCAACCGACTCAGCGAAGAAGCTTGGTACACCACAAGAGAGCAATCGGCGGCCGCCGATGCGACGAAACGGCCGTCTGGAGAAAATGTCAAGGCAACGACAGGCGCTGAATGCGCAAGCTCGCTCCTCAGCAAGCCACCACGGGCTAGACCCTCCGGGTTAGCCACATCATTATCGAAGCCAATGTCCCACAGCACGATCATGCCGTCATCGCCTCCAGATATGAGCTGCGATCGGAACGGCGAAGTGCGGATGGATGTGACCCAGCCCGCATGCCCCCTGAGCGTGCGAAAGATGAGGCCCGTCTCGATGTTCCAGGTCTTGACGGTCTTGTCGTCTGACGCAGACACCAGCACCAGTCCATCGGGAGTGAAATCGCATTGCGTGACCGCGTCGCTGTGTCCGTGGGGGTAGCCCTGGGGCACGCCTCGCAGAACTTTGGTGCACTCACCAACATCCAGGACACGGCGGTTGATGTTGTCGTACTCCGGTAGTCGCCATACGCGCAGAGTGCAGTCGTCTGAGGCTGAAGCAAGCTTGTCGCAGGTAAGATTGAAGGTGCTCATGTTGACCGCGTCTGAGTGCCCCGAAAACTCGAATATCTGTTTGTCAGTGTGAATGTTAGTATAAGCCGACCGTTGCGCATATGTTGCTCAGAATTCACCGTCAACGGACATATTTGACTGTATCAACACTTGGCATCCGGCAAGAGCACACGCACCTGCAGCATGGTAGTCATGTCGTACAAGCGCATGGTGCCATTCCCACCCGAGACACACGCAACCGACTCGCCGCACGATGGAACCTGCCCACAGGGTCCTCGTCAATAAGCATGAACATCATCACAGCGGAGATGTTCTACCAGATACGGTACGGCATAACTTGAGCAGGGTTTCACGAGTGCAGGGTTGCACCAGCAGCCGGGCGGGAGCATGACGGTGTCAAGACGATTATACGGTGCTCTCTGAATTAGTTCAAGGGAGGTACCTCATCCGAGGACATGGCGACATGCATGAAGGACATCTTCATCCGCGTTTGCCCGTCGTCGGCACTTTCTCCTTTGTTGACATGCTCTATCCAGACTCCGTACTGTATCTCTTCCTCATCCCCCTCCGCCGCCGCCGCCTCCTCCTCCTCCTCCTCCTCTAGGCTGGGCTCGGGTGCGTTCTTCAAGCGTAGACTAGCCGTGTCTTGCCTACGAAATCGGTCAACCTGTTCACTGTCTTCAGCAGTTTCTCTGCTCTCCGCAAGACGAACAGCATCCGCGCCCTCCTCCGTTGCAGCCGATAACTGGCCGTCTTGAACCTCCCGCTCCCCCGGCTTGTCTTCCTCTTCGCTCTCCGTCGCGGCCTCGTCCTCGCCCTCCTCGACAGTCTCAACACGCGCGGTAGCCTCGTTGTTGCCGCCACCCTGCGCCGCACGATAACCAGCAATTGGGCTGTAAAGTTGTAGCGCCCTTTTGGTGCTCATCACCTCTGCTTGAACAGCCTTTGCGCGCATCGACATTTTGCCGTAGCGAACCCGGCCTTTGGGCTCCGCCGTGAGATCCAGCTTTGCAAGGAGCTCCGGGATCGAGCCGCGGGGCTGGTTCACAGCTTGCTGCGCAGTGAGCTTGGGCAGTATCGTGAGCACCTTGCGGTCGCCCTCTAGAAATCTGACCATTTCGAGAATTCTTGTTAGCAGGATACCCATCTGCCGCATGAGGACTTCGTCCTCGTCTTCTTCGCCTCCAGTCGTCCGGGTCTTCCTGCTCGTTGCAGTGCCACGCCTCTGCTCTTTCTCGGCTTGCTCGGCCTCCATGATAGAAAGCGTCCTTTCTATCGTGCGAGACAGAGCTGTGCAGTCGTCAATGTGCACTTCCAGCATCGCGCTGTCTATGCGAGCCTGCGCAGCACACCACATGGTCACAGACAAGACGCACGTTATACGGCGCTAGAACGCTTGATGACACGGGCCTCTCACGAAACATCGAGCCGCAGTTGTCGGAGGATTCGCAACATTTTTAGAGGATTCGCATTGCCATCACTTTCCATTCCGCTCACCTGTAAGAAGTGAAGATCGCAGAGGAGCTGCACTGCATCCGTCCAACAATGTGCCATTGACAAGTGAAAGGGCAGCCACCGAATGCTGCACATGTGCTCGCCGAGAAGCTTGGCGCATTTCGGAGCAAACACAAGGCCGGTCGACTCGTGCCACTTGCCTCCTGCAGCGAGCACCAGGTGATCTGTAATATGATGATGGATCTCAGCGGCAATTTCATCGTCCGAAAGCAGGCGCTGGTGCAAAATTTCGATGATGCTCCTGTCGGCAAAGCGCATCGCGGCCGGGTGCAGCTGCAACGGATCCTGCAGAAACGAGCCCAGCACTGCCTTCAACCGAGCAAAATCCAGAAAACTCACGGGCGGATCGTCTGCATATGAAATGTCTTGCGCCGCTTCGCCATCTTCTTCCTGGTTGTCGCCTTGCAGCGAAATGGCGCTCTTGACGCGCACGAACATTGAGACACTCATGGTGCTCGTACACCGCGAGAGCCCTGCTGCTCCCTGCGCATCGCTGAAAGAGCTGGAGTAGCACAAACACACAAATTCAGCACAACCCTCTGGTGCATAGTGCATGTGTGACACAGAGAGCGAGAAACAAACACATCAGACAACCATATCAGACGTGTCGGCAACAAAGTGTTATGCGTCAAAGGCAGGCGTGTGGTCGTTGCCCCAAAGAAAATCACGTACCTGAGAAGACGCGTAAACACCGCACTGTCCTGCACATGGTCTGACTGGCTCACGTGGGGCTCATTTTCCCCGTGCGAAGTCTTGTCGTGCGGACCGTGATCGGCAGTGCCAAACGAAGATCCAGAAACCACAAGTGAATTGAATGAGGAGCGCGACACCACACGTGATGCTCCTGACATTGCTTTGTATTCACGCCTTAGGTCTCTCATACTGCGCACAGGCACGCGCTTGTGGCCGTCAATAGTAGGACCATGCGCTGAGCCAATTTTGGCAGGGCGCCTTGATGGCGCAATGCTCGATGCGCTAGCCCACCGACCAGTCAGTCTCTCTCGCAGTTTGCGCACGCTTCCACGAAGGCCGCCGTTCTGCGACAGGGGGGGTAGCAGTCTGACCGCTGCAACAGACTCGGGATGCTCGTCCTCATTCATGCCCGGGTGCGCACATCCAAAACTTGTGGCTGAAATCTGGAGTTGGACAGCGGACGCAGACATGGCGGCAACATGATCCAAGTCCGCCTCCTCGTCTGATTGCACATCGCCGCACGTTGAATCCACACTCGCGTTGCCGCGCATGGGCGACTCGGGTGAGCGAGGAGACACCTGCGGGCTTGGATTCACCGATACTCCTTCGTTCTCGTCAACCTCGCGAGAAGGGTACCCGTAGCCTAGGAGCGTCAGCAGATCGAGCTGATCCAGGCCCGCTGGGCTTGACACCATGAGCGATAATGCATCACGAACTAGGTCAAGTGGGAACACCTGCTCCATAGCAACCACCAAGGAGTCGAGCAGGGCGGCGATACCGGACCAATCTTTGTTCCACTGCTGCTGGATCAAGTCACAAATCGTTGAGTGGAGAGTGCTTCCCGGCACGAGCACCTTTCCAGGCCTGCTACCATCCCGGCTCTGGCTCCGGGTCCGAGAATTGCCCCTGCTGCCAGGGCGCGACGGGGCCCTTTTGAGGGTAGACGGGGCCCTTGTGAGGACAGGAGATTCCCGCGTGGTTGCGCTTGCCTCCTCCGGCGAGTACTGAGTGAAGCCGTACAATTCAGTCAGACCCTTTATGACCCTGCAGGCTGTCACAATCCAGAGCGGTGGACGCAGACCCCGCTGGGCGGCAAGCACGAGATCCTGGATGGGCAGGTCAGCGGGCTCAAAGCCTGGCAAGAGGTTCGACAGCTGCTTCTCCACAAGTTCCCGGGTCTCGTGTTCTTCAAGCTGTGCCAGCCTGATCTCGGCATGGTCATCGACACGGGACAGGATACGCGAGTGGCACGCTGTGTTTTCCTCGAGCGTGAGGACAATCTGCAGTCCCAAGATCTCGCCCTGTGGAATCCACGTGTGCGAGTCGCTAAGATCTACATTGTCCATTTGGTCGTAGCCGTCGATGACGAGCAACACGTTGGCGCCATACAGCGAGGTGGCCTTAACGAGCAGCTCCCGCAAATGAGAGTCGACGAATCTCCCTTCAGGTATTGGCGCATGCAGGCGCATATGACGGGAAAGCTCGCCGCAGAAGCGGCGAAGGACCGACCTGATAGAGAACTCAGTGTTGCCAGCGCCGGCGTGGTGCGCCAGGACTATCCAACCAGCCTCAGCGAGGTCGGAGAAGCGCCGCACAAGCCGAGACGCCAGCATCGTTTTGCCCCACCCTCGCTCCCCGAGCAACAGCACTGTCTGCTGACCTTCGCGCACCTTGGAGAGCAGCTGCCTCATCGAACGGCCCCCACTGCCGACCAGCCCTTTGGACCGGCTGCGCCACAGCTTTTGGTGACACTGCCAGCTCACCATCTCATTGAAGTTGGGGCGGGTGAAGCTCTTGTGCTGGCTCTTCGCAGCCTTCTCCAGCATTCGTTTGGTCTTGGCGGCACTCATACCCGCAGGAATTCGAGTTGCGTGCGGTGACTGCGCGCCCAGTTGCTGGGCATCCTTTTCGCACTCCTTGCGAATCAAGCTCTGCAGCGGCTCCGCCTGGCCCCACTCATTGCACACTTGACCGAGTACCTCTTCGAGGTCGTTGCGCACGACAGACGCGAACTCTGCTAGACTCTCTGGCGATACTCTCTTGGGAGGAGCCTCCCAACTTGCAGAAAAGGCTGAGGAAACATCCACCGCCGACTTGAGCTTCTTCCAGGAAGCTTGCCCTGTCAGCTTGCGTCTGCCCTCTCCTTTGGCATCGGCGGCAGCCGCTGCTGCGCTACTTGCGTCCCAATCTCCCGTTGTCACATCGCCTTGCGCGGCAACTGCCGTGCTGGGCCGGGTTTGTGCTGCCACGAACGTGGCCTCATAATGGCGTAAGTAGACACGGTCTGACCTGCGAAGTCTGCGCCGCTCCCTTCTCAACATTTCGGCATCAGTCTCTTCTGGCTCTACCACCTCGAGCTTTGCTTGCCGCGACACGGCATCTCCTGATGCAGCACGCTGCGGGGTAGTCGTTGTGACTGAATCCCCGTCCCGCTGCCCCTCCGACGATTTCGCGTCTTGCCTGCTGCCTGGGTCGGAGGTCACGGCCTGCTCTCCAACACCATCCCCCACCTCGTCCCTGGAAGACCGATGCGAAGATGCCTGCGACGCATGACGGTGCAGATCGTGAGCCTGGTCGTCTGTTGCCCCTGTATCCAACTCCAGTCTGGATTGAGCTTGATGCCCTGGAGGCAATGTGCGGTGCGAGTGCGGGGTTTCTGGCGCACTGGATCCTCGCGACGAGTGTGGAAATTCGTCGGCTACCCCCGTCAAAACTTGGTCCACAAGATCGGCAGCATCCCCTCCCAGCCTCGCCAGCACTTCTCTGCCTTCGACAGTGCCGACGCTACTGGTGTTGCTACGTGAACTGTGACGGTTGGCAGAGGTTGGCCTACTGTGACCACTCGCGCCTGCTGACCGCGAGGACGGAAAGGAGTCCACCACACCAGTCACCACATCGTCCAGCAAGTTGGCGACATTCCCGTCCAACTGCAATAACTCTTCCCGGGCTTGCTCAGTGGCGACAGTGCTACCACTCCTGTTGGTGCATGCGCCCAGCACTCCAGACATGACATCACCTACAATATCCCCAACGTCAGCTCCCACCCGCGCCAGTTCCTCCCGCGCCTGCACCGTGTCCACACTACCAGTGCCACTCCCGAAGCTCCGTCGGGTCTGCGCTGGGCTTGAAGCTGTAGACGAGGGCACAGGGGAACCGCGCGCCCGCGACATGGCGCGGCTCACAAGCTTCTCCACATCTGAGTCGAGCTGCTGCAACTCGTCGCGCGCCTGCTGCGTGCCAACAGAGCCGGGAGTGCCGGGTGCCGACTGCATGCTCCTCGCCGAGTCCAGATAAGCCGCATTCTGAGCTGCGTTGAGACGGAGCGCCGATCTTGACGCTGTGGAAGATGGAGGCCGGGTGACATTTCGGAGTCGGAATGGACGGCCCGCACTGTTGGGCCGCGAGCCAGCACTCCCCGGCCTCGATACCGAGCGGTCTGAGCGCCACGTCGACGGGCGAGAGTCGGGAAATTCACCAACCACGTCGGTTACCACACCGTGGACCAGCTGCTGAACATCATCCCCTAACGCCCGAAGCTCTTCGCGCGCCTGCACCGAACCCACAGTGCTTGCTACGGCGCTGCTTGCGCGACTTGCAGACGAACGCCTTGATTTGCTGGAAGCAGGCCGCAAATCACCTGCCGCGTGCATGCCTGAGGCCTCTCGCTCGAGAGCATCGGCGAAATCAAGCTGCTCGCGACGTTGTTCCTCAGCAAGTTTGTTCTTGAGCTCAGTGCGGCGCTTGGCAGCTTCTTTGCTCTCACGCACCCTTGCCTCTCTGTCTTGTTTGGCGCTCAGAGCCAAAGCCTCTCTGTGCGCAAGATCGTCCTCATTAAAGTCACGCATGCCATCAAGCACGTCCACCGCTGTCGCATCATGATCCTCAACCTCTGTTGGCAGCTGCATGTCCGCACCACCAACCTCGCTCTCCACCTCCACACCGCCGTCTGCACTACCGAACTTGTGCCC
>Ga0115006_10001194_pt1 | contig 15777 bp, 18 predicted proteins | sample ArcOceMetagenome_3_FD_88943 | JGI IMG/M metagenome (GOLD analysis project Ga0115006, IMG submission 88943) | Marine eukaryotic phytoplankton communities from Arctic Ocean - Arctic Ocean- Svalbard ARC20M Metagenome | ecosystem: Environmental > Aquatic > Marine > Oceanic | place: Arctic Ocean...
CTGGATTAAACTTTAGCCGAACACATTATAACTAAGTGAGGAAATTAAACATACATCATTACTGGAAGTCGGATGACTTCAGTGCTGGTTTTAAAGTAGCAAAATGGGAACCGTTTTGTCATTTGGCATGGTTGCAAATTAGCCCTGCCCGCTTCAAGCAAGTTTACTCTGACAAAATCTTGCTGACAGATACAGCAATACGGGGGCCTGTATATGGAAGGCGAAGCAGGCCGCCAGCCATCGTCACAAGACCTCGTTTTTATTCCGTAATGATCCCACCTGCAGTTACTTTAAATTTAGAAGGATAGTGCAGCTGCAGATTTTGCTGCGCTGACAAACGTGGATAATATTGCATCTTGGTTTCGGCTTGGATGCCAATATGCGAAGACGCGAATAGGATCATGCTCGAAAGGAAAGGGCAGAATTTTAATGGGCCAACGTTCTGCAAAATCATATGCAATGCGTGCAGGAACTGTTGCAAGCATTGGTGTCCCACAAACTAACGATGCAACATGAGTGTGGGACCAAGTAGTGATCCGGCGGTTGCGTATAACGCCTTCTTTTCGAAGAGCATCTTCATCTTCAAAGGTCATCTGCTTATCAAAATATTGGACCACGACATGTTCCCGCTCAGAAAAGTCTTGGGGTAATAAAACCAGATCTGTTGGGCCCATTTCTAAACAGGCAATACAAACAAATTTATCTTCAAGTAAACATGTGCTTGGCGGAACTCCAACATCAAAAGACTGCCCTGCAAGAACCAGATCCACCTCACCGTTTTCCAGTAGCGTCGGGGACCGTTCAGATAGAGGCAAGATATCAAACCGCAAATTTGGTGAAGCTTTAAGCATGTTTCTTGTAGCCTCGTCGAGGCAAGATCTAATGGCGTAATCAGATGCCACAATTCTAATCTCACGTTCGATATCAAGTTGGATATTATCAGGTCGAAGTGCCGCAAACTCATGCGCTTGAGCCAACATTCTATTAAGTGGTGCTATAAGCGATTTTGCAAAGGGGGTTAAGACATGAACACGCCCTGAGCGGGTTAACAGCTCATCGTTAAAATGGCGTCTGAGATGTCCAAGTGTAGTACTCATGGCAGATTGGCTCAGATGCACCTGCGCGGCGGCACGAGTGATGTTTTGTTCAGTTAGTAAAGCTTTTAAGCAAACAAGCTGATTTAGGTTAAAACCGTTGAGGCGCACATTTATATCCATAAAATAGATGTTAATGTATCGATAACTCCCATTTTACTAATTGTAAAATTTAATTGATAGTAAAGCAAAACAATTCAAAATTGGAGTTATTATGCCTCAACTACAATCAAAAATAGATCAGGAAAAGATCACGATCAAATATACTCAAGAAGGTTTTGTTGCACCTCTTGATATCATAACCAAAGAAGAGGCACAGGTGCTTCGAGACGACTTCGAAAACGCGGAGTTGGAGTTAGCAGACAAAGCTGAAAAACTCGCATTGCTAAAAGCTTACCCGGAAAGACTTCTTCCATCCTTTGATCGTTTAATAAGGAATGAAAATTTGATTTCTGCAGCTTCAGCAGTGCTTGGGCCTAACCTTATGGTATGGAGTGCAGGTCTGTTTATTAAAGAAAAAAATTCATCGAAAATAGTTTCATGGCACCAAGATCTAACCTATTGGGGGCTCGATGATATTGCAGAAACTACGTGCTGGATTGCCCTTTCAAGGGCACACGCAGATTCAGGCTGCATGAAATTTGTACCAGGTAGCCACAAAACCAAAATTGTTCCACACAATGACACATATTCAGATGATAATCTTCTGTCTCGTGGTCAAGAAATCTCTGTTAAAGTTAATGAAAATGATGCCGTTTTTGCGGCTCTTGATGCAGGTCAAGCTTCAATGCATCACGGCCTCCTGTTTCACAGTTCTGGGCCCAATACGTCTCATGATAGGCGCATTGGGTCAGCAATTCGATATATAAAGCCCTCGATGAAACAAGAATCTGGTGATAAACCCATTGTGTCTCTGGTCAGTGGCAAAGATGATTTTGGAAACTTTAAAATTGCAGATGCTCCAAAAAGTCGATTATCAGAAGAAGATTTTGAGCTTTGCCGCCAAGACAAAGTTTTAAAACAGAGAATGTTGCTCTAATTTTCAATTGAACAATCAATATTATTGCCCAACATATTATTTAATAAGTTAGATATAGATACTTGATGTGGCTGGCCATATGAGGAAAGCCACATCAAGATTCTCTAGATTAGAGAAATTATTTGTCAGAAAAGAAAGTAAAGTTTTCGAAGGTATTTGGTTTTATCTGGATCGAAAAACCTGGTTTTTTTGGTGTTTGATAAGCACCCCCCATAATTACACATGGATCTTCAAAATGTTCGTGCAGATGGTCAACATATTCAATGCGGCGATCGTTTTTCTCACCAGATATTGCGATATAATCTATCATTGCCATGTGTTGAACATATTCACATAAACCCACTCCACCTGCGTGCGGCCAGACGGGGAGATGGTATTTGGCTGCCATCAACATAACTGTCAAAACTTCATTCAACCCTCCCATGCGGCAGCTATCAATCTGTACAATATCAAGGGCACCCTCCGTGATAAACTGCTTAAACATGACCCTGTTTTGGCATACCTCACCAGTCGCTACTTTGGTTGGGTAAACTGCGTTTCGAATAGCCTTATGGCCCATAATATCATCTGGGCTGGTCGGTTCTTCAACGAAAAAAGGTCGTGCAAATTGAAGTGCTTTCACCCACTCAATCGCCTGATCAACCTCCCAAACTTGATTAGCATCTATCATGAGATGCATATCGTCACCCAACTCTTCACGAGCTATAGTCAAACGGCGAATATCATCTTCCAGATCACTCCCCACCTTGAACTTGACATGGCTAAAGCCTGCCAATTTAGCTTCGCGGCACAGGTATCTCAGTTTGTCATCTGAATAACCTAACCAACCTGCAGAGGTAGTATAACAAGGATATCCTTCAGCCTGCAGTTTTGCTACCCGAGCCACTTTTCCAGGTTCGGCAGCACGCAAAATATCCAGCGCCTCACTTGGTGTTAGCGCATCTGTTATGTAACGAAAATCAATCAGTGACACAATTTCTTCTGGAGACATTTCAGATACTAGTTGCCACACTGGCTTACCAGCCTCACGCGCCCAAAGATCCCAAACGGCATTTACAAGCGCACCAGTCGCAAGATGGATTACCCCTTTGTCAGGGCCTAACCAGCGCAATTGGCTATCGCCTGTAATATGCCGCCAAAACCGGCCCATATCATCAGTAATCCATTCAAGCTCAAGGCCAACAACCAGATTAGAAAGTGTCTCTATTGCGGCTATACAAAGCTCAGTTCCTCGGCCAATTGTGAATGTTAGGCCATAGCCCTCGTGTGCACCATCTGTTTCCAACACTAAATACGCACAAGAATAATCAGGATCGGGGTTCATAGCGTCAGAGCCCGCCAAACTATCAGAAGTTGGAAACCTCAGGTCATAAGTTCGAATGTTAGTAATACGTGTCATTTGCTCTCTCCAACCAGTTGGCGTTGACTGCCAAGGCCTTCAATTTCGAGGACTATAGAATCCCCAGGCTTAAGATACGTTTCCGGTTTTTGCCCCATACCAACACCGGGCGGGGTTCCGGTCGAAATAACATCTCCTGGCTGGAGGGACATGAATTGCGAAAGATGTGCAACAATAGTGGCTACATCAAAATGCATCGTTTTGGTTGATCCATCCTGATAGCGATGCCCGTTTACTTCCAAATACATTGTCAGGTTCTGAGGATCAGGTACCTCATCTCGGGTAACTAGCCAGGGGCCGATTGGCCCAAAGGTATCTGCAGATTTTCCCTTAACCCACTGCCCTGACCGGTGCAGTTGAAAATCTCGTTCGCTCAAGTCGTTAATGACACAGTATCCCGCTACATGGTCAAGCGCATCAGCTTTTGTGACGTATTTGGTTTCTTTTCCAATTATTACACCTAATTCAACCTCCCAATCCGTCTTAACCGAGTTGCGTGGAATTTCCACATCGTCATTTGGCCCCATAATAGAAGAGGTGGCCTTAAAAAAAATTACTGGTTCTTGAGGTAAATCCATTCCACTTTCAGCTGCATGATCAGCATAATTTAAGCCGACACAAATGAATTTTCCAACATTACCAACGCATGCTCCAATCCGCGTTGAGGCCCCGACCACAGGTAAGTTGGTAGGATCAATATTACGTAATTTGGCAAGAGTATTATCAGAAAGGGTATTACCCACTAAATCATCAATATGTCCAGACAGATCACGGATAGTTCCATTTGCATCCATCATTGCCGGTTTTTCAGCACCGCGGGCACCATATCTTAAAAGTTTCATAATATTTTCCTTTAATTAGCCCAGCCGCCGTCGATTACATGCGTTGTACCAGTGGTAAATCTGGCCTCATCACTAGCAAGGTACACAGCCAATGCTGCAATTTCCTCAGGTGCACCGATACGGCCCATGGGCTGACGGGCAACAAATTGTTTCATGGCTTTTTCAAAGTCACCCGTTGCTTTGAGCCGCGCATGCAGCGACGGGCTATCAACAGTTCCTGGGCAAATAGCATTACATCGAATGCCATTGGTCACGTAATCAGCCGCAACTGATTTTGTTAAACCGATGACAGCAGCTTTACTGGCTGTGTAAGCAAAACGGTTTGGGACACCTTTGATGGAACTTGCCACAGATGCCATGTTCACAATTGAGCCACTGCCAGCTACCAGCATTTTTGGCAAAACAGCACGGATCGTGTGAAACATTGCTTTAACGTTCAGGGTGAGTGCAAAATCTAGTTCATCTTCAGTTGCTTCTAATATATTGCCAGCATGTACGATGCCTGCGCAATTAAATAAGATGTCAATCTGGCCAATATCTTTCACTACCGCATTAATAGCACTGCTATCGGTCACGTCCAACTGGCGCACATCTAAACCATCTATAGCATGTATTAAATCAGTATTTATGTCAGTTGCAATGACACGAGCACCCTCGTCTCGCATCCGCAAAACGGTAGAAAGACCAATTCCCGCTCCAGAGGCGGTAGCCAAGACCGTTTTACCTGTTAATCTTTTCATATAAGTTTCCTTTTATCGACCTGGGAAGCAGGCAAACTGCTGGTTAAAGCTCAGGCAGGTTATGTAATGCTTGAGATTGGTGAAATTTCTTAAAGCAGCCCCTTGTGCACCGATCATAGCGTTGGCGTTTAATATTGGTTTCACTTGTGTTTTAGGGCTTTTCCATCAACTGCGTTGCAGGCTGGGCACTACTTTCATATGCTGCCTCAACTAACGCCATTGTGTACCATGCGTCCTCCACTGAGGAAATTAGTGTGTCTTCTTCGCCGCTAGCGAAGCGCTGCAATTGAGCCATCCTGTTGCCAAAACTTTCAGTAAACCAAGAGCCGTGTAGAGGGACCGCTTTCCAACCATCACCGGTGTTGATCTCTAAAATATCAGGTTCACCTTTTGGATAATCAAGGTTAACGCCAAGCTGCACGTACGCAGCGCCTTTGGTTCCGCAGATACGAAACTCACAAGCCTGATATTTGCGTCCAAATGAGTGGTTGTGATTGATAGAAAGTGCGCAGCGCACCACATCGCCATAATCAAGAATTGCTGTGGTTCGGGTATTAGAGGTAGAGTCGTTTGGATGGCCAAGGGTTTTGGCGTGAACACCTAAAGGTTCGCCAAACAGTGAGCGAATAAAGTCCATGTAATGAATTGAATGTAGCAAAATCTCGACCCTAGGGAGGTCTTTCAAAAACTCCCATAGACTCCATGGGGTATCAAGCGCAAGCAAGGCATCAAAATCAACCAAATCACCAAGCAAACCCTGATCAACCGCATCTTTGAGTGCCAACATCATAGGCGCGAAACGGAGTTGGAAATTGACTGCCGCTTTTAGCTTACGCACACGACAAATTTGTAAAATATTTGTTGCAGCTTCCAAATCAGAACCCATTGGTTTTTGGATCAAAACTGATGCACCAACGGGTAAAATATCCAGAATTTTAGCATGAACGTCTGGCGGAGTCGCAATATCAAAAACTACTTTGGATTGACCAGCTGCCTGTTCCACAGTTTCATATGCAATAAACCCGTAGTGACCCGCCAGCTTTTGTGATTTACTAAGGTCAGGGTCAAATATCCCCTGAATTTTAAATCCGGCAGCCAAATAAGCCGGGATATGGGCGTCTTTTACAATTGAGCCTGCACCAAAGATGACGATTGGCATTGGCGTCGAAGGGCGTGGCCAACTTTGGTTGAGTTTAATCATAATGGAAGACTTCTTCCATTATTGCCCAATGTTCACCCTCGGCCCGTGCCTCAAGTGGTGTTTGACAAGGAATACAAACAGCCCACCATCGTTGTGTTTCAGGGTCAGCAGCCATCCTGGCCATATCTGCGTCAAAATCATTGCCCGTATATTCGAAGTAACTGAACAATAAATTTTCAGGTTCACGCAAATAAATTGAGTAATTTTGAATATTACACTCAGAAATCTCTGCAAGAACTGCTGGCCAGACATCAGCATGTAGACGTTTGTATGCGTCTATTTCTTTAGCTTTAAGACCGATTACACTGCCATATCGTTTCACTTCAAAACCTCCGAAGAATGCACATCAATTTTTGAAGCTTTTATCGCAGCAAAATCCCAATCAATCCCAATGCCTGGCTTTTCACTAGGAAAAGCCAAGCCATTTTTCACTTTCATGCCTGTTTTTGTTAGGCTGGCAAGCTGCGGTATATATTCAAGCCACGGTGCGTTTGGAATGGCACAGACGAGGCTAACATGCAGTTCCATCAAAAAATGTGGACAAACAGCAACGTTAAATGCCTCAGCCAAATGTGCTACTTTAATCCATGGCGTAATTCCACCAATACGCGCTACGTCTACCTGGACAATGGATGCTCCACCCAAAGTGAGGTAATCTTTGAATTGGCTCAGGCTGTACATACTTTCGCCAACAGCTATTGGCACAGAGGTGCCAGCAGCCAACAGAGTATGTTGAGAAATATCGTCTGCCGGCAGCGGTTCTTCGAACCACGCAACATCAAATTCTTCCAGAATCGTTGCACGGCGTTTAGCTTCAGCTAAATTAAAGGATTGGTTGGCATCAACCATAATCTCATAGTCCACTCCAACCGCTTCACGCACTGCTTTAAGCCGTGCACGATCTTGTGCCATTGTGGGAAGCCCTATTTTAATTTTAGAACCTGAATACCCCTTGCCTTTTGCATCCAAAGCGTCAGCCACAAGATCCACAGTTTTAATATGCAGCCATCCACCCTCGGTAGTATACATAGGTATAGATTTCTTAGCGCCACCTAACATGCGATACAGTGGCTGTTGGGCACGCATGCAGCGTAGGTCCCAAAGTGCAATGTCAATGGCTGCCAACGCTAGAGATGCTATAGGGCCAACAACCAAGGCATGGATTGAAAACATTAAGTCGCGCCAAATACCTCCAATTTCTTCAGCTTCGCGACCGATGAGCTGATGTATCAGATCATCACGCAACAAAGCCATCACAGCAGTTCCACCTTTGCCAATTGTGTAGCTATATCCAGTACCCTTTTGGCCCTCACTATCAGTTATTGTCACAAATGGTGTTTGCTGACTTTCGAAGGATTGGATGGCGTCAGTTCGCAACACATTAGGCTGCAAGTCCACCAGGAAAATCTCAACTTTTACTATCTTTGCCATATGCTCACCTCAGGTTTTTTTGTGTGGTGGCATCAAATAAATTACATTGCCCCAAATCAAGATTAAATGTGAGGGTTTCGCCATCCTTAACTATTCTTGGCTTCAACATTTTTGCTAGAATTTCCTGGCCAGCAAGTTGCGTATAAAGCAAGGTTTCTGTCCCCAATGGCTCAGACACACCGACAGACATCTTAATTGTGGCTGACTCTCCATCAATTATAAGATCATGACCAACTGGCATAATATGATCTGCGCGGAATCCCAGTATGATCTCTTGCCCAGGCTTCACAATATTTTTAAAATCTTTTGGTATCGGCAGTGTTAAGCCCTCAGAAAATTCCAGTATGTTATCACCAGCCCTGCCTGGCAAAAGATTCATTGGTGGTGACCCAATGAAAGTAGCTACAAAGGTGTTAACTGGGCGCTCAAAGAGCTGAGTTGGGGTGCCTTGTTGCTCAATATTCCCATCGCGCATTATTACAATGCGGTCTGCCAAAGTCATTGCTTCGACCTGATCATGTGTGACATAGATGATAGTTGTTTTAATCTTCTGGTGGAGTTTTTTAATTTCAACACGCATCTGGGCGCGGAGCTTAGCATCAAGATTGGACAACGGTTCGTCGAACAAAAAGACGTCTGGGTGACGCACAATGGCTCTGCCCATGGCTACACGCTGACGTTGGCCACCTGAAAGTGCGCCAGGTTTTCTATCCATATAATTTTCAAGACTTAAAATTTTGGAAGCCTCATCAACTGATTTATCAATTTCAGCCTGGTCTTTTTTTGCAATCTTAAGTGAAAATCCCAAATTCTCTCGTACCGTCATGTGCGGGTAAAGTGCGTAATTTTGAAACACCATGGATATATTGCGATCGCGTGGAGGCAGATTATTAACAACATTTTCGCCAATTATGATCTCGCCGCTTGAAATATCTTCGAGGCCAGCAATCATACGCAAGGTAGTTGACTTGCCGCATCCAGACGGCCCTACAAGAACAACAAATTCATTGTGTCCAACGTCTAAATTAATAGAATGGACAACTTCAAGCTTACCATAATTTTTAACAACATTTTTTAACGTTACTTGTGCCATGGATCAGCCTTTCACGCCGCCGAATGTAAGTCCGGATATCAAGTGCTTTTGAACAATAAATGTAAGAATAAGAGCTGGGATTATCAGCAGGACCGCTAGGGCACACATCCCACCCCAATTAATTGTGAACTCAGAAGTGAAATCACGCAAACCCACTGGCATTGTTTTCGAGAAGGATGAGCGGGTTAGTTGGCTTGCCAGCGCATATTCGTTCCATGAAGTTAAAAATGCAAAAATCCCAGCCGAAGCAACGCCTGCTTTTGCAACAGGAAATTCGACTTTCCAAAATGCTTGCCAGCGCGTACAGCCATCGATTTCCGCAGCTTCTGCTAGATCGGGTGGAATTTGGCGAAAGAACCCATCAATGAGCCATATAGTGAAGGGTACGTTCATGGCTACATACACTAAAATTAGCCCAAAGTGTGTATCAATAATTCCAGTTTTAGCCATAACAATAAATAGAGGCAACGACAGAGCCACCCCTGGGACTGCCCGCGTTAGTAGAAGCCCAATAAAAATAGCATTTTTGCCTTTAAACCGAAAACGGGCAAAAGCGTATCCACCTGCCATGCCAACAAGTAAGGCAATTATAGTGCTCGTGCCTGAAATAATTAAAGAGTTAGTGAAATATTGTAGAACAGGAACTCCACCGTCTCCAGCACCACCGAACATGGCACGATAGTTATCTAAGTTGAGACCACGCGGCACCCAAACAGGCGGTTTTGCCATAATATCCACTGTTGGGCGAAATGAATTCAGCACAATCCACAGGCCTGGAATGCAAATAATAGACATTGCAACAAACAGAGTTACGTGATGGCCCACCTTAAGGCAGAGCGATTTGAAGTTATGAAGTTTATTGATGTCCATTATCCAGCCATTCCTAATTCAGCACGTGCTGCGTTTAGCTTTCTGAAGAAATAGACAGTGAAAAAAATTGCTAAAAATATTGACACATAACCCATGGCATTTGCATAGCCCATTTTAGCATCCACATATCCAGTACGTCCTATTAGGGTCCATAAAATTTCGGTGCGCCGGGCGGGACCTCCATTGGTCATTACTTGCACAATGTCATAAGCTCTCGCCACATCCAGTGACCGGATTGCCATTGCGATAAAAATAAATGGCATAATGAATGGTAGTGTGATGTGGCGAAAGCTTTGCCAAGGCGAACAACCGTCAACTTTTGCAGCTTCTTGCGGATCCTGCGGGATAGAAAATAGACCGGCGAGTATCAAGATAGCAAAGACGCTTGTCGACATCCAAACCTCAGCAAAAATAATCGAAAACATAGCCAGTTTCTCATCAACTAGCCAAGGTATTGCTCTGTTACTTAAGCCAAGGGACTGTAAGGCATTATTAACCAAACCTACGTTATCATTAAATATAAATTTAAACTGAAAGCCCACAAGTACAGGTGAAAACATCATTGGAAACATCATAACGGTGCGAAGTAGCCGCTGGCCACGCGTTACGCGGCTGACCAGCAGGGCCAGCCCAAGACCTAGGAACATCTCAAGGTTAAGTGCGACAGTCAGAAATAATATAGTTCTGCCAAAGGCTGCCCAAAAAACACTACTTTTTACCGCTTTCTCATAATTGAACGTTCCAATCCAATTGAATAGCGTATCTGGTCGAGTTAACCGATAGGATGTGAAACTTGAATAGAGCGAAAACATCAATGGGATCAAAATAACTGCGGCCAATATGATAATGGCAGGCAATATTAAGAGAAGCCAAGGTGGTATTTTTTTAAGGGACATATTGGACTTTTCGAAAATAAGTATGAGGGACGGCAAAGTTGCCGCCCCTATATTTTTTACTAATTAATTTAGTAAACGCCGTTTTCTTGCATCATTTCATCAACAGCATCCGAAGCATCTTGAAGTGCTTCATCAACGGTTTTATCACCCAGTATAGCGGCTTGCAGTTCTGGGAAAATAAGGTTTGTTGCTTCTATCCAGTATTCAGTTTGAGGAACGGCAAATGCGTGTTTAGCGCCCTCTTTAAATGCATTTAGCGCCATAGTGCGATATTCATCGCCCTCAGCCGCCGCTACAGCAACATCCCAAACTGCAGTCCGCGTTGGCAAGGATCCACCAGCAGATTCAACAATTTGGCTGGCCTCAGATGTAAGGAATGTGACCAAAGAGGCCGCAGCTTCCTTGTTCGCACAATCTTCGGTCACCGAAAATCCATGAAAACCAGACCAACCAGTATGGATTCCTGCTGAACCCATTGGCTGAACAGTTATGCCGACGTTACCTGCCGCTTTTGATGCTTCAGGATCGTTAAAATAACCAGACCAGCCTGGCCAATCCAGATTTATACCAATAGTGCCTGATGCAAACCCAGCCCCTAATTCATCCCATAAGTAAGATGTTGTGCCCGGAGGAACAGCACCGGCTTCATAAAGGTCAACAAACCACTGCAAGGATTCACGACCTGCATCGGAATTGAATGCTGGTGTAAAGTCAGCATTAAACATTGCACCACCGTTTGCTACTACCATTTCATAGAAACGGCCTGCTGCACCTTCGTCCTTACCGGCATATTGCGTGCCGTAGAAGTTGGGCGGATCAGCAAAAAATATTGCTTGTTGTTTAAACTCGTCCAAAGTGATTGGTGGAGCAAGATCAACGCCAAATTTGGTTTTATAGGCTGATTGGTTGGAAGCATCTTCGTACAAAGAAACCTGATAATATAAAACAGACACGTCAAATTGGGCACGTGGCAACATAACAAGCCGTCCACCAATCGTAGACGATTCTATCATCGCGGGAACAAATCCTGCTAGTTGTTCTGCCTCATTATAAGAAGTCATGTCAGTGTATAATGATGGGTATTGTGGAGCAAATGAGGAATGGTTCGAACCGACGCACCAATCTGTTGTGCCCGCCGCAATATCTGATTTGAATTCGCGATCTAACTCAAAGTGATTCTTTTTTGAGATGATATTTACTGAGGCGCCTGTGGCCGTTTCCCAATTGGAAATAAGGGCATAAAGGCCCTCATATTGCTGGCCACCAATCAATTTCGCATCGATTGTAACTCCGTCATAATCACCAGCTAAAACAGGTGATGTTGCCATCATAGCGAGGCACGTCGTTGCACTTAACAATGACTGGATTACACTTTTTTTCATCATATCCTCCCACGGATGTTTACTAAAATTCTGATAGAATTAACTGTCATGTTTTACACATAAACTTGACTTTTATATATAGTCAATCATTATCTGAGGTGTATTAAATGGAGATTACTATGCTTTTTGACACGCACCTTCATCTGATTTATCCCGATCTCCTCAGCTATCCTTGGCTGAAATCTGTGCCAGAGCTGAATACCCCCAACACATTTACGTCCTACTTAGAGAAAGCAAAACGCCTTGGCATTTCCGAATGTTTACACATGGAGGTAGACGTTGACCCCAAGCAAATTGATAAAGAAACAGAATTAATAACAGAATTAATGAAGGAGCCAGCTAGCATTTTGCGTGGTGCAATTTCCGCAGCTCGGCCAGAAAATCCAGAGTTTAGTCAGTTTCTTGAAATCGCCCAGCATAACACGACCATCAAAGGATTTCGTAGAGTTTTACACACTCAGAACGACGCGCTATCTCAGTCCAAAATATTCCGTGACAATATCAAACTTTTATCAAATACAGGCTTAACTTTTGATCTTTGCGTGTTGCCACATCAATTGTCGACCGCTGCACAACTCGTAGATTACTGCCCCCATGTAACTTTTATCCTTAATCATTGTGGAGTGCCCGATATTAAAAGTGGTGCCTTATCCCCATGGAACAATCACATAACTTCACTGGCTGAACGGCCGAATGTTATCGCCAAAATATCTGGTTTAATTGCGTATGGAGATTTGCAAAAGTGGGGGTTAGATAGCATACGTCCATATTTTGATCATACAGTTGAGGCATTCGGTCATAATAGGATAATTTGGGGCAGTGACAGCCCAGTTTGCAATCTTGGTGGTGGCTTAGAAACTTGGGTTGCCGCCACTCATGCGTTGACAGCTAATTGGTCGTGGGATCAGAGAAGCCGCTTATATAGAGACAATGCCAAAAGAATTTGGGCAGTTTAGCGCCAAGAACAGGCAGCGGTTTTTAAGAATAATGAATTAGTTTTATTAAGGTCAAAAAGGAGAGGGCAAATGCCAAACGATAAAGTCGATTCTAGCGAAAAATACAGCGCACCAGCCCTATCAAAAGGATTGGACATATTAGAACTGCTTGCTACCCAAAGTGCAGGCATGAAAAAGTCCGATATAGCAAAATCACTTAAGCGCTCATTGAGTGAAATTTTTCGAATGTTGGCAGTCTTAGTTGAAAGAAATTACGTGAGTGTGGACGAAGCAAGCGACACTTATTCATTAACTTTGAAACTTTTTGAAATTTCACACCGGCACCCGCCAATAAAGCGTCTGACAAAGGTAGCAAGTGATGTCATGGCAGAATTAGCTATTAGCCTAAATCAGTCGGTTCACTTGTCAATTTTATATGGCAATAACATTTTAGTAATTGCACAGAACGATCCACCTGGAAATAATGTAACGAGCGTTCGGCTCGGTGCAAGGATCCCTGTTACGCAAACTGGATCAGGTGCGGTGCTTGTACATCAGTCATCATCACATACGCTCAAAGATATTTGTGGCCAAATAGAAACTGCAACTCAAGAGCAAATAGAAGTCTTCAATGACGCAGTTTTGCAAGTACAGAGTTTAGGATTTTGCGTCAGCCGATCTATGGTTATTGCTGGTGTACAAAATATCTCTGTACCAATCTTTGATTACGCCGGGAAAGTGATTGCAGCTATGACAATACCATTCATCCAGCGCCTGATTAACTACAATGACCCCGACCTTGATACTGCGGCTAAAGCTATGCTTTTAGCTGGTGAACAAGTTTCCAGTTTCCTTGGCTCCAATGCGTCTCTGTCAGCATAAAATCAGGTGATTTCAGACAAAACCAACTTTGGGGCAGGCAGAAGGTGTTGTCAGACAAATGAAACCACGCATGAGACTGCTGGCATAACCTTAATCTATGCGCTCAATAATTGACGCCACTCAGCGAGAGCAGCAGCACGGTTCAGCTTGGAATTAGTGTGGACTTGTCACGGTTTAGTTCCGGTATCTTTCGAGCAATGTTTGCTATGAAGGAGAGAACAAATGGCAAAGAGATACACAGATGCGTTTCGCCGTGATGCGGTGAGGATAGCCACGACCAGTGGTTTAACGCGGCCTCAGCTTTCCTCAGATTTAGGGGTTGGGCTATCTACGCTGAACAAATGGGTTCAACAGCATCAACATCACGACCTGATGTCAGGGCCACATTAGGACGTAGAGAAGGAAAACGCGCGCCTTCGCAAAGAAGTTCGTTCTCTCCACGAGGAGAGGGAAGTGTTAAAAAAGGCGGCAATCTTCTTTGCAGGCCAAAGCCGGTGAGGTTCACTTTCATCGATGCCTGGAAAGAAAAATGGCCGGTCGAATTCCTGTGCAACGTTATGCGGGTCACATCACGGGGTTTTCGCGCGTGACGGGTGCGCCCAATGAGCAAGCGTCAACGCGATGATATGATGATCCTGGCTCATATCCGTGAACAGCACCGCTTAAGCTTAGAAGGCTATAGGCGGCCACGCATGACTAAAGAGTTGCAGGAATTGGGAGTGAACGTTGGGCACCGGCGCTTAGGCCGTCTGATGCGCGATAACTTCATCAAGATCATTAGGACCCAGAAATATAAGGCAACAACTGACAGTAATCACGCGTTCAGCATCGCACCCAACCTGCTTGATCAAGACTTTTCTGCGGATGGGCCAAACCAGAAATGGGCGGGTGATATATCCTATATTTGGACGAATGAAGGATGGCTTTACCTTGCTGTCATTCTTAATTTGTATTCTCGGCGTGTGATTGGCTGGGCCGTTAGCAATCGAATGAAGCTGGATCTGGCCATACGTGCATTGGATATGGCCGTTGCTTTGCGTCAGCCACCCAAAGGCTGCATTCATCACACAGATCGTGGTTCGTAATACTGTTCGAATGGCTACCAAAAGCTTCTAACCAAGCATGGCTTCGAAGTATCTATGAGCAGTAAAGGGAATTGCTATGATAATTCCATGGTGGAGACGTTCTTCAAATCAATCAAGGCGGAGCTGATTTGGCGCAATCGGTGGGAAACAAGCCGCCAGGCCGAAGGGACTATATTCCAGTATATCAACGGATTTTATAATCCACGCTGCCGTCATTCATCGCTAGGTGGCAAAAGCCCCTTGGCCTTCGAACGGAAGGCTGCATAAATGAGTTGAGAGACCGGAACGTAAGCGTGACACGACCAGAATGAGATCAAAAACCAGCGGTCGACCGTAACAAAAGAACGAGCAAAGCAGGAAAAGTACCTGCGTGATATCGAGTTTAAGCTATCGGGCTTGTATGACGCCATCGCAGACGGGCTTCGGGGCGCGGGACTGCAAAGTAAAATTGATGCCATGGAAAATGAAAAGGCTGAATTAATATCGGTATTGGAACCAGCAGCACCAGCAACCGTCAGCCTGCACCCAGCCCTGGCAGATCTTTATAAAAAAAAGATAAGCAAACTTGCGAATGTCTTAAAGGATCCCAAAATATGCGACCAAGCAAAGATGTTAATTCGCGAACTAATCGCGCGGGTCGACATAACTTATAACGGAACCCATTGGGATATATCTATTAAGGGAAAAATATCAGCCTTAGTTTCACTGGCCCAGAATGCGAAAAGCCCACCAAAAGGCGGGCTTAATCACTATGCCTTAGTCAGTTCGGCTAAAGTGGTTGCGGGAGTAGGATTTGAACCTACGACCTTCAGGTTATGAGCCTGACGAGCTACCGGACTGCTCCATCCCGCGTTGTTTGTTTAGTTGTTGGTTTAGGTTTGCGCAACC